>Ga0256405_10001989_pt1 | contig 50704 bp, 57 predicted proteins | sample RumenRJG_02DNA_FD_189096 | JGI IMG/M metagenome (GOLD analysis project Ga0256405, IMG submission 189096) | Bovine rumen microbial communities from Lethbridge, Alberta, Canada - RJG_02 | ecosystem: Host-associated > Mammals > Digestive system > Stomach > Rumen | place: Canada: Alberta...
CACCCGTTCCCATTCCGAACACGGTAGTTAAGCTCATTTCTGTCCACAATACTTGGCTGGCAACGGCCTGGGAAGATAGATAGCGCCAACACTAAGCGACGGTCTTTTGACCGTCGCTTTTTTGTTGTGTGGATTTCGTGGAGCGCTGTGAGCTTTGTCAAAATACGGTTTAGCACATAGTTGTATATTTATGTCTTAAGTTGTCATCTGCGTTTTGCAGAAATTGCCTGTCTGCAACGTGACGGATCATTTGCAGTGCTGAAGGACTTTAATGATCAGTGCATTGAAAATCAGGCAGCGGAAATTTAACTTTGGACAGATACCAGAAAATATGGGAACTGCAAATTTGCCTCTGGCCCGAAAACTGGGGGGAATACCTCCGGCAAGTGAATTTTATCGAGAAATTTGCTTGTTTTTGTTCACTTGCAAAAGTAAATGCAAGTTTGTAAGAGTAAATGCAACAGCAAAGTTCAAAAACTTCGATTCACTCTTACAAATATGGGGAAATTCTCTTTTCAATGGCGTAGAATGTGTTAAAATCAATAGCATAAGGCAAGAAATCGGGAAAAAGGCAAAAAACTCCCAGAGGTCCGATTGCCGCTTACTTTTTTGTAAAGGTAAATCGCACCCCTGAAAGTTCTCTGTTTGACACCTGAAATGCTGAGGGTTACTTCTTCAGCAGCTTCGGAGACAGAACAATGTCGTTTGCCTCGATTTCGCGGATATTGAGCTTCGGCAAAATATCATCCCCGTAGATGAAGCTGAACAGTTGGTATGCAGACCGACTGTTCAGCTTTCCTCTTTTATACGAGTTGATATGAGAAAGCATCAGGTCAATATCCTCCTGCTGAAGGTCATCAAAAGATTTGCCTTTCGGCAAAACACGCCGAACCAGTTCGTGGGCTACTTCGATGCCGCCTTTTTGATAAGGGGCACTGGGATTGCAATAGAAAACAAGACTGCGAAGCTCATCGTTTTCATCCTGTCCGATGGGGACCGGATTGCTGAACTCACTGCCATGGTCAGTCTTATCCTGAATTCAGGATAATACCGACTATACCGAAGAAAAAACTATGCCGAAGTTTTTCGGTGCTGCCTGAAACTTCTACGATGACGAAAAATTCTTCGGCATAGTATCTTATACTAGAAGCATCAATTCTAAGGAGGTGCTTCAAGATGGATATTAATACTGTCTGCACATTGCTTATCGATGCCTTGAAAAATGCCGGATATAATGATACCACCATTTTCAATTATCAAGGCGCTGTCAGAAGGTTTAAGACATTCTGCAATGAACACGATGTGACTGAATACAGCTATGAGATCGGCAAACTATACGCTGATTCTGTAATCAGTCCCAAAACCGGAAAGTTCAGTAAAGAGCGTTACCATCTTCAAGGGCGGTTTGTCAGGCTTATTGACTCGTATATCCGAATCGGCCAGTTTGATTTTTCGACTACTTCAAGGTCAAAAGTACAGCCGGAGAATATGTATTATCAAAAAGTCTACACGGATTACTGTTCCTATTTAGAAGAAGAGTATGAAAACGAGAATACTCGACATTTTTATGAGTACGGCATGTACACATTTCTTTCTTTTCTTGAAAAGAGGAAGGATGTAGTTCAATTAGAAGATCTCACAGCGTCTATCTGCCTTGACTATGTAAAGTGTTCAAAACCCGAACGACAAAGGTGGCTCCTTTGCGAACTCAGGAAAATCTGCCGCTACCTTGAGCGGAATGACCTATTGGTAGCATTGTCGGGCATTCACGCTCCACGACATCATCGGATCATCCAGGTTCTCGAAGCGGAGGAACAGAAGCGTATTAAATCTGTTACTGACGATGATGCAACCCCATTGCGTGACTCCGCTATGATCCTTCTTGGATTATCCACAGGTATCCGAGCATGCGATATAATCAAGCTTCGATTGACAGATATCGACTGGAGGAACGATACAATCTCGTGGAGACAAAGCAAAACAGGAAATCTTGTTTGTGTACCGTTGACTCCACCTGTGGGTAATGCGATTGCCAGATATCTGACCACACAGAGGCCGAACGCTTCGAACAATTACCTGTTTGTGAGACTTATTGCTCCGTTTGATCCGCTTTCATGTCATTCATCCTGCTACATGATGGTTAAGCGCATTCTTGAGAGAGCGTGTATATCTACTGACGACCATATTCTTGGGATGCATATGCTTCGGCACAACGCTGCATCCACCATGGTCAGAAATGAGGTTCCCATTGAGACGATCGCCGCCATACTTGGACACTCAGATCCTGACACAACCGGAATCTATATCACTACTGATGAAAACAGGCTTAAGGAATGTGTCCTTCCCTTCAATGGCATTTCGAGGGAGGTGCACACATGAAAGCTTTCGTTAGCAGACTTGGCCCAGCAATGTCTGACTTTCTGTCTTACAAACATGCCTTGGGCAATAAATATACTTCTGCTTCAGTTTATGAAGCGCATAAAATCTTCGTAAGTGCGGCCTTCATAGCACAGTGTCTGTCGATTTTCAGCTTTGGAGTGCTCCGCCTCGGACGCATCCTGATGATGCGTGGACAGTCCATCTTATCAGCGTCAAAAAGGCCAGCGTTTAAATAGTTATAGGCAGTCTTTTTGCTGACCATCAATTCATCCGCATTGCTCATAAAGACATAACAACTATCAAATCGAGCGGAAAATTGCGGAGAAAGACCGTTTGGCGGCGATGCGCTCCCGTCATGAGACAGGAAAGACCGAGGCGGAAATCGAAGAAGAATTTGAACAGAAAAAGCAGGACTTGCAAGCCAATTTGCAGGACCAGCTTTCCAATACCGTAAAGACTTTCATTGAAACATCTACGCAGGATGTTGTTGAGACGGTTGAGAAGAAAATCAAGGAACGGGAAAAGACGGGTGTAGAAGATTCCGTCAGGGACCACCTGAGGGGCTTCTCCCGCACGATACTGTCATTCCTGATGGCCTATGGCAATGATACCGTTACGCTGGCAACCTTCGATGCCGTTATCCCGAATCCTGTGTTCCTTGAGGTGACAAGCATTACCCTCGACTAGTTCCGTTTCCTTCGTGACGGCGGTAAGTACAAGGACGCTGAGACAGGGGAGGAAAAGGAGTTTGCGGGCAATCTCTTTGACCCGGTCGTATTCGATGACTCTGTGAAGGAATTCCTTCGGCTCAAGAAAAAGTTGGCGGATTATTTCGATGAAAAGAGTATCGAGGACATCTTCGATTATATCCCACCGCAGAAGACCAACCAAATCTTCACCCCGAAGACAATGGTCAAGAAGATGGTGGATATGCTTGAAACTGAGAACCCCGGCTGTTTCGATGACCCGGACAAGACTTTTATCGACCTCTACATGAAATTCGGCATATACATCACAGAAATCGTCAAGCGCCTGTAGCAGAGTGAGCGAATGAAGGAACAGTTCCCTGACCCGAAAGAACGCCTTCGCCATATTTTTGAGAAACAGGTCTATGGATTGGCTCCAACAGAAATCATCTATCATATTGCGTTATCCTATATCCTCGGCTTTAATGAGGGTATGGAGGACATCAAGCATAATTTCCGGCAGCTTGATGCCCTGCCCTACGCAAAGGAAGGGACGCTCCAAGAAAAATTGGACGAGCTGTTCGGATAAAAACGAGAACTCCAGAATCAAATTTAGATTCTGGAGTTCTTATTTTTCAGTGTGTGATGAAACTTACACCTGCGTTTGTACGAGTAAATGCAACACTGAGATTTGTAAGACTAAATGCAATGGTGGGGTTGCATTTACTTTTGCAAACGAATTTTGCTTGTTTTTCTTAGGAAAAACCGTTGACAAATTGACTGTGCACAGATATAATAATAGAGCCGCTTTGAATGGGTTATAAGTATTTCTTCGGAAATCGCCCCCGACAGCGAGCCCGTAAATGAAGGAGTTGAAAAGAATGAACGCAATTATCGTGACTGGCGGCAAGCAGTACAAGGTGTCCGAGGGTGATGTGATCTACATCGAGAAGCTGGACAACGAGGCTGGCGATACCGTAAAGTTCGAGCAGGTCCTGGCTATCATCGATGGTGAGAAGGCTACGTTCGGCGCTCCCGTTGTGGAGGGTGCTTCCGTGGAGGCCAAGATCGTGAAGAACGGCAAGGGCAAGAAGATCCGCATCTTCAAGTACAATCCCAAGAAGGGTTACCGGAAACGTCAGGGCCATCGTCAGCCTTACACCAAGGTTGAGATCGGCAAGATCTCTGTCTGAGCATGACGACGATCACCTTCCGCAGTCAGGGCAGCCGGATCACAGGCTTTGATGTACAGGGTCACAGCGGTTACGCTGAGGCCGGTGCGGACATTGTCTGCGCGGCGATCACCAGCGCCGTTCGTCTCGTGGAGACCACGGTGAACGATGTGCTGGGTCTGGCGGCATCCGTGAAGGTGCGGGAAAGTGACGCATCGATCTCCCTCCGTCTGCCGGGAAGCCTCGGCCAGACAGCGGAGAGCACCTGTCAGGCACTTCTGACGGGCATGATGGTCTACTTTGCTCAGCTCCACGACGAGTATCCCGAACATATCGAAGTTCTGGAGGATGAATAATTCTCCCTGAAATCTACAGAAAGGATGGTCCTTTATTATGATGATGATCGGTTTGCAGTTCTTCGCCCACAAGAAGGGCGGCGGCTCCACCAAGAACGGTCGTGACTCCAACTCCAAGCGTCTGGGCGCCAAGCGCGCGGACGGCCAGTTCGTCAAGGCCGGCAACATTCTGGTGCGTCAGCGCGGCACCAAGATCCATCCCGGCACCAACGTGGGCATCGGCACTGACGATACCCTGTTTGCCAAGGTGGACGGCACCCTGCGCTTTGAGCGTCTGGGCAAGGATCGGAAGCAGGCTTCCGTCTACGCCGCTGAATAATCCGCATTTTAAAAGCTCCGGTCGAAAGACCGGAGCTTTTGCCATTTCCAACAACATATGCCTACTTGAATAATAGGATTTATAAGGATCATCTCTTGAAATACTGATTATGACTGTGCTACAATAATACGGAATAACGATTGTGAGGGAAACGATGTTTACCGGATTTACCGATGCCACTGTGGACTTCCTGTGGGGCATCCGCTTCAATAACGAGCGCCCCTGGTTTGAAGCCCACAAGGAGACCTATTTAAGCGAGCTTTATCGCCCCATGAAGGACTTGGGGGCGGAGATCTATGATTTTCTGTCCGAACAGCGGCCGGATGACCCCATGGTGTGCCGTGTCTCCCGGATCTACCGGGACGCCCGGCGGCTCCACGGCCGGGGACCCTATAAGGACCACCTGTGGTTCTGCGTGGAGCGTCCCACCGAGGATTGGACCACCCGGCCGACCTTCTGGTTTGAGTTGGGGCCGGATTACTGGGGCTACGGTATGGGCTGTTGGATGGCCCGGCCCATGGACATGGCCAAGCTGCGCTCGCGGATTGTCCGGGACCCGAAGCCCATGGAAAAGCTGACGAAGGCGCTGCGTGGCCAGACGGAATTTACTCTGGGCGGCGATACCTACAAGCGTCCCAAGGCAGGCGCGCCGTCGGAGCTGCTGGCGCCGTGGTTCCAGATGAAAACCATCAGCATCACCCACGAGGAGAAACTGACGGAGGAGCTGTTCAGCCGGGATGTGGTGGACCGGATCAAAACCGGCTACACATTTCTGCTGCCCTATTATGACTATTTTCTGACACTGCCCTCCGACCCGGAGCCGGAGACACTGAAATAAGTAAAACAAAGGAGCGATCCCTATGAAAGCCTGTCCTGCAAGAGAAGAAGCCCTGGCTCTGCTGAAAAAGTACAACAGCGAGCCGTTCCACATTCAGCACGCCCTGACGGTAGAGGGCGTCATGCGCTGGTATGCCAACGAGCTTGGCTATGGTGAAGATGCCGATTTCTGGGCCACCGTGGGCCTCCTCCACGATGTGGACTTTGAAAAGTGGCCAGAGCAGCACTGCGTCAAGGCCCCGGAGCTTTTGCAGGAGATCGGCTGCTCTGAGGACCTGATCCACGCGGTCTGCTCCCACGGCTACGGTATCTGCTGCGATGTGGAGCCTGTGGAGGAAATGGAAAAGGTCCTCTTTGCCGCCGACGAACTGACGGGTCTCATTGGGGCCGCAGCCCGGATGCGGCCCAGCAAGTCCGTGCAGGATATGGAGGTCAGCTCCCTGAAGAAAAAGTACAAGGACAAGAAGTTTGCCGCCGGCTGCTCCCGGGATGTCATCAATACAGGCGCGGAGCGGCTGGGCTGGCCTATTGAGGAGCTGATGGAAAAGACCATTTTGGCCATGCGCTCCTGCGAGGATGCCGTAAATGAGGCTGTGTCGGCCCTGTAAAAAAGTTTCTATATGATCGAACCCCACCCCCGGCGGACCGTCCGTCAAGGGTGGGGTTTTGTCAGATGAAAAGCGGATCAGCGGAACACGTTGAAATAGAGATACGCGCCGGTGACGATGACCAGCCAGAGGCAGGTGAACAGAGGTACAATAACCCGGAAGGAGCGATGCTGGGTCTTGTGGCGAAAAACCTCCATGCCCAGCCATGCGCCGATACCGCCGCCTACGATAGCCAGCAGCAGGAGATTTCGCTCCGGCAGGCGGGGGACCTTCTCGTGGCGGGCCTTCAGCTTAGCCAGAAGCTTGTCCAATCCGTAGGCCAGAAACGCCGCAACATTGATGATCAGGAGCCACAGCCAAAGGAATCCCCATTTGCTGCCGAGAAGCGTAAAAATAAAACCGTTTTTCGCCGTGGGCTCCACCACGGTCTTGGCAAGACGCGTCATCATTGTTCATTACCTGCTTTTCTATGATTTGGGAGGCTTACTCCTTGCTTTGCGCTTGCAGTCGAAAAAAGGACTGGCCGGGAAATTCCCGACCAGTCCATTTTAACAGAGTTTTCAGTTCTTGGCAAGTGCCACCAGTTCGCAGGCGGTCTTGGCAGCCAGCTTGGCGTTGTTATACACCAGCTGGATGTTGGAAGCCAGAGAATCGCCACCGGTGATGTCCTTGATCTTGGCCAGCAGGAAGGGAGTGGTCTCCTTGCCGTGGATGCCCAGCCGGTTGGCCTCGGCCACGGCCTCGTCGATGGCCTTGTTGATGACCTCGTGATCCATGGAATATTCCTCGGGGATGGGATTGGTCACCAGCATACCGCCGCCCAGACCCATGTCCTGCTTCACATAGAAGGCCTTGGCCAGCTCGGCGGGAGTGTCGATGCGGTAGTCCACCTTGAAGCCGGACTTCCGGGTGTAGAAGGCAGGCAGCTCCTCGGTGCCGTAGCCGATGACGGGAACGCCGTGGGTCTCCAGATATTCCAGCGTCAGCCCCAGATCCAAAATGGACTTAGCGCCGGCGCAGACCACCATCACAGGGGTGTGGGCCAGTTCTTCCAGGTCGGCGGAGATGTCGAAGGTCTGCTGGGCGCCGCGATGGACACCGCCGATACCGCCGGTGGCGAACACCTGAATACCGGCCATGTGAGCGATGATCATGGTGGTGGTAACGGTGGTGGCACCGTCCCGGCCCTCGGCCACCAGAATGGGCAGGTCACGGCGGCTGGCCTTGGTGACGCCGGCGCCGGTCTTGCCCAGGTAATCGATCTCAGCCTCGGACAGGCCGGCCTTCAGGCGGCCGCCGATGACGGCGATGGTGGCGGGAACGGCACCGTTTTCGCGGATGATCTTCTCCACGTTCAGAGCGGTCTCCACGTTCTGGGGATAGGGCATACCGTGGGAGATGATGGTGGATTCCAGAGCCACCACGGGGCGGCCCTCGTCCAGGGCCTTCTGCACTTCGGGAGCAATGTCCAGGTATTTGTTCAGCGTCATGTTGTATTCCTCCATATAGTTTAATTTTGAATTGGTTTTCAGTTGGAAAGGGCGGCGCGCTGCCGCAAAGTGTCCTCGCTCATGGCGGGGTTGATGGTCTCAGCGGACTCCATGGCGATGACGGAGGCGGCCAGCCCCGCCTTCGCCGTGTCCGTCAGGTCCGTGCCCTGTAAATAGGCCCATGTGATCGCTGCCATGAAAGCATCGCCGCAGCCGGTGGTGTTCACCATAGCTCCCGGCAGAGGGGGAAGCTGCACCTGCTGCCCGGACCGGTCGGCGGCAAAGACGCCGTCGGAACCCAGAGAGATAAAGACCCGGTGAAGACCGGTGTCCAGCAGCGTCTCTGCCGCTTTTCGGAGGCTGGCATCGTCAGTGATCTTCACACCGGAGAGCAGCTCTGCTTCGATACGGTTGGGCTTCAGGGTGTGGAGCTTGCCCAGCACCGGCTTCAGCTTCACCGCCTTGGCGGTGGACACCGGGTCGGCAAATAGGGGCGCGGTGCAGTGGTCCGCCAAATATTGAATGCTCTCGGCGGGCAGGTTGGTGTCCAGCACCACCGCTTGGCTGGCGTTCAGCAGCGTTTGCCGCTGGGCCAGCATCTGGGGGGTCAGGTGCTTGTAGATTTCCATATCGCTGACGGCCAGGGCCATGTCGCCCTTTTCGTCGGTGATGAAGAGATAGGTAGAGGTGCGGCCCTCGGGAATCACCGGGGACTGGGAAATGTCGATGCCCAGTTCGCCGCAGCTGGCGGCGATCTTCTGGGCGTTGATATCGTCCCCGAATACCGTCAGCAGACGGACATCCATGCCCAACAGGGCCATGTTGTGAGCAATATTCCGCCCCACGCCGCCCAGGCTCATCCGCACCACGCCGGGGTTGGAGTCCTGCATGACGGGGACCTCGCCGGGCCAGCCGCCGATGTCCATATTCACGCCGCCCACCACGGTGACGTAGGGGGCCGTGTTGATGATGTAGCCCTTCCCGGTGATGTAGCCCTTTTTCATCAGGTTGGAGATGTGCACCGCCACGGAGGATCGGGTGATCCCAGCCTTGTCTGCCAGCTCCTGCTGGGAGATCAGGGGGTTCTCTTCGATCCAGTTCAAAAGCTGCCGCTCACGCTGGGTCATGGCTGTCCCTCCTTTGTAAGCAAAAATTTAGACTTCTAATCTAATGTTTATTTTACGCAGCGGAAGCAAAATGTCAAGCACAAATTTCAGAAAAATAATTATTTCAGGAAAAATTTGCAGGACCGGGAACAAAATCGCCGCTTGCGCCGACAAAGAAGTAGAAATAAAAAGGAGGCGGTTTCTGTGAAGCAACTGTTTGCGGCGATATTATGTCTGTGCCTGCTGGCGGGCTGCGGCGGAAAGGGCAGCACCGGCGACACCTGCCGGACAGCGGAGGCCCCCGGAGAAAGTATGGTATCCGATACGATGGGAGGCTCCGGCGAAAAAGCGGTGTCTGCGGGGGAGACATTCCGGATCATCCAGGAGCAGCCGGAGAATCTGTTGCTGGCTAAGACAGATGGTAACTCGGCGGATGTGTATACCCTGTCCCTGCGTGATGTAGAGCTGACACTGGACGGCAACGCCTTTGACCGGAACGAGCCGGGGGCGTATCAGGACTTACCCGGCAAAACCCTGACCGGTGCTTTGGTGGAGGTCGCCTGCGATCTGGTGCTGGAGACCTACCCCGGCCAGCTGGCGGAGGTCACGGCGGTGAATATCCGCTCTGACGGCTTTGATGACCGCTGTGCCCTGTATCTCCGGGTGCTGAATGACCTGTGGGCCGTGGATGAGGGACTGAACAGCGACATTACCATGCTTTCTGTGGACCTGTCCCAAACCGGCCTGTCCGATAGCGAGCAGGCGGCGGTAGCGTGGGTATTCGGCGGGATGCACGATATTTCCGAGACCATGACCATGAGCTACGAGAAATTGGCGGCGGAGGGGTATCTCTCCGACACGGCCCCGGAGGTCGACGGGATCCCCCACTGGAAGGACGGCTGCTTGTTCACCATTACAGAACAGGAGACCGGAGACAATGAGCTGAACGGCGCAAGGAACACCGTGACCTTCGATGCCCAGAAGTGGCGCTCTGCGCTGGGGGCCTACTTCTTCACTGACTGCACCGCCAGCCGGGATGCGCAGGGACATTGGGGAGATTACACCGTAGGCGCCGCGGCGATCTCCTGAATAGCGGATGACAGGTGTATGAACAGCCCCGGAGATGATTCCATCTCCGGGGCGGTTTCACGTGCTCGCGGCGCAAATCGTGAACAGCCTGTAAAATCTCTTGAAATCAGGCGGAGGGACTACCATTTTTGAGGAAGATGTGGTATTGTATCCTTGTATCGATATGTGTATTGAAAGGAGGCGGAACCGTGAGAAAGAAGCGGCGGATCATGTCAGGACTGCTGGCACTGTGCATCGCGCTGTCGGTGCTGCCTCTTTCTGCCTGTACCGCGCCGAAGCTGACATTGGACCCGGAGGAGCTATACGCTCTGCCGGAGCTGCCGGAGCGGTATACCGCACTGAACAAGCAGCTCAGCGCTATCCAGGAAAGTGGCGCGGAATATGCCGCCCCGGTGTCCGGCAGCAATATCCAGCCGGTGCAGATGATGGATCTGGACGGTGACGGCCGGGAGGAGGCACTGGCTTTCTTCCGCCAGAGCGATGGGGAGAAGCCCCTGAAGATCCATATATTTACGGCGGATGATGACGACAGCTACCGGCAGGCGGCGGTCATTGAGGGCAGCGGCCTGGCGATTTATAGCGTGACGTACAGCGATATTGACGGCGACGGCCGTATGGAGATCATTGTGGGCTGGCGGGTCAGCATGGATCTGCAGGCGCTGGCTGTCTACTCCCTGGAGCCGGACGGCGCACGGGAGCTGATGCGGACCAATTATGTGAAATATGCCGTGGCGGACCTGAATAAAGACGGCAAACGGGAGCTGACGGTGCTCCGGGCCAATCAGGACGGTGAGGGCGTTGCGGACTGCTATGTGTCGAAAAACGGCGCGCTGACGCTGCGGTCCAGCGTGCTGGTGTCCATGACCATGGCGGAGCTGAGCCAGCAGGGAAAGGTCACCGTGGGCACGCTGCGGTCCAGCGACCCCGCCCTGTTCATCACCGGCGTGGCGGACGGTGCGCGGGCCATTACGGACGTACTGGCTCTCCGGGGCGGAGAACTGACAAATCTGGTGCTTTCCGCCATTACCGGCGTTTCCGGAGAGGTGTCCCGGTTCTGTTCCGTGTATCCCATGGACATCAACGGCGACGGCGTTACGGAGGTGCCCCGCACGGTGACGCTGCAGGGCGAGGATGCGAACCCATCCGTTTCTCAGCGAGTGGACTGGATCAATTTTGACGCTTCCGGCACCGCGTCCTGGGTCCTGTCCACCTATCACGATGTTGCCGACGGCTGGTATCTCCAGCTGCCGGAGGGCTGGCCGGAGCGGGTCTGGGTCGGCCGGTCCGCATCGCCGGATGAGATCGGCATTACATTCTATACCGACAGCAGCCGGGAGGAAACCTATGTACCGGTGCTGCGGATCACGGCCCTCAGCGGCTCCGAACGGGAGCGGCTGGCAGTGCGGACGGGACGGTTCATCCTGGGCCGGAATGACGGTGTCATCTATGTGGGAGAACTGCTAAAAGGCAATCAGGATTGGAAGTACAGCGTTACAGAGGACGAGGTGCGGGCATCCTTCAGCCTGATCGGCACGGAATGGTCCGCAGGGGACAACTGATGGATATGGAGGAGCTTTCGTGAAGACAATTCTGGTTTTGGAGGATGAAGCCAGCATCCGCAGCTTCATCGTCATCAATCTCCGCCGGGCGGGTTACGATGTGATCGAGGCTGAGACCGGCGAGGAGGCATTGGAACGGCTCCGGGCCAACCCGGATACCAAGGTGGCTCTTTTGGACATCATGCTGCCGGGGATCGACGGCTTTGAGGTCTGCCGCCGCATCCGGGCCACCAATACGAAAATCGGCATCATCATGCTGACGGCCCGGTCTCAGGAGATGGACAAGGTGACGGGATTGATGACCGGCGCCGACGATTATGTGACCAAGCCCTTTTCTCCGGCGGAGCTGACCGCCCGGGTGGACGCGCTGTTCCGCCGGGCCGGCGGGGAGGAAGTGGTCCAGAGCGGTGAGATCAGCCAGCCGCCCTTTTTACTGAATACCCGCAACCGGACGTTGGAAAAAAACGGCCAGCGGGTGAAACTGACCCAGGTGGAGTATGCCATCATGCGGGTGTTTATGGAAAATCCCGGCAAGGCACTGTCTCGTGAGGAGATCTTAGACCGGGTCTGGGGGCGGGACTACTTCGGAGAGCTGAAGATCGTGGACGTGAATATCCGCCGCCTCCGCCTGAAAATCGAGGACAATGTGCAGAATCCGACTTTCATAACAACCGTCTGGGGTTATGGTTACAAATGGGACGCGTGAAACGAGTAAGCTGATGGCACATTGTCCGGGGCCCCGCACGGCGGGGCGCGCCGTCAGGCGCGTATAAGCGTTTTGGCGGTGCCAAAACCTTGGCGCAAGGCGGAATTGACTTTCGCCGCGCAAGTAAGATGAAAGGGCTCCCATTTTGCCCCGCAAAATGGGAAAAGAAAGGGTGAGATGCTTCGTGCCGGAAGGAAGTCAAAAACGAAAAGCCACGCGGGTGCGGAGCCTCCGCCAGCGTTGGATCGTCAACTCTGTGGTGCCCATCTTCGTGCTGCTGGCGCTGATCGTGGGCGGTGTGTCTCTGGGCATTTCCAATTACTATTATAAGGGAATGCTGGACGGTCTGGAACGGCAGGCCCGGGCACAGTCCGGCGCCTTTGTGGACTATTTTATGGATCAGGGGTTCGCCAACTACTTGCAGCGGGCCAATCAGGCCATTTCCGACTATGCGGACAAGGAACGGGTAGAAATGCAGTTCCTGTCCAGCATAGGCCGTATTCAGGCGTCCTCCACATCTAACCTGACGGTGGGCACCCGCCCCGGAACGGAGGATATTTCCAGAGCGGTGGAGACCAACCGTATCAGCTATTTCCGGGGCGCAGACCCCAAGACGGGAGAACAGATCTTAGCGGTGTCTCACCCTCTGACGGTGAACGGCAAGGTGGTAGGCGTCCTGCGATTCGTCACCTCCCTGCGGCAGGTCAACGTTCAGGTGCGGATGACGGTGCTGGCAGTGGTGCTGGTGGCTTTGCTATGCCTGCTGTTGGTGTTAAGCTCCAACCTGATCTTCATCAACAATGTGGTGGAGCCGGTGGCGGTGGTATCTGATGCTGCCAAGCGGATCTCTCAGGGAAGCTACGGCTTCACGCTGGAAAACAAGTATACCGGCGAGCTGGGCGAGCTGGTGGACAATATCAACGATATGTCCATGAAGATCGGCCAGAACGAAAAAATGAAGACGGAGTTCATCTCGTCGGTGTCCCACGAGCTGCGAACGCCGCTCACAGCCATCAGCGGCTGGGGCGAAACGCTGCTGGCGGACCGGGAGCGGGATCAGATCCAGCTCCACCGGGGCCTGCGGATCATCCTCAACGAGTCCCGGCGGCTCTCGACCATGGTGGAGGAGCTACTGGAATTTTCCAAGATGGAGGACGGCCGCTTTACGCTGCAACTGGAAGAAATGGATCTTCAGGCAGAGTTTGAGGATGCCATTTTTACCTACCGGGAGCTGTTCCGACAGGAGGGGATCGAGCTGCGCTACGAACCGGGAGAGGAGATCCTGCCGTCCATCAGCGGTGACCCGGAGCGGCTGAAGCAGGTGTTCTGCAACGTACTGGACAACGCCGCCAAGCACGGCGGCGCAGGCCGGCGCATCGACGCCTCTCTGACCAGAGAGGGAACCAATCAGGTGGTCCGGGTCCGGGACTACGGCCCCGGCGTTCCGGCGGCAGAATTGCCCTATGTGAAGCAGAAATTCTATAAGGGCTCCTCCAAGGCCCGGGGCAGCGGCATCGGTCTGGCTGTGTGCGACGAGATCGTGCGGCTCCACGGCGGCACCTTCGACATTGCCAATGCCGAGGGCGGCGGTGCAGTGGTGACCATCTGCATCCCGGAAAAAGAATAAATAGAACAAATGTTTGATTTTCGAACAACGGTGTGATATACTGAAACAGCGAAACAGAAAGGAACCTTATCTATGGCGGAACATTCCAGCGGCGCCTTCCGCACCAGTATCGGCGGACAGGCGCTGATCGAAGGCATTTTGATGCGCGGGCCTGAAAAGCAGGCCATCGTGGTCCGGGACAAGGACGGTCAATTGGTGGAAAAGGTGGAGGAACTGAAGCTCATCAAGGACCGTTACCCCATTTTGGGCATTCCCCTGATCCGGGGCACCGTAAATTTTCTGGCGGCAATGGTCAGCGGCGTGAAGGCCCTGATGTACTCCGCAGACTTTTACCCGGAGGAGGAAGAGAGCCAGCCCTCCAAATTTGAACAGTGGTTGGAAAAGCACCTCAGCAGCGAAAAGCTGGAAAAAGCCATCGTGGGCCTTGCCGTGCTGCTGGGCGTGGGAATGTCCATTTTCCTCTTTCTGGTGCTGCCGACGCTGCTTACCGGCGGGATCCTTCACTTTTTCCCCGGCTTTCCCCTGTGGGGCCGGAACGTGGTGGAGGGCCTTTTGAAAATCGCGACCTTTCTGGCGTATCTGATCCTCTGCTCCAAGCAGAAGGACATTTACAGGGTGTTCCAGTATCACGGGGCGGAGCATAAAACCATTTTCTGCTACGAGGCGGGCCTGCCGCTGACGGTAGAGAACGTCCGCATCCAGCCCCGGCACCATCCCCGCTGCGGAACGAGCTTTCTATTTGTGGTGATCTTCGTGTCCATTCTGGTTTCCAGCGTGGTGTTCGGCATCTGGCCCATCACCAACGCGGGATTGCGGACGCTGGTGCATCTGCTCCTGCTGCCGTTGGTAGTGGGCATCACCTATGAGTTCAACCGCTGGGTGGGCCGCTATGTGCAGGACAGCAAGTTGGCCCAATTCCTGACGGCTCCCGGCCTGTGGATGCAGAATTTCACCACCAACGAGCCGGATGACAGCATGATTGAGTGTGCCATCCGTTCGCTGGAGTTGGTCCTGCCCGACGAAAAGGGCAAGGACGCATGGTGACAATTATAGAAATACTTCTTCCGCAACCAGCGAAACGTTTGCGGAAGAAAAAGGAGGAGCAAGGGAGTGAACGCAGTTTTTGCCACAGACAGAAACGAAGTTCAGCGGACTTTGCGACGACGCATGGCGATCACATATAATGACTTGTTTTTGGATATTCGCCGGGAACTGAAGCAGGGCGGCGTCATCGACACCACCCTGGAGGCCCGGGAGCTGACCTGTTTCGGGGTCAACAAGACCCGGGAGGAGCTGACCAGGGACGGGCGGCTGTACGCCCCGCCGGAGCTGGAACGCCGGGTGCGGGAGCTAACAGCCCGCCATCTGGCGGGAGAACCGGTGGCGTATCTCATCGGTGAGTGGGAGTTTTACGGCCTGCCTCTGGATATTTCCAAGGAGGTGCTGATTCCCCGGCCGGATACGGAAGTGCTGGTGGATCAGGCGCTGCCCTATGTGCAGTCCTTGGGCAACTGCCGGGTGTTGGACCTGTGCGCCGGCAGCGGCTGCATCGGTCTGGCGCTGGCATCGCAGGCCCCTCAGGCCCATGTGGTACTGGGCGAGTTTTCCGACGGGGCCCTGCGGATCTGCCGGCAGAACACCCGCCGGAACGCCCTGACGGGCCGGGTGATCCCCATGACGGTGAACGCCTTGGAGCGGCCGGACCGGGCTTTGGGGGAATTTCACTGCATCGTCAGCAATCCCCCTTACATCCCTCATGGGGATATTCCGGGATTGGATCATTCCGTGAAGGACTACGAACCCCATCTGGCGCTGGACGGCGGCGAGGACGGTCTGGACTTTTACCGGGCCATCAGTGAGAAGTGGAAGGCGGCGCTGGCTCCCGGCGGGCGGCTGTATTTTGAAGTAGGTATCGGTCAGGCGGATGCGGTGCTCCGGATCATGCGCGCCCAGGGCTTTGGAGACATTCAGGTGGTGAAGGACCACAACGACATCCCCCGCGTGGTGTTCGGCACCCTCTGCGGAGAGGTTTACAGCGAGTAAGAACGCCCGGCAGACCGGGCAAGCAAGATAGAAAATCAGATTTGGGAGGAAGAACGTATGGCAAAAGAGAAAGCCCCCGTGGCCAGTGCCGCCCCGGCGGAGGATCGGAAGCGGGCCATTGAAGCGGCCATGGGCCAGATCGAAAAAATGTACGGCAAGGGCTCCATTATGCGTCTTGGCGACCAGAATAATTTGCAGGTGGACGTGATCCCTACCGGTTCCCTGTCCTTGGACGTGGCGCTGGGCGTGGGCGGTCTGCCCCGGGGCCGCATTGTGGAGATCTACGGACCGGAATCCTCCGGTAAGACTACGCTGGCCCTTCATGTGGCGGCAGAGGCCCAGAAAAAGGGCGGCGAGGTGGCGTTTGTGGATGCGGAGCACGCGCTGGACCCCACCTACGCACGGGCCTTGGGCGTGAATATCGATGAAATGCTGATCTCTCAGCCGGATACCGGCGAGCAGGCCTTGGAGATCACCGAGGCGTTGGTGCGCTCCGGCGCCATCGACGTGATCGTGGTGGACTCCGTGGCGGCGCTGGTGCCCCGGGCGGAGATCGAGGGCGAAATGGGCGACAGCTATGTGGGCCTTCACGCCCGGCTGATGAGCCAGGCACTCCGGAAGCTCACCGGTGCGGTGGGCAAGACCAACACCATCGTCATTTTCATCAACCAGCTTCGCGAGAAGGTGGGCGTTATGTACGGTAACCCGGAGGTCACCACCGGCGGCCGGGCGCTGAAGTTCTACGCCTCCGTCCGCATCGACGTACGCCGGATTGAGGCGCTGAAAAACGGCGGCGAGGTGGTGGGCAACCGCACCCGGGCCAAGGTCGTGAAAAATAAAGTGGCGCCACCCTTCCGGGAGGCGGAATTCGACATTATGTACGGCGAGGGCATCGCCCACACCGGCGAACTGATCGACTTGGGCGTCCGGCTGGGTATCATCACCAAGGCCGGTTCCTGGTTCTCCATGGGCGAGGTCCGCATCGGTCAGGGCCGGGACGCCGCCAAGAAGTATCTGGAGGAAAATCCCGATATTGCCGCCGATGTGGAGGCGCAGATCCGGGCCAATTTCGATAAGCTGATGGGCAACCAGTCCCGGATCGCCGCTGCCAAGGCCGCCGGTAAGGCGGTGAACGTCTCCGCAGACGATTTCAACGATGAAGATTGACCGCATCGAGGCCTCCAAGCATAAGCGGGGGCGGGTGCTGGTGTTTCTGGCGGACGGCAGTCTGCTGAAGGTAACGGAGCAGGAACTGCTGACCTTTGGTCTGCGCTCCGGCGATGAATTGGACGAGGAAACCCTGACGCGGCTGAAGGAGGCCGCGGGGATTTCCAACATCAAGACCACGGCGGCGGACCTCGTTGGCCGTCGGGCCATGAGCCGCCGGGACCTGGAGAAGAAATTGCAGGAAAAGGGAGCCTCAGAGACTGAGGCCCGCTATGCCGGAGAGTGGCTGGAAGCCATCGGCGCGCTGGATGACGGCGCCTATGCCGCCGCACTGGTGCGGCACTGCGGCGATATGGGATACGGTCCCCGGCGGGCCAGAGAAAAGCTGCGGGAAAAGGGCGTGCCTCAGGAGCTTTGGGACGAGGCGCTGGACGAGCTGCCCCCGGACGGGGAGCAGATCGACCGCTTTTTGCAAAGCAAGCTCCACGGCCGGTCCCCGGAGGATAAGGAGAAGAAGCGGCTGACGGACGCCCTTTTGCGTCGGGGGTTTTCCTGGGGCGAGGTGAGGTCCGCCTGGGGCCGCTATGGTTCTGAGATCTGGGAGGAGTGATCCCGGAGGTTATATCCGCGGAGCCGAGGATCAGTCTCAAAGACTGTGAAATTTTTGGTTCTGATTGCGCATTCGTTATTTCCGCCCGGAGGGGCGTATTCGATCATACCGGAGGAATCCATTTTGAGCTATAATGTATCATTCATTTCCCTTGGCTGCGCCAAGAATCAGGTGAACTGCGAGCAGATGATGGCTCTGTGCGCCGAGGCAGGCTACTCCATTCAGGCCCAGCCGGAGGGCTGCGACGTGGTGGTGGTGAACACCTGCGGCTTTCTGGCGTCCGCCTGCGAGGAGGCCATCGAGAACATTTTAGAGATGGCGGAGCTGAAAAAGGCGGGGCAGGTGAAAAAGATCTTAGTCACCGGCTGCATGACCCAGCGCTATAAAGAGGATATTTTCCACGAGCTGCCGGAGGTGGACGGCCTGCTGGGTACCGGCAGCTACGGCGACATTGCCACGGCCATCGCCGAGGTGATGGAAAAGGGCGAAAAGCCCTGCCATCTGGGGAATATCCACACCGCCAACCAAAGCGGTGAGCGCATTTTGTCCACGCCCCCGTGGTATGCCTATCTGCGGATCGCCGAGGGCTGCGACAACCACTGCGCCTACTGCGTGATCCCCTCCCTCCGTGGCAAGTACCGCAGCCGTCCCATGAACGAGCTGCTGGACGAGGCAGCGGAGCTGGCCTCCGCCGGGGTGAAGGAACTGATCGTCATCGCGCAGGACATCACCCGGTACGGCACGGACCTCAACGGTGAGCATCAGCTGGCGAAGCTGCTGAAGGAGCTTTGCAAGCTGGACTTCCATTGGATCCGGCTCCATTACCTCTACCCCACGGACACCACCGACGAGCTGATCGACGTGATCGCCAGCGAGCCGAAGATCGTGAAGTATCTGGATATTCCCATCCAGCACTGCAACGATACCATTTTAAAGGCCATGAACCGCCGGGACACCAAGGCGGACCTGCTGGCCCTGCTGAAAAAGCTGCGGGAGAAGGTTCCCGGTCTGGTGCTGCGGACCAGCCTCATTACGGGATTGCCCTACGAGGATGACGCGGCCTTTGAGGAGTTGTGCGACTTCCTGCGGGAGGTTCGCATCGAGCGGGCGGGTGTGTTCCCCTTCTCCCCGGAGGACGGCACGAAGGCGGCCCTCATGGAGCACGTGGACATGGAAGAGGCCCAGCGCCGCGCGGAGCTGGCGGTGGATGTCCAGTCTGACATCATTGACGCCTACAATGACTCCATCTTAGGTGAAGAGCGGGAGGTCCTCTGCGAGGGGTACGATTCTCAGGCTCAGATGTTCTACGGACGCAGCTATGCTGAGTCCCCCGACATCGACGGACGGATCTGGTTCACCGCCGACAGCGAGATCGCTCCCGGCAGCTTTGTGAATGTCCGCCTGACCGGCACCATGGACGGCGAGACCACCGGCGAGCTTGTGTGAAGGTGATTGTTTTTCCTTGAAAACCCTGCGAAAGGACGTATATTATGAATTTACCCAATAAACTGACCATGCTGCGGATCTTGCTGATCCCGGTGTTCATGGTGGTGCTGTACTGGGACTTCCCCGGCGCTACCTGGGTGGCGGTGGCCATTTTCATCGTCGCCAGCTTTACCGATCTGCTGGACGGGAAAATCGCCAGAAAGTACAATTTAGTCACGGATTTCGGCAAGTTTGCCGATCCTCTGGCGGATAAAATGCTGGTGACGGCGGCACTGCTCTGGTTCGTGGAGATCGGCCAGATGCCTGCCTGGGCGCTGCTGATCGTCCTTGTCCGGGAATTTGCTGTCAGCGGCCTGCGGATGATTGCCAGTGATAAGGGCCGGGTTATCGCCGCCGGTTGGTCCGGCAAGGTGAAGACGGCCAGCACCATGGTGTGCATTGTGCTCATGTTCCTGCCGATCCCCGGCTGGCTCAATACCGTGTGCGTGGCAGTGATCGCCATCACCACCCTGTATTCCGGCGTGGAATACTTTGTGCTGAACCGGGACATAATCGCCACAGCCTGAGAATTGAAATCGAAAATGAAAAAGGTGCGGGAACGTAAGTTCCCGCACTTTTTAACATTCAGTATACTCGCACAGCTCCCGGACTTTGGCCTGAATGCTTTTCAGGTCTAAAAAGGTCTCCGGGCGCTTCTGCTCATCCCGCAGCAGCGCCGCCGGGTGATAGATGGCCGTCATCTGGACGCCGCCTCGCTGGAACCACTGGCCGTGCTCTTGGGTGATCTTGAAATCCTCCTTGATGATGGCTTTGGCAGCAATCCGGCCCAGACAGACGATGATCTTGGGCTTCATCAGTGCTGCCTGCCGCCGCAGATAGCCGATGCAGGCGTCCTGTTCTACATTCAGAGGGTCCCGGTTCTGAGGCGGGCGGCACTTCACCACGTTGGCGATGTAGACCTTGGTGCGGTCTAGATGGATGATCTCCAGCATATCGTCCAGCAGCTGCCCGGCCCGGCCTACAAAGGGAATACCCTGATCGTCCTCGTGCTGGCCGGGGCCTTCGCCGATGAGCATGATCTCCGCCGTCTCGCAGCCGTCCCCAAACACCACATGGGTCCTGGTGTCCGCCAGCGCGCAGCCCCGGCAGACGCCACATTCCTGTTTTAAACGCTCCCAGCTATCCGCCATGGTATCCCCGCCTTTCTGAAATAGCCTTGTTTGAGTATAGCATATTGTTTTCTCCCGCGCAAGCGTATAAGGCGGTGGCGGCCTGCCGATACTGACAGGGCATCAAGCAGAGGAGGGCGGCGTATGGCGGAATTTTTGTGGATCTTCTGGAGCTTCAGCCTTTTAGGATGGGTGCTGGAGCGGCTGTTTGCTGCCGTGACCCGGTCTCCCCGGCGGAGGAGACGATGTCTACTGCTCCTGCCGCTCTGCCCGGTATACGGACTGGGCATGGCGGCGGTGCTGGCCCTGCCGCCGAGCTTTCGTTCCGGGTGGCCGCTCTACCTCTGGGGCGGGCTGACCGCCACCTCTGTGGAATATATTTACCACTGGTGGGGGGAGACCTTTTTGGGGGTGTCCTTCTGGGACTACACCGGGGTCTTTGGGAATTTGCGGGGGCGGGTGTGTCTGCCATTTTCTCTGGCGTGGGGACTGCTGCTGTTCCCGGCTGTTTATCTGGTGACGCCGCCGGTGCTGGCGCTGGCGGACCGTGTTCCCGTCGGCGTGACGTGGTGGCTGTTGTTGGCCTTTACCGCCGACGCGGTGTGCTCCCTTTACTTTTTAACGGTAACACATGATTTGGAGGGCCTGCGGGCCGCCGTCTGGCCGGTGTGGGGGTGCCCTTGACCGGGACGGCGGACTTGCCGGAATGCTTGTGCAAAGGCAACCAAGTGCCTGACCGGTTTATCTTGTCGCAAGCCATTTTTTGTGGTATTCTGTTGCAATGATGAGCGGTCACAGCCGCCGGACAGGAGGAACCATATTGAAAAAAACAAGAAAAGAGCGGGGCTGGCTGAAAAAGACGTTCAAGCAGGCCATGGACAAGGAACTGCGGGAACATAAAAGCTCGTTCATCGTCTTTTATATTCTGCGGGCCTTGGTGATCGTATCTCTGGTGCGCCAGATTATTCTGGATAACTACGAGGGCGCGTTTTTCTGTATTCTGACCATCGTGCTGCTGTATGTGCCAAGCTGGGTGCAGGTCCGGCTGCGGATCGAGCTGCCGCCGCCCCTGGAAATTACGATCCTCTGCTTCATTTTCGCGGCAGAGATCTTGGGAGAAGTCAACGCCTTCTATGTCAACGTGCCTCATTGGGACACCATGCTCCACACTATCAACGGCTTTTTGGCGGCGGCGGTAGGCTTTTCTCTGGTGCTGCTGCTCAATGACAATGAGAAGCTGACCTTCGACCTGTCACCATTCTTTCTGGCCATGGTTGCGTTTTGCTTTTCCATGACCATCGGCGTTCTGTGGGAATTTTTTGAGTTCGGCATGGACTGGTTCTTCCATACGGATATGCAGCGGGATACCGTCATCAACGCCATCTACTCCGCCAGCCTGGACCCTACCCGGACCAATAAGGTAGTGGCGGTGAAGGAGATCCACGATGTGGTCATCAACGGCGAGAATCTGGGCCTGGGCGGCTATCTGGACATCGGTCTCATTGACACTATGAAGGATCTGCTGGTGAATTTCGTGGGCGCGGTGGTGTTCTCCGTGGCCGGGTATTTCTACGCCCGGAGCAAGGGCAAGAAGCGGGCAGCGGCGCTGAACTTTGTGCCCAGCAAGAAAAATGAAGATCACGATTACCTCCAGCAGGCCCGTGAAAACGGCCCGGATCTCCCTGAAAAAAGGAAGAAATAAAGAAACCCGGAAACACGTTAGATGTTTCCGGGCGAGACTGTCGATAAAGTAGTAAATTCTCCGCGACGGTAAGGAAGGGTGTGCGCGGGAAACCCAAGAGGGGTGTCCCGCGCCATTAAAATCCTAAGTTTTCAGAACTTTTATGAAGTTCTGAAAACTTGCTCAGCGGGGAGAAAAGACTTTTTCGACACGCTGACCCGGAAACACGTTAGATGTTTCCGGGCCTTTTTTACACTTTTTTCCGGGGAAATGACTGCGCCAGCTTTGTTCCCAGCCAACCTGCCAGAATACCCACGGCAGCGCCCCCCAGAATATCTGTGGGCCAGTGGGCGTAGAGGTACAGCCGGGACAGGGCGATGACCACGGCAAGCGCCAGTGCCGGTTTCCAAAGGCGGCTGTTCGCTGTTTTCAGCGCGGCCACCGATGCGAAGGAGGCTGCCGTGTGGCCGGAGGGGAAGGAGGCGTCCACAGGCGGCGGGATCAGCAAGGAGACGGTGGGGTTGACGGCGAAGGGCCGCATCCGGCCGATGAGCGGCTTGAGGGCGAGGTTGCAGAACAGAAGATCCAGAGCCAGCCCGCAGGCCACACAGGTCCCCAGCTTTCTGGTCTTTGGGATCGCCAGCAGGATCGCCGCCAGTAAGATCCACACCTCACCGTGGTCGCAGATCCGGCTGACTGGCACCATGACGGCGTCCAGAGCGCCGCAGCGCAGGTGAGCCTGTATCCAGTTCAAAATTGTCAGTTCAAAGGCTTGCATCGTTTCGGTCCTTTCCTATTCGCTGTGGGCCATCATACCATATCCGCCGCAAAAAGAAAAGTGCCTTTCCACGAATGGAAAGGCACTTTTTCAATGAGTTTACGCGGCCTTGCGGTGCTCCATGCTGCGGATGACGAACAGAACGCACAGCATCAGCGCAAAGCTGACGGCCCAGGTAATATACACGTTCTGGACGAAACCGGCCACGATGAAGCCAACCACGCAGACACCGGCCACCGTCAGCACATAGGGGATCTGGGTGGCAACGTGCTCCAGATGGTCACACTGGGCGCCGGCGGAGGCCATGATGGAGGTATCGGAGATGGGGGAGCAGTGGTCACCCATCACAGCACCGGCACAGCAGGCGGAGATACCGATGATGAGCAGCTCGCTGGAAGCGGGGAAAATAGCGGTAACAATGGGGATCAGGATGCCGAAGGTACCCCAGGAGGTGCCGGAGGCGAAGGCCAGAATACAGGCCACCACGAAGATCACGGCGGGGAGCATGGAGTACAGCGTAGCGGCGGCGCCTTCCATGAGGTCATGGACATAGATGCTGGCGCCCAGAGAGGTGATGGTAGCCTTCAGAGAGACGGCGAGGGTCAGGATCAGGATGGGGGAGATCATGGCGTTGAAGCCCTTGGGGATGCAGGCCATGGCGTCCTTGAAGGTGATGACCCGGCGGGCCACCAGATAGATGACGGTGAAGAGCAGAGCGATGATGCCGCCCCAGGGCAGACCCATGAAGGCGTCGGTATTGCCGAAGGCGCCGATGAAGTCTCCGGCGCAGTCGGTGCCGCCCCAGGCGTCCACGCCGAAGAAGCCGCCCACGTAGATCATGCCGGTGGTGCACACGGCGATCAGCACCAGAACAGGGAGCAGCAGGTCGATGACCTTGCCCTTGGGGTTCACGGCTTCATCCTCTGCGTTTTCCAGAGCGGAGAGGTCACCGGTCTCCTGGGCCTTGCGCTCATAGGTCCGCATGGGACCGTAATCAAACTGCATGAAGGACAGGGCGATGATAAAGACGAAGGTCAGCAGGGAGTAGAGGTTGTAGGGAATGGCCTTGATAAAGAGCTGGATGCCGCTGATGCCGGTGTCCAGACCCTCGGCGGTGGAGGAAACGGCGGCGGCCCAGGAGGAGATAGGGGCGATCATGCACACGGGGGCGGCGGTGGCGTCAATGAGGTAGGCCAGCTTGGGACGGGAGATCCGATGGCTGTCGGTGACGGGCCGCATGACGGTGCCCACGGTGAGGCAGTTGAAATAGTCATCGATGAAGATCAGAATGCCCAGCAGGAAGGTAGCAAGGGAAGCCCCCACCTTGGTCTTAATGTTTTTTGATGCCCAGCGGCCGAAGGCAGCGGAGCCGCCGGCGGCATTTACCAGTGCCACGATGATGCCCAGAAGAACAAGGAACAGGAAGATACCGGCGTTGTCTTTGATGGCGGCCACCAGACCGTCGTTGACAATCATGTTCAGCGCGCCGATGGGGGAAAAGCCCTGAGAGAACAGAGCGCCTACCGTGACGCCGATGAACAGAGAGCTGTACGCCTCCTTGGTGATAAGGGCCAGAGTGATGGCGATGACGGGGGGCACCAGTGCCCAGAAGGTACCGTACATGCTGTTGGCAGGCGCACCGTCCTCAACAGCCAGAGCGCTGACACACAGCAGCGCGGCGGCGGTCATGACCAGCAGGGCCGTCCGCAGTAGGGGATGCTTTTTCATGGAGATTCTCCTTTCATTTTTGGGCCGCAGCCCATGCAACCGGAGAATACGCGTGAACTCCATCCTGTCAAAGCGCGTTGTGTTTCAGAACAAAAAATGGAGTCATGACATTCCGCCATGACTCCATTTGAAGGTCTCATTTCACCAAACAGATCCATGACAGCGCCCCGCCCGTTTCCGGGCGACAGTCCGGCGGATATTTTCCGACGGCCCAGGCACCGACCCGTCAGGCAGCGGTACGGCCCTTCGGCGGCTGATCCTTTCCCCATCCTCTATGCCTGTTTGCCGGATGGTTACTCTTATCAGCCGCGCCTCTATCATGCGTTATCCAGTTGTATCCTACCCTATTATAGGTGAATTTCCGAACTTGTCAACGGTTTCTTCACAAAATGTTTATATTTTGCGAAAAGAACAGGGAACGCCGCGTTTTTGGCGTTCCCTGTTGAAAAAGTGGTGTCAGAAATTAGTAGCTGCCCAGGTCGGCGGACTTATCGCCATCGACGCTGATGCCGAACTCGTAGTCATTGCCGGGCAGGATGGCGTTGAGGATCACGCCGCACAGAGCAGCGATGGCCAGACCGGACAGGGTCACAGCCGCACCGCCCACGGTGAAGGTCACGCCGCCCACGGAGCTGAAGCCGAGGCCGCTGACAAACATGACGGCGGCGATGATCAGGTTCCGGGACTTGGTCAGGTCTACCTGATTCTCCACGATGTTGCGGACGCCCACGGCGGAGATCATGCCGTAGAGGATGAAGCTGACGCCGCCCACGATGGCGGAGGGGATGGAGTTCACCAGCGCGTCGAACTTGGGGGAGAAGCTGAGGATGATGGCGTAGACGGCAGCCAGACGGATGACCCGGGGATCGTAGACCTTGGAGAGAGCCAGCACGCCGGTGTTTTCGCCGTAGGTGGTGTTGGCGGGGCCGCCGAACATACCGGCAAAGGCGGTTGCCAAGCCGTCGCCCGTCAGGGTGCGGTGCAGGCCGGGATCGGCGATGAAGTTATTGCCGGTAGTGGAGGAAATGGCGGACACGTCACCGATGTGCTCCATCATGGCAGCGATGGCGATGGGGGCCATGACCAGCACGGCGGACACGTCGAACTTGGCGAGGATGAACTTCTGGAGGCCAATGAGGTGTGCCTCGCCCACGGAGGCGAAGTTGACGAGGGGTTGCATGACGCCGTTGGCATCCGGCAGCTGGGCGCCGCAGAGAGTGGCAATCACCGCCACAATGTAGCTGCCAACCACACCCAGCAGGATGGGGATGATCTTCACCATGCCCTTACCCCAAATGTTTGCCACTACGATGATAGCCATGGAAACCAGAGCCAGCCACCAGCAGGAGGAAGCATTGGTAATGGCGGAGCCGGAGAGGTTCAGGCCGATCATGATGATCATGGGGCCGGTGACGATGGGGGGAAAGTAACGCATGACCGTCTTGGCCCCCAGGACCTTGAACAGCAGAGCCAGCACCAGATACAGGAGACCGGCGATGACGATGCCGCCCAGAGCGTAGGCCAGCTTCAGCTCGGGATCCAGACCGTCATAGGCGGGCATGGAGGCCACGGTGGAGAAGCCACCCAGGTAGGCGAAGGAGGAGCCCAGAAAAGCGGGAACCTTGAACTTGGTGCACACATGGAACAGCAGGGTGCCCAGACCGGCCATCAGTAGGGTAGTCTGGATGCTCAGGGGCAGGCCGTAGCCCTGAACCAGAATGGGTACCAGCACGGTGGCGCCAAACATGGCGAACAGATGCTGCAAGCCTAAAATCAGCATACGGGGGGTGCCCAGGGTGCGGGCGTCGGTCACGGCTTCCTGACCGAGGATGGGTTTCTTTTTCTCGTTCATGTTTTTCTCCTCTCGTAACACACAAATCTTCTATCTAAATTATATAAATAGACCAGGTTCCTGCGGCTATCCGCAAACAGGCATAAAAATACCGGCTCCCATAGCCGGTCAAAAAAGGGAAATAGAAATGACGGGACCGAGGATCCCGAAAATGGAGGAAACAGCGCTTCGCATACTCATACTGGACTGCATCATGGTGTTACCTCCTAAGAAATTTATCTGGTTTATTATACAGAAGCTGATTCCGGATTGCAAGCCGTAATATCTATGATTGGAACAGAAGTTTTCTGTTGGAAATTGTCAAAAATCACAGAAGAACAGCATTCGTGATGACTGGTTCCCGTTATTTGAGGGAACTGCTTCCATAAAAGGGCTGTGGGCTTGCCCGCAGCCCTTTTGTCCGATCAGGTTCGATCAGGTTTCCAGACCCACCGTCCGCATGACGTCCTCTACCAATCGGGCGGTGTTGGCCTCACCGTCTTGGCTGGCCACGATGAGGTCGGCATACCGGGCGTAGAGAACGCAGCGCTCCGCATAGATCTCCCGCAGCGGCGTTCCTGCCGGCACGGCGATGCCCCGGTCATACAGATCCGCTGGCATCCGCTTCTCCAGCTGAGAAAAGGGCGTCTGGAGCCAGATCACCGTGCTGCCTTCCTTTAAATGAGCCATGGCCTCCGGGTAGAGCACCATACTGCCGCCGGTGGCAATGACGGTGTGGGTCCGATTTAGATCCGTACCTACTTTATTTTCAATTTTGTAAAAGGCCTCCAGCCCGTCCTGCCGCAGGATCTCCGGCAGCGTTTTGCCGGTGGTCTGGACGATGAGATCGTCCGCGTCCACAAAATCGTACCCCAGCCTGTCCGCCAGCGCCTTTCCGACGGTGCTTTTCCCTGTGCCGGGCATACCGATCAATACAATATTTTTCATAGGCAGAGCCTCCATGGTAAAAGTATTTTTATCATACGCGATGCACGGACAAATGTACATAGCAAAAATACACAAAAAATCCGACAAAGAAAGATCGACCTTTCATGACAGGGCGGACAAGACTGCCCCGAAAATCACCGTTGAAATCTGTTAAATATGCGCATTGTCAAACGGTGGGCCATTCGGTACAATGTCTAAAAATGGTAATACCTATTTGGGGCCGCTTCATAATCGAAACAAGCGGTGAAACGGAAGGGAGGACCGACATGAGTCAGAATCCAAGACAGTCCAAAAGCATCCGGGCGCAGTTGCTCACCGCTATGCAGGTGGGGGAGTATGCCCATTGTGACCGGCTTCCCCGGGAAAGCGTATTGTCGGAAATGCTGGGCATCAGCCGCACACAACTGCGGGATATTCTGGCTTCTCTGGACCGGGAGGGCTTCATTACCCGGCGTCATGGAGTTGGCACCATTATCAACCGTCATGTGTTAGGCGCACCGGCCAGAATGGACATTGAAGTAGAGTTTCTGGATATGATCCGCCAGAGCGGACACACTCCCGGCGTGGCCTTTGTCCGGGCTGCCGATGACAAGGCGGATAGTAAGGTGGCCGCCCAGTTGGGCATCCCCACCGGAACGCCGATCCTTCGGATCTCCCGGCTCTGCACCGCCGACGGCCGTCCTGCCATCTACTGTGAGGATGTGGTGGAAAAGGCGAAACTCCAGCGGCCCTATACAGCGGATGAGCTGCGCCAGCCCATTTTCGATTTCCTCCAGAATGTCTGCGGAATTTCGTCCTATCTGGACCTGACGGACCTGCGGCCTGTGGCTGCGGACGCTGCTCTGGCTGATGTTTTTCAGGTGCCACAGGGAACGCCGCTGCTGAACATGGACGAGGTGGACTACGATATTGAGGGCGCGCCGGTGTTCGCCTCCAACGAGTATTTTGCCGACGGCATCTTCCACCATACGGTCCTGCGGAAAAAGCTGTGACCTGCGGACCGTCAGCCCGACGTGACCGTGCCGGTCTCTTTTGAAATTCAGGTCATCGCCGCTTGACCGTACCGCACATTTGCGATATTATTAAAAATAATATTTATAATAAGTAAAATGATAAACGAACGATGAGAAAGGGGTATCTTACTATGGCCTATTTTTTCCAGGAGCCGTCCCATACCTTCAGCGAATATCTGCTGGTGCCCGGTTATTCCTCTGAGCACTGCATCCCCGCCAACGTGTCTTTGAAGACGCCGGTGGTCCGCTTCAAGAAGGGGGAGGAATGCCCCCTGACCATGAACGTCCCCATGGTCTCCGCCGTCATGCAGGCCGTGTCCGGCGAGCAGATGGGCATTGCGCTGGCTAAGGAGGGCGGCATTGCTTTTATCTATGTTTCCCAGTCCATTGAGTCTCAGGCGGCCATGGTCCGCCGGGTGAAGAACTACAAGGCGGGCTTCGTCATCAGCGACTCCAACCTCCGGGTGACGGATACCCTGGCGGATGTGCTGGCTCTGAAGCAGCGCACCGGTCACTCCACCATGGCTGTCACGGATGACGGCACCGGTACCGGCAAGATGCTGGGTCTGGTCACCAGCCGGGATTACCGGGTCAGCCGCATGGACCCCGACGCCAAGGTGGCGGATTTCATGACGCCGGTGGAGAAGCTCATCTACGCACCGGAGGGCACCAGCCTGAAAACGGCCAATGACATCATCTGGGATCACAAGCTCAACGCCCTGCCCATTATTTCCCAGGACGGCCATCTGGTGAGCTTTGTGTTCCGCAAGGACTATGATTCCCACAAGGGCAACCCCTTGGAGCTGCTGGACAGCCAGAAGCGCTATGTGGTGGGCGCGGGCATCAACACCCGTGACTACGAGGAGCGTGTCCCCGCACTGGTGGAGGCCGGTGTGGACGTGCTGGTGATGGACTCCTCTGAGGGCTATTCCTATTGGCAGAAGCACTGCCTGGAGTGGATCCGCGCCAAGTACGGCGATACCGTGAAGGTTGGCGCTGGCAACGTGGTGGACGGCGAGGGCTTCCGCTTCCTGGCAGATGCCGGAGCTGATTTCGTGAAGATCGGCATCGGCGGCGGTTCCATCTGCATCACCCGTGAGACCAAAGGCATCGGCCGCGGTCAGGCCACCGCAGTCATCGACGTGGCCGCCGAGCGGGATAAGTATTTTGAGGAGACCGGCATCTATGTGCCCATCTGCGCCGACGGCGGCATTGTGCAGGACTATCACATCACGCTGGCGCTGGCCATGGGCGCTGACTTCTGCATGCTGGGCCGGTATTTCTCCCGGTTTGACGAGTCTCCCACCAGCAAGATCCTTGTGGGCGGCAGCTATATGAAGGAATATTGGGGCGAGGGTAGCGCCCGCGCCCGGAACTGGCAGCGCTACGATCTGGGCGGCGCCGCAAAGCTGAGCTTTGAGGAGGGCGTGGACTCCTATGTGCCCTATGCTGGCGCTCTGGCAGACGGCATGGCCACCACGCTGGCTAAGGTCCGTTCCACCATGTGCAACTGCGGTGCGCTGACGATCCCGGAGCTGCGTGAGAAGGCCAAGCTGACGCTGGTCTCCGCCACCTCCATTGTCGAGGGCGGCGCCCATGACGTTCTGCTGAAGGACACCACCAACGGCAACCAGCGGGGCTAAGGTATTTGAACGGCTCTCATACCGCCCTCTGACCGCGCGATTGCGCGTCCAAGCGATTTGCGGAGCAAATCCTTGAAATGGGCGGGCTTCGCCTGCCCATTTGAGTCCTATGCGGGGTCCCCGCGCGTCACCGGCGCGTGGGGGCGGGCGGTGCCCATGACGTTCTGCTGAAGGACACCACCAACGGCAACCAGCGGGGCTAAGACATATAAAAGAGACAGCTTTTGAAGCTGTCTCTTTTTTTTGCACGGCCCATCCTATAAAAATTGAGTAAACGATTTGCTGAAACTTATCCTAAATCTCTTGTATCTGGACCTGCAAAGTTGTATAATATAAACGATTAAATACATCGGGAACGGCATGGTCGTTTCTGCGGATCAGGAGCATAGCATGTTACATAGAAAACCTCGTATTTTAGTTGTTGGCAGCTTTGTTATGGATGTGATCGCAACAACAGAGCAGATCCCCGGTGCCGGACAGACGGTTTACGGCAAGTCCTTCCACATGGCACCCGGCGGAAAAGGCGCTAATCAGGCCCTTCAATGCGCCCGTCTGGGCGCGGAAGTGACCATGGTAGGTTGCGTGGGTGATGATCTGTTTGGACAGCAGCTTCTGGAGCCTCTGCGGGAAGCTGGAATGGATGTCAGTCATGTGGTGGTCCGAAAGGGAATTCACTCCGGCGTGGGACACGTGGTGTTGGAAGTCACGGAACACAGCGCCCAGAACCGCATCGTAGTGATCCCCGGCGCTAACCGGACATTGACGGTGGAAGAAGTGGCCTGGATCCAACAGGCAGTTTCCGGGTTTGATATGGTCCTGCTGCAATTGGAGGTCCCCATCGAGGTGAACCGGGCTGTGGCCCGCTGGGCCAGAGAGGCCGGTGTACCGGTGATCCTGAACCCGGCCCCCGCCACGGAACTGGACGATGAGCTGCTGAGCCTGGTCTCCTACCTGATCCCCAACGAGCAGGAGGCATCTCAGGAGACCCATCTGCCCCTGCGCTTTGATAAGTCCGGCCCTTGGGATGAAGATCTGAGAAACATTGCCGATACGCTGCAAGGTAAGGGCGTGGAGCATGTGATCATCACCCTGGGCAGCTACGGCTCCGCTGTGGCGGAGACCGGCGGCCCCCGGTATGTTCCCTGTGTCCATATGGAGCATGTGGCAGATCCCACGGCTGCCGGCGATTCCTTTGTGGGCGCGCTGTCCACCGCGCTGGCTGTGGGCCTGCCCGAGGATGCGGCGCTGACCTTTGCCAGCCACACTGCGGCCATCACGGTCTCGCGGTTGGGAGCAATGCCGTCCCTGCCCACACTGCCGGAGGTGCTGGAGCTGATCCGGATCCGTGGCGGCGCAGGACTGGAACTGTCCTGTCTGGATGCGCTGCGCTGAAACAGGAGGAAGCATGGAGGAGCTTTTTGCACTTCGCCCGGGCCGCTACCGGCATTTTAAGGGCAACGAATATGAGCTGCTGTATGTGGCCCGCCACTCAGAGACTCTGGAGCCGATGGTGGTCTACCGGGCTTTGTATGGAGAGCGGGGCGTGTGGGTGCGTCCTGCCGCCATGTGGAGCGAGCCGGTAGACCGGGACGGCTATCATGGCCCCCGTTTTCAGTGGATCGGTGGGGTCTCGGAAGAGGTCTGACGGCCTGCAAAAATATTTTTCAAGATTTTTGAAAAAAGGGTTGCTTTTTGCGGAAAGCTATGTTATTATACATAAGCTGACTTCAAGAAGTCAACCTCGTATCCGGGTGTAGCGCAGTTGGTAGCGCACTTGACTGGGGGTCAAGGGGTCGTGAGTTCAAGTCTCGCCACTCGGACCATATCGAGTGTTCATAACTGATTTGAGGTTATGAACACTCGATTTTTCATTTTCGCAGGCTTGGTGTCTGCGTTTTGTTTTACGCGGGCTTTGGGATATACTCCACTGCTACGCCCTGGCGGGTATTGGCCTTGTAGTTCCCATCACCGCGAAGTGCCGCGTCAGGAAGCTCGATATACCCCACAAAGCGGTAATAAATCACGATACGCTGGGTGCGGTTCTTACCTGTGCCTTCGGTCTCATATACGTCGATGTGGTCAATCAATTCCTTCAGAAGCGGCGCCGTCAGGGTGCCCATCTCCATGAACTTGCGCACAGCAGCAAGGAAGGCATCCTTATGGTACTGCTTGCTGTCCAGTGCGTCCATCTTGTCCCGTAGATCTGCGATCTTCTCCTTTAACTCCATGCGCTCCACTTCATATTTATGGGAAAGCTGCATGAACCACTCGTCCGTGACTTTACCCGATGCATTGTCCTCGTAGACCTTCTCATAAAGGCCTGCCACGGTCTCACTTCTGCTGACAGATTTCTGCAAGGCGTCCTCCAGCATCCGCTTTTCCTTCAGAAGTTCTGCATTGGTCTTTTGCGCCAGGATTTTGGAAAGCATGTCTTCATCATAGCGCAGAAGTGATGCAAGACGGCCCAGCTCCAGCTTCACTACTTCTTCCAGAGCATCTGCACGGATATAGTGGCGGTCGGGGCAACTGCCCCGATAATCCCCGGCATAATTGGAGCAGATGAAGAAATGAATGCTCTTGTTCTTCGTATTCGTGCGGTACCACAGTTTTTTACCGCAATCCGCACAGTACAGGAGATCGCTGAACATACTCTTCTCACCGTTCTCCGGTTTCGGAGGGCGGTGTTTTGTTTTGCCGAGCATACCCTGCACCTTATCAAAGGTCTCCCGGTCAATAATGGCCTCGTGAACGCCCTTGAACACCGCCCAATTTTCCGGCGGGTTGTCCAGGCGTTCTTTCTTCTTAAAGGACTTGGAGTAGGTTTTGAAGTTGATCACATCGCCGCAGTATTCCTGCTGGGTAAGGATCTTCATCACGGTTGTTTTGCACCATTTGCAGGGGTTAGGCTGACTTTTCTTCCCGCCACGGCTGAGGCCCTTACTCTTCCAGTAAGCCTGCGGGACCAGAACCTTACTTTCCTGGAGCGTGCGGGCGATGGTTTCTACTCCCTTTCCCTCCAGATACATCCGAAAGATGTCCTGCACCACCTTCGCAGCTTCCGGGTCGATGATCCACCGCTTCTTATTCTCCGGCGACTTCATATACCCATAGGGCGGTTGGGAAAGAGGCTCGCCGCTGTTGCCGCGGATTCGATGTGCGGAGCGCACCTTGCGGCTGATGTCTCTGGCGTACATCTCGTTCATGACGTTGCGGAAGGGCGCCAGTTCGTTCTCGCCCTCCTCACTGTCCACCATGTCATTGACCGCGATGAAGCGGATGCCGTGCTCGGGGAAATAGGTGTCGGTGTAATACCCGACCTGTAGATAATCACGCCCCAGGCGGCTCATGTCCTTCACGACGACCGTTGAGACATAGCCCATCTCGATATCCTCCAGCAGCTTCTGGAAGCTGGGGCGGCGGAAGTTCGTGCCGGTGTACCCGTCATCGACGTAATAGCGGGTGTTGCCAAGGCTGTTTTCTTTGGCGTACTTGCTGAGCATACGCTTCTGATTAGCCACGGAGTTGCTGTCACCCTCCTGGCCGTCGTCGCGGCTGAGACGGCAGTAAAGTGCCGTGATGCCGGTTTGCTGTTTCTTCTTCGACTGCATTTAATCCTCCTCTCCGGCAGCCGAACAAGCATATTCATCAGAAATTATATCCGTCTGCCCAGGAATGGTCAATTTTGCGAAACCGCTTCCGATATAGGAACGTAGTTTCTCAGCAAGTGTCGGTCTGTGCGTTTCTTTTGTACCGGTCGGGGCGAAGCGGGAGGACACGACATACGTAACCCCGTTGATGGTATAACTGCGGTCCTCCATGCCGACACCCACGATCCAACAGTTGCTATTCCGATTCTTCATGTGTCATGCCTCCTTCATCTGGCGTCACGCTGGCGCTGCAAATGCTTTCGATAATAGTCACAGGCTTTCAAGATAAACTCCTCGGCCTGGTCTCCCTCCATGCCGGTGGGCAGCACCTTCCGCAGCCGGTCGGCGGGGATTCTGACCGTCTCCCGCTGATTGGGCTTGGGCTTCGACATGATCTCTTCGATCTGCTCCAAGGTGATCGGGTCATTTTCAAACTTAAGGATGCTGTGCATCCGCGAGGCCTGGGAATAGGATGGGGTCACATCTTCCCTGGCAGCGATCTCGGCGATATACGCCTGGATGGTCTCGTCCAGATAGGACAGCTCTACGCCAACGGAAAAGGCGATCCGCCCCTTGTCTACCAGGTCCAGTAATTCAGGATTGAGATAGGTCAGCCGGATATATCGCTGTACCGTTCTGCCACTTTCGGTATCGGAAACAGCATCGCGGGACTTGTGGCCAACTTGTCCACATCTTTTTCCTCGCCGATCCAAGGCCTCCAGCTTCAGGCGATAGGCAAAGGCCTTTTCACTCGGCAGAATATGCTCCCGGTGCAGATTGCTGTCCACCAGCTCCACCGCCGCCGCGTCCCGGTCGATCTCGCGGACGAAAGCCGGAACTGTCGCCAGCCCGGCTCGCTTCGCCGCGTGGAGTCTCCTGTGCCCGGATATCACCTCGTATTCTCCAGAGTTGCCCTCCAGCGGCCTGACCAGCAGCGGGGCCATGATCCCGTGCTCCCAGATGCTTTCGGTCAACTCGTCCATCTCCGCATCGTCCAGAACCTTGTAAGGGTGACCGGCAAAGGGATGGAGCTTACTGATCGGAACTTGTGTAATCTGCGTATCGTTCTTGCTGTCGTCCGCAATCCTCGCGGACGCGTCCCATTCGTTCATCATTCAAATCTCTCCTTTTCTCATTTTCAAAAACACAGGGGTCTCAGGGATCTCCCTGAAATCGTCGAGTGATATCACGAGACGTTGCTTGTCCGGTTTCGGACAAGCAGGCATGTGCTTGTGCACATGCGTTGCTTGCTGAGATTGTGTCACGCACATTCGGCCTCTAGGCGATCGGTCAGCCTATTTGCCGCAATCTCATCCTCCTCGCTTGTGCTAACGTGGCCGAATGGCCCTCTTTCGCAAAAAAGGGGCCACTCAGTCAGAAAATGCTTGTTTGGCAGGAAAAAGAGGGCCACTTTCTGCCGGAATCGGGGCCCATGCTTATCGTCCTTACAGGCTGAAAAGAAAAGTGGGGCCACTTTTCGGAAAAATGACCCCACTTTTGTTATCGCTGGGCTTCGGTCCCAAAATGTGGGATCACTTTCGCTGGAAAGTAGGGTCACATTTCGCCATCAGTATCGCTATTCCTTTCTTTCAGCCAAGTAATATACTCAGTCTTGTTCTCTCAGTATGATTAGGGTCGGTCTTTCCGACTTTTAGAAGTCAGTTTTCCCGACTTCTTAGCAAAGCGCTTCACATAGATGCGGGATGGGCTGCCGCGCCCCTGGCGCTTCTTTTCGATCAGACCGGTGTGCTCCAGTTCACGCAGGAGCTTACAGGCTTTCTCCTTGCAGCAGCACAGGTCGGCCTGTATGGAGGCAATCGTGTAATAGAGATAGACGCGGCCATGCTCGTCCAGCCACCGTTTCTTCACGGAAAGATCCATACGGTCCAGCAGGAGCCCGTACAGCAGCTTGGCGTCGGTCGAAACCGAACGGTACTGCGGGTCTGTGATCAGGGCCTTGGGGACGCGATAGAAGGGGTATTCAATGGCGTCCCGCTCGGTGAAATAGTCATTCAAAGTATTGTTCTCCTTTGTAATCGTCATCACATGCCGTCGTTCCCGATCCCGTTCCTGCCCCGGAGTCTCACCGCAGCGTATCGGCCCATTGGTATGCTCATGTCATCGCACACTTCCACCGGGTCATATCCCATCGGACGGCTATTCGGTTTTCAAGGTACAAATGCTCTTCACTATATCTGGACAAACGGATACGGTTTGTGAACCCGCTGCATAAAAAGTCCTCCCATAATGTTTGGACAAAGGGGTACCAAAAAAGAAGTCTGTTTTGAGCTTTTCTTGAAAAAAGTTCCCGCCGATTGCTAAGCCATGAGAAAGCCTGTTTATGGGGGTATCCGAAACAAGCTTCAACATGAAATGCATATTTGAGAGCTTGTCAAAAGCCCCTCAATCTCTTACCGCAACATTGAGGGTCAAAAAACGACACATAATTTCATAAAAGCCCCCACCCTTCTACCGCGACATTTTGATTGCGAAACGGCCAAGGTATTCGCGAGTTTTTCTCCACTACTCTATTGCGACATAAATGTGGAAAAACGAAACCCATGCTGGGAAAGAAAGCGTATCCGTAATTCTTCCCTCACTTCTCTACAGCAACTTTTTTGAGTCCAAAGCGAAACCGAATGCGTAAAGAATCTGTGAACTCTGCTGTTTCGCCGCCGCTCCCATTAATTTGCAGTGGAAGCTGAAAATGCACACCCTTGTATTTGAAAAAACATAGAAAAACGCTCATGCTTCTCCATACGGAGTTGCATGAGCGTCTTTTGTCCTATCGGATTTCGATCATATCACCGTCAATATGAATTGAGTTTTGACGATTTCTGTGGTATATTAGATTATGGAAAATAGTATGCAACAGATACTCTGGAGGTAGTTGGAATGGAACGCAATCATGACTCTTTAGCACCGGCCATGAATGGTATTGTTGCGGAGATCAAGACGGTACTTGACTCTGCCCGCAGCAATGTGGCCAGACAGGTCAATAGCGAGCTTCTGAATACCTACTGGAATATCGGTCGCATCATCTCTGAGCATGAGCAGACCGTACCGGAGCGCGCCGACTATGGAAAGCAGACTCTGAAAGAGCTGGCGCGGGTGCTGACGGCTGAATTTGGCAAGGGTTTTTCACGGGCGAATCTTTATAATATGCGGCAATTCTATATGACTTATGAAAAAGTCCAGACAGTGTCTGGACAATTGAGCTGGTCGCATTATTGTGAACTGCTGTCAATATCTGATCCGGATAAGCGCAGCTTTTATGAGAAGGAAGCCGTCAACTCCAACTGGTCTGTTCGCGAGCTGAAGCGGCAAATCGACAGTTCTCTGTTTGAGCGTCTGCTTCTCTCCCGGGGTGACGCGAACAAAGAACAGGTGCTGGCTTTGGCCGAAAAGGGTATCGAAATTGCGGAGCCCGCTGACATCATCCGTGATCCCTATGTGTTTGAGTTCCTCGGTCTGCCGGAGGCCAAGCCTGTCATGGAGAGCGATCTGGAGCGTGCGCTGGTGCAGCAGATCGAAAAGTTTCTGCTGGAGTTGGGGCGCGGCTTTATGTTCGTCGGCACCCAGCAGCGTGTGACGGTAAACAATACCCATTACTATGTGGATATGGTGTTTTACAATAAGATCCTACGAGCCTATGTGCTGATCGAGCTGAAAACCACCAAGCTGACGCCAGAGGCTGCCGGTCAGATCAACATGTATCTGAACTACTACGCCGCCGAGGTCAATGATCCGGACGATAACCCACCCATCGGGATCATCCTCTGCACTGAAAAAGACAGCATCACCGCTGAATACGCTTTGGGCGGGCTGTCCAACAACATCTTTGCCTCTCGCTACGTGCTGTATATGCCGAATAAGGAGCAGCTGATCGCGCAGGTGGAAGCGGTGCTGAAAAAGTGGCATGAGGATCAACCGAAAGAGGGAAAAGAGAATGAATAAGAAACTTAAAGAAATAAATAAAATCATTGCTTTATGCGATGAAATGATCGAATATATCAGCAAAAACGGGATCATCCGCACAGGTAACCCAATTTATGAATGCTATATGAGACAAATCAAGGCGTTTTTCGACTCGCGTGATGATATTCAACACGATTATGGCCCGTATCAGGTTCTTGATCTGCTTCACTTTTCAGGCAGAAGATATTCTGTATGTATGAGTGAAGCAAATACGATACGCGACACAGTTATTGGGATGAAACACGAGCTTTTTCCCGACTGCTTTGAAAAGGTTTTTATCAGTCACCGAGAAAAGGATAAAGAGCAAGTTGCAGCATTTGTTGATCTGCTCTATGCGCTGGGGATACCGCGTCCGACGCAAGAAGACCCAGAAAAGGCTATCTTTTGCACCTCTCACCCTGCTGCTTATATTGAAAATGGCAAGCAAAACCTGGATGAAATCAAGCGGCAGTTTAACAGCCACGAACACATATTCTATATTCTATGGTACACGGATTCCTACTTTGAAAGCCAGGCGTGTTTGAACGAAGCCGGTGCAATTTGGGCTATGAATAAAAAATATCAGGAGATTCTGTCCCCGAATATGAAGAGCAGTCTGATTGGCGGGCTATTGGACAAGCAGCCCGTTTGGTTTCGCTCGAATGATAAATATCGGCTGAACACGTTTAGAGAACAGGTCGAATCGCTCTTTGACCTGCCCTCGCTTTCAACGAACGCCTGGGAAGCTGCAAGGGATTCTTTTATTCTGCAAATAGAGGCCATAACTGGAGGCAGCAATCATGCCGACGCTTGAATGGATCGGAAAAGATAAAGTCGTCAATCATCATCTGGATGTGCCGTACCGGGTGCTGGAGCGGAAGTACAGCTATGATGAGGCCGGTCAACATGACGAGGACAACGGCAGCGAGAACATGATTATCCACGGGGATAATCTGGACGCGCTGAAAGCCCTGCTGCCCCGCTATGAGGGCCGAGTCAAGTGCATCTATATCGATCCTCCGTACAACACCGGCAACGAGGGATGGGTCTACAATGACAATGTGAACGACCCTCGCATCAAAAAGTGGCTGGGCGAAGTGGTCGGCAAAGAGGGCGAGGACCTAAGCCGCCACGATAAGTGGCTATGCATGATGTACCCGCGGCTGAAACTGCTGCAAAGATTGCTTTCCGATGATGGCGTCATTTTTATCAGCATTGATGATACAGAATATGCGAACTTAAAGCTGATTTGTGATGAGATTTTCGGATCAAATTGCTTTGTTTCCAATATCTCATGGCAACGCACTTATTCCACGCGTAATGACTCTAAGGGTATCGTAAATGAGGTTGAACACATTATCTGCTACAGCAAACAGCCGGACTGGCAACCTAACAAATTGCCCCGTACTGCTGAAATGGATTCAAAATACAAAAATCCGGACAACGACTATACCCTTTGGCGTACAGACAATGCTTTTGCTCCTGGAGCTGCAACACACCAAGGAATGGTCTATGCAATCCAGCATCCTTTTACCGGGAAAATGCTTTATCCGAGTAATGGCGCTTGTTGGCGTTATCAGCAAGATACTATGCTTGAAATTATGAATGGATGGACCAGCTATGAGTTGCGGGATCTAAACGATTCTGAAGAACGAGCAAAAATATGTGGTGTCCCTGTATCTGAGGTTCGACAGGGCGTTCAGGCTATTGTGTTGTCTAAGCCTCTTACTGAGGCATCAGCAGACGCAAGAAGAATAATGGAACGCGGCCAGTGGCCACGATTTTTCTTTACAAAAGGTGGACTTGGTGGTATAGCCAGAAAAACATATTTAGAGAATGTGGGTGGTCGACTTCCAACAAACTTTTGGCCTCATAGCGAAACAGGACATACCGATGAAGCAAAAAAAGAAATGCTTGCGTTTTTTGACGGCAGGGCAACTTTTGATACACCAAAACCATCCAGACTTTTAGAATTTGTTCTAAGAATCGCTGCTGACAAAGAGGCACTTGTTCTCGATTCCTTCGCCGGTTCCGGCACGACTGCCCATGCGGTTCTGAACATGAACAAGACTGACGGCGGGCATCGCCGGTTCATCCTTGTGGAGATGATGGATTACGCTGACAGCATCACTGCTGAACGCGTCAAACGTGTGATCGACGGCTACGGCAGCGGGCGGCAGGCTGTGGAAGGCACAGGCGGCAGCTTCAGCTATTATGAGCTGGGCGAACCGCTCATGATCGGCGATGTGCTCAACGAAAGCGTCGGCGTGGACAAGATCCGCGAGTATGTCTATTTCACGGACACCAAGAGCCGCCTGCCGGAGGCACATGTGGACGAGCCGTATTTTTTGGGCGTCCATGTGAACAGCGCCTACTACTTCTACTATGAGCGGGAAGCCGTCACCACGCTGAACCGGGACTTCCTGCACACGATCAAGACCCCGGCAGACGCCTATGTGATCTACGCCGACCTATGTATGCTCAGCGAGACAGAGTTGGAGAAGTACCATATCACATTTAAGAAGATTCCCCGCGACATTACGAAGCTGTGAGGAGGCAGAGGCATGGAGCTGAATAACTATCAAAAGCAGGTTATGCGGGATTTGTCTCTTTACATGAGCTGCGTCAATCGCTGCACCAATCTCTACTCTGCATGGCGAGAATATTGGTTTTCCAAGGATGTTGCCGTTGGCTTTGGCGGCGTGCCGTCCTATAACAATGCGATCGATGGCGTACCGCACATCTGCATGAAAGTTCCCACCGGAGGCGGCAAAACCTTTATGGCCTGTGCTTCTGTGCGTCGGATCATGGACGCTATGCCCAGCAGCAAACCGAAGGTAGTCGTGTGGCTCGTTCCCAGTGATTCCATTTTGACGCAGACGATCAAAAACCTCTCCGACGTGAACCATCCCTACCGTCAGCGACTGGATCAGGACTTTGCCGGGCGCGTCGGCGTCTATACGAAAGAAATGCTGCTGAACGGGCAGAACTTCTCGCCGGATACGGTGCGGGAGATGTTGACCGTCTGTATACTGAGCTACAGCTCTCTTCGTATCAACAGTAGGAGCCGGGACGTGCGCAAGGTCTATCAGGAAAACGGAAACCTGTTTCGCTTTGCGGAGTACTTCAAGGATGACAACGTGCTTCTGGCCGATACGCCGGACACGGCGCTGATTCAAGTGCTGCGCCATCTGGAGCCTGTGGTTGTCGTTGATGAAAGCCACAATGCCGGGTCTGATCTCAGCGTGGAAATGCTGAACAATCTGAACCCGTCCTTTGTGCTGGATCTGACGGCCACACCACGCCAGAATAGTAACATCATCTCCTATGTGGACGCCCGCGAGCTGAAAAAAGAACACATGGTCAAGCTGCCGGTGGTGGTCTATAACCGTACCACCCGACAGAACGTGATTCAGGACGCGATTCAACTCCGCGGCAGCATCGAACAAGACGCAATCGCAGCAGAACAGGCGGGCGGCTCCTATATTCGTCCTATCGTACTGTTCCAGGCCCAACCACGCACAGGTGAGAACAGTGAGACCTACGACAGAATCAAAGCAATGCTGATCTCCATGGGAATCCCATCGGAAGAGATCGCTGTCAAGACGGCGGATGTTGATGAGCTGAAAAATCAGGATCTTCTGAGCCGGGATTGCAAAATCCGCTATATCATCACGGTCAATGCGCTGAAAGAGGGATGGGACTGTCCCTTTGCCTATATTCTGGCCTCCCTTGCCAACCGGACCTCTACTGTAGACGTGGAGCAGATTCTTGGGCGCGTGCTGCGCCAGCCCTATGCGCGTAACCATCCTTCTCCGTTGCTGAATATGTCCTATGTGCTCACCAACTCAGCGAACTTCCACGACACGATCAGCCGGATCGTGACTGGCTTGAATAAGGCCGGCTTCAGCCGAAGGGATTATAGGATCGGCAATGCAGCGGAGATTCCGCAGACGCCGGCGCCGCCTGTTGGGGAACAACTGCCGATTTCCGAAGAGCCGACACAACCGGAAGACGATTTCAGCGACGTCAACGCCGGGGAAGTCAGGGCAGCGCTGACGGGCGGAACGCCCGGTACCGGAGCCAATGTGACAACCATGGTGACAGAAGCGACGGAACAGGCAGCGAATTATCAGGCGGCAACAGAGGAACCGGACATGGGATTCATGGGAGGCGAGCTTGGCGATATGCTGACACAGAACGCAATACAGTCATGTTTCGCGGCGGAAGCCTCAGCGCTGCGTGTCCCGCAGTTCTTCCTTCGTTCTGCGCCCGATCTGTTCGGCGGTGAATACGAGCTGCTGGAGAGAGAAAACCTGTCCGACGGCTTTTCCCTCGCCGGGCAGGATGCACAGGTGTCTTTTGAGCTTGCCACGGGCGAAATCTACCGTGTGGACATTGAGGAACACGGTGAAGCGGTGCCGAAGTATAAACGGGCAGACAAAGAAGAAAGTGAGTACATCCGCAGCTGCCTGGCGCAGCTTCCACCGGAGGAACGGATTCAGAGCTGTACTGAAATGATCTGCCATCAGATCAACCGTAACAACCGCTATGCGGCGGCGGAGATCAACGACTATGTACATCGTATCGTTGCCGGCATGACCGAAGATGAGCTGGCGGCGATGGAAACGGCTATTCCCACCTATGCTAGAAAGATCGAGGAGAAGATAGAACGTCTTGAGGATGCTTACCGTGAGGATAAATTCAGTCGCTGGATGGACAGTGGAAAGATCGTCTGTCGGGAAAGCTATGTATTGCCTGGCGTTATCACGCCCGCAGATACGATAGATTCCATTCCCAAGTCTCTCTACGAGGCAGAAAAGAATGACATGAATAACGGCGAACATGATTTGATCGACGCTGTTGTTGGGCTAAACAATGTGAAATGGTGGCACCGAATCATTGAGCGCAAGGGATTCCGGCTCAACGGCTTCATCAATCATTATCCAGATTTCATGGTGATGACCAATTCTGGCAAAATCGTCCTGATCGAGTATAAGGGCGATAACCTAGACAACAGCGACAGCAAGCGTAAGCTGAAGCTGGGCAGACTGTGGCAAGCGCAGGCCGGACCAAGCTACCGTTATTTCATGGTGTTCAAGAACCGAGAATTTGGGATAGATGGCGCATATACGCTGGATGACTTTGTGGGGGTTATGCAAGAGCTGTAGCAGAAGTTGCCACGTGACGCCCACGCGTTACGCAGATGCGGCGAAAAGATTTTACCGGTGCAAGGAGAGCGAACAAAGTAAAAACAATAATGTTGCAATTTGAGGTGAGCTATGATATAATGCAGCTGTGCAAAGGAGGTGCGCGCAATGTCTCTGCTCGACAGCTTCAAACCATTTAATTTCAACGAAGGAGTACCGTACGTTTCGATCACGACTAACGGGGTGACATTCAACAAATCCGTTGTTATGAAGTTAGCATATCCGGCGCATGTCGTGCTGCTGATTGACGAAGATTCGAAGCGAATTGCGATAAAAAAATGCGACGAATCGGTGCAGAACGCCGTTGCGTTCTACAAGCCCAAAAAATCAAACGTGATCTCCGTTCGGTGGAACGGGCGAGACCTTCTGAACACCATTGAGGAAATGATGGGCTGGAATCTATCAAAGATGGGTTATAGGGCTGATGGCCTTCTTTTGAGAGAAGAAAACGCCATGGTCTTTGACCTGTCGAAGGCTATAGAGCTGAAGTAGCTGTCTTACAGCTTCCGCTGTTTGACATAAAAAGAACCCATCCGAGTTGCAGCTCGAATGAGTTCTAGTTTGAAAAAGTAAATACGGGCTAAGCCGCCTATACTCTTTCCAACAAATTAAGTATAGCGTCTGTATTTGCCTTTTTCAAGCGATTCCGAGATTCGTCCGGAAAAAATCTGCTTGAAGGAGGTGCTGTGTTCATGAGTGTTTCTCGTGACGATGCCGTAGAGTACATCTTTACATCGTTTATTACGCTCAGAAATGGCAAGCGTATTTACGCAAGTCAGTATGGCTTAAAGGCGTTTTGCATCCCGGTAAAACGTAGAAAGTAATCTGTCGGCAGAAATGTAAGCGGCTTCACTTCTGCAACTGAGTGGGAGAGGCGTTTGCGCCTCTCCCACTTTTGAATCCCTTAGCTATATATCAATTCCGCATACACCACCTCCTCTGCCCTTGCCCTGATGTTGTTCATCGCTCCGACCCAGGCCATTTGATTAGCAGCTTTTAGCTGTTCGGTGACGCCTTCGACGCGAGCCATTTGATCGACCAGATGAAAGAGCATTTCTTCCGCCTGGCGGTTCACCTCCTCCAGATGGGCGTTTAGTTTGCCGCTAAGCAGCAGCCCCGTGTAGATACCGCTATGGTGTTTTCTCAAGAATTCTCGATGCCTCATGCCCCAGACGCCGATCCGGGGAGCCTCCGGCGGGATAAGATCAGGCAGAAGATAATCGCCTTCACGGTGGTATGTAATCTCGTTCATATTCAAGCCCTCCAAAATCGCTTTTTCGTCGGTGCGTCGATGACCTTCAGAATCAGATCCTCAATATCGGTCGTGTCCGCACCGGCTTCCACCATTTGCTTCCACTCCTCATATAACGCTCTGACCGCTAAGCCGTGCTCGTATCGGTCAAGCGTCAGTTGCTTTACCTTGCCCATGTGAATGTCTCCTTCCGTCATGGTTCCATTGTAACGGCTGCCGGGAAGGATGTCGAATGTGCGAAGAAAAGAATGTGAATATGCTTGTTGGCGGCCTGCGTTTTATGGTCGATTATCGGAATCCGTTATGAACACTCGGACCATGCGGAGTATCATTAAAGGATCTGAAAGTCTTTTGATGATACTCCGCATTTCTTTTTGCGGAAAAGATCATACAGCGATCTGTGCGGGGGCGTAGCTTAATGCTACGCCTTTTCGCGTTTCCATGATAATGTCGGCCTCCGGGATTTTCCGGCGATCCGGCACATCAAAAGCGCCAATGCAGTTGTAGTGAATGACTACGCGCTGGTTAGTTACGCCGTCCCGCTTTTCAGCGTGGTACACATCAATGTGATCGATCAGCTCACCGACCATGCGCCGTGTAATCGCAGTAGCGTCCGTATAGCGCCGGATGGTTTCAAGAAAGAAATCCATATCCATTTTCTTGCCGTCAGCCTTTTTCAGTTCCAGCCGCAGGGCCTTGATCTTTCCAGCAGCCTCGCCCTGTTCCTGCTCATACCGTTTTGCCATTTTCGCAAACCGGGCATCGTCAATCTTGCCGGACACATTGTCCTCGTACAGCCTTTCAAAGAGCATATCCAATTCCTTATCACGGGCCAGCAGCGCATCCAGCTCCCGCTGTTTCCGCGCCCGGTCAGTTTCCGCGACCTTTGCGGATCGGCCCATCATAGCCTTGATAGTTTCGGACGGTATCGCCGCTGATGCCAACGGAACTGCCAATCTCATCATCGCTTCGGAAATTAGCCGAAACATTCGGCGTATTTTCTTTTTCCGCTTTGGACGGTCTGCCTGCCCTGTGCTTGATGGCTTCCAGCTTCATCTTGTAGGCCATCGCACGCTCGGAGGGCAGGATGCTTTCACGTTGGAGATTGCTGTCCACCATGATGATCGTGGCGGCATCGTTATCCATGTCACGGACGATACAGGGCATTGTCTCCAGCCCTGCAAGCTCGCTTGCGTGTTTACGTCTGTGTCCGGCCACAATCTCATATATGTGTTTCTGTCCATCGCATACCGCATTGCCGATAGCAGGATCAAGCGAAAATTAGAATCGCAGATTGGGGCGAGCAGATCCTGTGGGAACAGCAGGAGCACCTTGCCGTCATTCATGAATACGCGCAGCGGGTGCTGTTCTTCTGTTACCCGGTCCAGTAAGTTGTTGGTTTGCTCTTTCAGCTCATCAATGGTGATGGATTCATAGTCCTGAAATGTGTCTGATTCGTAATTCATCATCTGACCTCCGTTCACTTTGTCCTCGCTATCAAGTGTTGGCATTGTAGCTCTGACGGAGAGGTTAAGCAACTCCTTTGTGCAGGGATAACGATAAACGCACAGACCATAGCTTCTTTCGGGAAGCCCCGCCGCCCGGTTGCCGCCCTGGGCAGCGTGAAGTCCAAGCTGCTGAAAAGCTTGTCATAAAACATGGCGGCGCTTTGGGATGTGAACAGCGTCACATCCTGAATGATTTCCTGTCGGTAGATAGCGGCCAGCCCCTTTCTGGTTGGTTTTCTCTCAAGTCAATTTTGCCAAAAAGGGGCTCCGCTTTCTATACCATATGAGTGATTTCCGGTTTCAGTCATGGCCGGGAACCATTGCAATTACTGCCTTTCTTGCGTTTTGCTCATGGCTGATTACATTCCCTTAATTCAGGTGGTGTTTTAAGGAAAATCGTGCCGAAGTAAGGGAAAGTATCTGCGCCCTGCGAGGAAACCGCTGTTGACTTTTGTCATAATTTTATTATGAGTATTTTTCGATTGGCACTCAAAGCGAGGACTTCCCGCAGCCCGGGCCCGGTTTGGGTTTCCTTGCATTACGAGTGGCAAACTCTCTCTGCTCTGTCTCAAGTGCATCTAAAAAACCCTGTCAAAGATTTAGGTTTGGTTCTTGCTCTGCGTAGTCTTTAAGGTGCCGCCGGATATTGCTGAACTCACGGATATCAATCGTGTGCTGTCGCAGTTTACCTTCTCCGCCAGTGAGACGGGATTCTGTTTCAGCGTGTCTGGCAATATGCGCACCATCACCACTGATACGACTCCCACTGGCAACGTGACGATCTCCGCGAGTCGAAGTACTTCTCGCTGCGGCGTTCTTGTCTGGACGGACTACGAGTACGATCCAATGGCGGCGTTCAAGGCCAGGTGGCTTACCTATTTTCGGGGCTGTATGCAAAAACGCAATCGTCATCTTGTAGACAAATAGCAGGAGATGTATTTATTTTCTTACCGAAAAACAGGCGGCACATTTTGTACTATCAATTATGCCTCTGATCATGGGCTAACGATAATCAACATTGCTAAATAGTTATCGAATAAAAGATCACAAGCCCTTCTCACATACAACTGCACTATTAACGAGAAAAGGTGCGACTATTTTGTTGCACCTTTTCTCACCTTGGACTGTAATTCAATCAAACCTATTGAAAACTGTGTAGAAATATGGCATTATATATAATGTATTTTTGCGCCAACGAGATAGTGGAGCTGATCCGCGCTGTATGGAGGTATCACATGAAGGTTCGCTATGATAAGCTGTGGAGACTAATGAAGGACAACAAAATGAAAAAAAGTGATTTATCAAAAGCTGCGGAAATAAGCTCCTATGCGATGACAAAATTAAATAATGATCGCCCTGTCAGTATGGAAGTAATGATTAACCTCTGCAAAGTCTTTCACTGTGACATAGGAGATTTAATGGAAGTAATCGAAGAAGACTAATTGGAGGCATTATTATGGACATGGATCGGGTTAGAATAGCCGATGTGATTACAACTGAATATTCGGACTTTCTCTCCTTTTGTTCCGCGTCTGGGAAGATATTTATTTCGGAATTAACGAATGTTGATTTTGTCGCTTTTAGAACGAGTTCCGGGCAATCACGCGACTACATAAAATTCTGACATGGTACTCAACGTTGCTAAGTCTATAGGGCTATTTGAATATGGAGAATCTGAAAAACAAACCGTATAAGAGTAGACAAAAAAGTGAACAAAAAAGAGCTGTACGTGTTTGCGTTTGATTTGACAGAAGATATCGGTGAGGCAAAGCGGTACCCATAAGCAAATCATCCGTCATAGTTACTCGATCATGACTATACTGAGCGCGATACTGCGGCGATGATCGTTTCGAACAATCTCTTTGGGCTGGATATTGATGACCGCGCCTCTCAATTTACCTATAGAAAAGGAGTCCTTAATTATGGATAAGACAAATAAACTGACTTTTGAAAATATCGAGTTTATTCTGCGGGTGTTAGAGAAAGAAAAAGCAAACACAACAGATCAGGCAAGGCTCCAGATGATAGAAGCGATCGTGGAAAAGATAAAAAAGAGTACTTTTTGAGCGGCTTAGTTAAAAACGAAGGAGAGCCACCATGCCATATTTAGAAACTGTCCAAGAGCTTCTAAATGATGGCACATCATTTAGTACCAACTTGGTACAATCTTGGAACCAACTTAGAACCAACTTGCGACCTGACACGCAAGGTCGGCGTTCAAGTTATAGGAGAAATCAATGATATGGGAAGACTGACTTCCAAGAAATATACTGCTTCGCGGCACAAAAGCAATCTCCACAACGTCCGCGGAACCTTTGCCGCCGAGGGCATGACGATCAGTAAATCCATCCGCGGCAACCTTGACCGCATCGCCAGCGGCCAGACCAGCTACCAGCAGGTCTTGACCGAACTGCGGGCAAAGTACGAAAAGAGAGGATAACGCCATGTTCTCCAAATATGACGTCTACACCACAGTCCAGCCCATGTACTGCTAAAAGGAGTGAGAGCAATATGCGCTGTCCTTGGTGTGGAAATCCGGCAACGACGCACGGGGATCGGTGGGAATGCTATTATTGCGGCGACAGCGGAACATTAAGAAGACCGTCAGCAAACCACTCAGCACAGGTCACATTGACGCTTTCCCTCGTCTACCACATCGATCTACCCGAAACGTGGAACGATCTGAAAAAGGCGCTGGGGCAGCTTGCGCCCAAGAACACCTTGCTTTTTCAGCTTCTCGGAAAAGTGCTGCTGCACAACATTTCCACCGGAATCCAGAACGTGGGAGCTTTGCCTGACGAGAAGAAGGCGGAGGAACTGCGGACTTTTCTGACTACGACCACTGACCTAAATCTGGGCGAAAACGCAGAAGAGATCATGTGTGATGCAAAACGCGGCGTTCTGTTCTGTGAAGAAGCAGCCCTTTCCGAAACGGACTGTGGCACGTTCTGGACGGAACTGCTCTCGACGCGCCCGGTAGAAGACTACTATAACCGCGTCGATCCGGACGGCTTGTTTGATCTTCTCTCTGAATTATCCTCTGCCTATGCCTACTTCGGCGGGAAAAAGGATGAGGAAATGGGCGAAGCGCAGGACTATCAAAATGCGCTGGAAGAAGCCTATAACACCCATTGGCAGAACAAAGTGCTGCTGCATCCGGACGTAGAACGCGCGAAGCGGCTCTTGGCGCAGGGCAAATTTCCGGATTACGAGGATATTTGCCGCGAGGTTTTGCTGGTCGAATATCCGGAGGAAGTCCCGCATGAGTCTGCCGAGGATTTCAATGAATTGTCTTGGGATTACATTCTGGATGATGTATTCGCAAGCAACACGGCAAAGGGCATCCAGATGTGGCGGCGGCTTTTGGACATCGCGGAGCCGTCTCTGAAGACCGACGCCGAAACTGCTGAGAAACTACTCCCGGACTGGGATTGGCTGGATTCTCCGAGCCATAATCAAGTGCTGCTGCTTTTGACCGCACTGGATGATGAGCGGTTCGCGTCGCAGCTTTTCGAGAGTGCATCCATCGGCAGATTACAGTATGATGTTCTGAATGCCTGTCGTGACTGCGGACAAGAGAAATTGGGACAGCATTGCCTTGAACTTGCGCTGAAGAATCCCTACCTTGAAGAAAACTGGGAGAAGCGGTTCAGACGAGTGTTCACCACAACACTGCCTTCCGGATCAACAAAGCCGCGTTCTCATGCGACCGCAAAGCCCATTGCAGACACAAAACCTGACGATGGCACAGTGTATCACTATTGCTCTGTTCAGGTGCAGGGAACACGCCGCCCGTATGCGTATCTGACCGGCGGCTTGCCGCTAAAGGTCGAAGATTGGGTCGAGCTTCCGTTTGGGAAAGACGATGTGCCGCGGCATGGGCAGGTCAAAGCCGTTATGGACTGTACGCGCATGGTCGCGCCCTGGCCTCCGGAGCAGACGAAAACCGTCATTCGCATAATAGATGCTCCGGCAGACGCGCCGACCATTGAAGTTGCTGTGCCGACATCCCCAAAGCGCGTAGAGCAGCCTAAGAAAGAGGCTGAAAAAATAGAAGTCCCCGTGATTTCCGCGCCTGAAACAAAGACGGAAGAGGCGAAAACAGAACCTCAAGTCACCGAATCTGTTGTTTCAGAAAAAAATGAAAAGAAACCTGTGCCGCCAAAGAAGCCGTTCCCGCTGGGAAAGCTCATCGCGGCAGTTCTGGCAGTAGCCGTAATTGCTGGTATCTCTATTTCCGTATCAAGCCGCAATAAGCAGAGAGCGGCAGCTTATGACGCGGCCCTTCAAGAACTGTCAAATGGCAATTTCACTTCTGCCGAGCAGGACTTCTCGGAACTTTCCGGCTATCGGGATGCCGCATCGCTGTCCGTCTACTGTAAGTACGCCGATATGTACAAAGACAGGACGGACTACGCAGGCGGGCAAGGCGAGTTAGCAACCATCACACTGAAATATGACACGAGCTGGCAGCAGGATGTTGACGCGCTGGAAACCCGCGTTAAAAGCTATAAAGCGGAGAAAGACGCCGCCGAGGAAACTGAACGCAAGCGCATCGCTGCCGAGAATGCCGCGAAGCAAGAACAAAGTCTGAAAGATCAGTATTCTGGAAAGTTGCCTGTGGAAGGCATGCCCATGAGCTGTTTGAAGTATACTTCGCTCGGCTCACCGGATAAGACGGAAAAATGTCGCGGCTTTGATAATTTGGTGGAAGAAAAGCGATCCTATACTGTCTACTGGTATGACTCTGAAGGAAGAATCCAAGCTGCCGGCCATTGCTTCAAAGGGAAACATTATGAAGAGTATATGCTGATTTCCTTTTCCTACTATGACTATTCCATTTCAAGCAGCTTCGGACATAATTCTACTTCTGACAACTCAAGTGACAATGGCGGTTCAAGCGTCCGGAATGACTACGACAATCCCGAAGACCTCTGGGAAGAGAACCAAGATTGGTATGAGGACGAGGATGAAGCGTGGGATGAGTGGTATGACGGCTGAGCGGTAATTAAAAAAATTTGGTTGATTGTAAAATCAAGTTGGACACTTGAGTAAAAAATCCATAGTGATTTCTCTCCCCGTGGTAGAATGAAGTTACCACACAACTTCTACAGAGGGAGGGCAATCACTATGGACTGC
>Ga0256405_10001990_pt1 | contig 50652 bp, 44 predicted proteins | sample RumenRJG_02DNA_FD_189096 | JGI IMG/M metagenome (GOLD analysis project Ga0256405, IMG submission 189096) | Bovine rumen microbial communities from Lethbridge, Alberta, Canada - RJG_02 | ecosystem: Host-associated > Mammals > Digestive system > Stomach > Rumen | place: Canada: Alberta...
GTAGGATACAAGAACTTAAAGTTGTTAAAAATGCGTAGTAATTATCTTATAGAACAAAGAAAGGTAGGTTAAAGGCGGTTCCTCCCACAGGTAAGCCTGTGGGTTTCCCCGCCATAGATTTTATGACACATAAGAATCAATCATTGGATTATATGGAAAATAATGAGGAAATTCATATGAAAATCGTAGTATTATGCGGTGGATTATCCACGGAGAGAAATATCTCCTTCCTGTCAGGAGCGAAGGTGTGTAAGGCACTTCGTGACAATGGTCATGCGGCAGTTCTAGTTGATCTCTTCATGGGACTTGAGAATGCGCCTGCTGAGATCCAGGCGAAACCGGAATTACTCTTCGAGAATCTCCCTGAGCTACATGCTCGTACCTTCGACGGTGCCCAGGTAGATCTGGAGCAGGTCAAGGCTTCTCGTAAGCTGCAGGATGGCTCTGTATTTGGTCAGGGTGTCCTTGACATCTGTAAGAAGGCAGATATAGTATTCATCGCTCTCCACGGCATGAATGGTGAGGATGGACGTGTGCAGGCGGCTTTTGATCTGATGGGCATCAAATATACAGGTTCTGGTTACCTGGGCGCTGCAATGGGTATGGATAAGATCATCACCAAGCAGATGGTTCGTCCTCTGGGCGTACGTACCCCTGATTGGCATAGCTATCATCATGCAAGTGAAGAGGATATCCCTCAGATGATGGCTGAGAATAAGGTGCCATGTGTAGTAAAGGACCCGATGGGTGGCTCCTCAGTAGGCGTCTACATCGTGAAGGACGAAGCTGCTTTAGAGGATGCTCTGCATCAGGTTCTTAAGAATAGCACAGACGTGCTGGTAGAGCAGTTTATACAGGGCCGTGAATTCACCAATGCGGTTCTCATGGGGAAGGCACTTCCTTCTGTGGAAATCGTTCCTAAGGTAGGCGGCTATGACTATCAGAATAAGTATCAGGCTGGCGCTACAGAGGAGATCTGTCCAGGTCGACTTACAGAGGAGCAGGCTCGCGAGATGGGTGAGATGGCAGTGACTGTACATGAGGGACTGGGACTTCGTACCTATTCCCGCTCCGACTTCATGCTGGGAGATGATGGTCAAATCTACTTTATCGAGGTGAATATCCTGCCAGGAATGACACCTACATCACTGGTTCCTCAGGAGGCCGAGGCAGTTGGCATCTCCTATACAGAACTCTGCCAGATGATTGTAGAGGACGGACTGAAGAGATCATGAGAGAATAAAACCTTGTCTATTTCTGTAGGATAGACAAGGTTTTTGCAGGATGATTCGAATGAAGAGAAATTGAGGAATCCATATGGAACAGATTACACTGAGAGACTTAGTTTTTGCGACACAGGGACAGCTCCTGGGAGATGCATCAGAGGACACCGTCATTACCAATGCCCAGTCAGACAACCGTAAGGTTGGCCCAGGCTCCGTATTCTTTGCCTTCATCGGTGAGAATACAGATGGACATAAGTATGTAGATGCAGCTCTGGATATGGGTGCTTGTGGTGCAGTGGTCTCTCGTGAGCCAGAAGAGAAGAAGCCTGGTCACTTCTATGTATTGGTTGAGGACACCATCGTAGCTGCCGGGGAATTAGCCAAGTGGTATCGTAAGAAGTTCGATATCCCTGTCATTGGTGTCACAGGTTCTGTTGGTAAGACGACCATGAAGGATATGATCGCTTCTGTTCTGTCTCAGAAGTTTAATGTGCTGAAGACCGAGGCAAATTTTAATAATAATATCGGTCTTCCTCGTACCATTCTCCGTCTCTCTCAGGAGACAGAGATTGCTGTGATCGAGATGGGTATGAATCACATGAATGAGATCGATTATCTGGTTCGTATCGCCCAGCCAGATTGTGCAGTCATTACCAATGTAGGTGAGGCTCACATCGGTAATCTGGGCTCTCGTGAGAATATCTTTAAGGCCAAGTGTGAGATCTTTCATGGCTTGAAGGATGGCGGATTTGCTGTTATGAATGCGGATGACGATTACCTGCCAAAGCTCCGTGATAATCAAGAGATGCAGGAGCGGTTTACATTTACATGGGTAGGAGAGGATGACAGTGCTGAGTGGAAGGCAGTTGATATCCAGGATACCCTGCAGGAGTGCGTGAAATTCACCATGGTTAGCCCTAAGGGTCGGATCCCTGTAATTGTACCTGCGCTGGGCCGTCACATGATCTACCCAAGCCTGGTTGCAGCGGCTCTAGGCGACCACTATGGCATGACCTTAGAGGAGATCGTGGCTGGAATCGCAGCCTATGTGCCAACCGCCCTCCGCATGGAGAAGGTGGTCTTAGGACAGCAGATTACCATCTATAATGATACCTATAATGCCAATCCACAGTCCATGAAGGCTGGTCTCACCACCCTGTCTAATACCATTGGAGAGACCAAGGTGGCAGTACTTGGCGATATGCTTGAGCTTGGCGATCTGGAGGAGGAGCTCCACCGCGGTGTAGGTGCAGTCGCAGCTTCCCTCTATCGAGGAAATGTAAACCCTGCCCAGGGCATCGATATCCTGGTGACTGTAGGCGAGAGGGCCAAGTATATCGCAGATGAAGCGAAAAAAGGTGGCTTCGCCGAGATCCATGCCTTCGATGATGTGGAGTCTGCCAAGCCCTATTTAGAGCAGGTGACAAAGGCGAATACGGTGCTCTACTTCAAGGCATCCCATTCTATGCACTTAGACCAGCTGGCTGAGTTCTGTAAGGGGATTGCAGAGTAGGTTTCTTTGTTCCATATATAGGGGGATAATTATATGGTGGGAGAGAAAAGTATCGATATGAAGGGGATTCAGGTGATGAAATTACTTCTGCTTCATCATATCAAGGCTAGGACTTAACTCGGTGATGATTGCCTTGGCATAGTTGATGACATCCCAAGCTTCAAGAGGCTTGTCATTTCTTTGATTCGCTTTAGGCTTCTTCTTGTGAGGATATGGGTCTGGTGTGGTGAGCTCATCCTGAGGGATGTCGCTTGATTCACTATGGCGCAAGATAGAGCCATCGAACTGTGCATCCTGGCTGACTTCGCCCTGAGTCTCCTTGTATTCATCTTTGTCATGGGGAGTATCTAGAGTAGCATCTCCCTGACGAATTTGATCCTGAGATTCGCTATTCTCACCTTGGTTATTTTCAGCATCCTGGATTGCTTCTTCCTGAGCCTCGCGATTATTATCCTGTTTCTCCTGGATCGCATCCTCTCTAGCTTCTCGCTCTTCGGTACGTTCTTCCTGGAGCTCGGCTTCTGTTGGAAGAGAAGCATAGCGAGCAGACTGACGGAATTCGGTGTCTGCCTTATTGATACGATTGGTTTTATTCATAGCATCCTGAGCGGCTGCTAATTTATCACCCATACTGATATTAGGGTCGTTTACTACTTTATTTAGTTTTGACAGGAATTCATAGACCTTCTCTACCTTGATTTTATCAACTTCATCTTTGGTCTTCGCATGGTCTAGTTTTTCCTTATAATTCTTTTCTTCTTTCTCGGAATTCTTGTAATTTTCATAGGCCTGAGGATTTTTCTTTTGCAAATATTCGATTTCATCTGGAGTGAGATCCTGTCCAGTAGCAACCTTGTTCAGGATGTCGTTCAAGGGCTGCTGTTCCTTCTCTTCAGCCAGTTGTTCTAAGAAATGATTCTTCACCCAGTCGTCACTGGTCCAGTTCTCACGGGCATTCAGCTCCTGCCTGGACAGTACATTTCCAGATGACTTTTTTTGCATCCATTTATTTTGTGCCATTTGTAGATTCACAGCACTTGTAATCGTCCCTGATAGTGGAATCATGTGCATTACCTCCGTGTAATGTAGATACCGTTCCAAAATGAAATAGATAAATACTATAAAAATAGATATATCCTCAATAAGTCTATCGTCGGGTATAGCGAAAATCTTAATATGTAGTTATTTTTTGATGAGGGAACCGAAATTCTATACAGAATACTATTTCACGGTTGGAGTCCATCTGTAATCTGAGGGAACTAATCCGCCAGAGGAATCTGTACCAGCACCTGGAAGATACCATCTCCCATATGGAAGCTGGAGTAGCCATCTAATGCAGAGACTCTCTCCCGGATGGATGCGATGCCGATACCGGTACGATTTCGACCCTTTTCTGAGTTCTGGGCACCATCCTTAGACAGTTTGATGGTATTGGACCGATTAGAAATGAGAACCGATAGCTCAGTTGGTGTCTGCTTAATCTGCATATGTATGAATCGAGGGGCGTCCTCCGGTAAACGGAGAGACGCCTCTATTGCGTTATCCATGAGATTGCCAAGGATAACAGACAGATCCAGGAGATGATCTCGGAAGGGCTGGTCACTCATAATCTGGAAGTCACTTTCAAATGGGATATTGGCCTGATGGATGGCTTGGACCTTAGGCGCCAGGATGACATCTAGAGATTTAGAACCAGTGATCTGTACATTGGTGCTCTTGATATCCTCTAGAATCACATGGATCTTCTCTTGAGCCCGTTCCACCTCTCCTAATTGCAGATCACCACTGATACTAAGGAGCATATTCTTCATATCATGGCGAAGACGATGGATCTCCTTTTCTCCCTTTAACTGCTGCTGGAGATAGCTATTCTCCTTAGCCTGATATTGCTCTAAAGCAATACGACGGCTCGTAATCATAAGGCCTCGATAGAGGGCCATGATACAGAGATTCATGATGATAAGAGAGAGAAACAGGATGAGATTGAAGCGGTGTCCATTCAGTTCTAGAGACAGCATCATGAGTCCTAAGAAGATGATAGGCATAGGCAGCATGACCAGATACTGCTTATCTGTCATATCCAGAGACTTTTTAACGAAAAATCTTAGCTCTACATAGAAGAAAAGTAGAACCAAAAGATAGAATATTCCATATTGCAGGAGAGAGATTAGAGCCTCACCTACAGTTCTAGAAGCATATCTCTGGTGAGTCATATCCACTAGAATTGCAAATCCATATTCACATACCAGATAGGAAAAGGAAAAGAGAAGCACATGGTAGAGCTTCTTATAAAAGGATCCATGTAAATAGACACAGGCACTGCTTAAAAAGACTGCCAGGAAGATAAGCAGGCGAATGGTTCGATGCCATGGAGCGAATAACTCCTGGGCAGAAGGACCAAAACTTGAAAAAAGGGCATTCACCAGGGCTGGATTCAGAGCGACAAAACCCATGCCAAGGAGATTCCAGATCAAAAAGCCAATCTTAGAATGCTTGAAATCAAATACGCTATAGAAATACATGGCAGATACCACAACTGGAAGTGTGATATCAACAGCATAGAGTAGAACAATTAGGAAACTTAGCATAGGCCCATCCTCAAATAGAACTTTAACTCAGTCGGAGAAATCCCCCACCTCTATGCGTTAGCGTAGGTGGGAGTTATAACAAACTATACTCAGTCGGTTTACATTACATCGTATTACAACTTCCACTGAAAGAGATACCGGTGGAGAGCCTCTTCGAAGGCCTTCTTACGACCACGGCTGACCACATCCGTATCCCCATTACTCATGGTGATGACTCCCTCTCTGAGGGAACTTACATACTTTAGATTCACGATCATTCCCTTATTGATACGGGAGAAGGAATCAGAAGGAAGCATCTTCTCAGCATCTGAGGTACGGCAGTAGAAGAGATCGTCCTCCGCCTCGTCCACATAGCGGACACGGAGACGACGGTTGTCTTCATTCACCACATAGAGGATGCGAGAGGTGTGGACATAGACATTATCCTTACCTCTATGGAAGCGGATGTAGGACTTATCCGCATTGAAGTCTCGGATTAATTCCGTAAATAGGGTCTCAATCTGAGGACGATCTACTGGCTTCACCAGATAGCGGTAGGGACGATAGCGGATGCTCTCGATGGAGTAACCAGGGTGGGATGAGACGAAGATAATCTGGCCTCTTTCCTCAGGATCCTCAGAGAGATGCTTGGCCAGGTCTAGGCCAGTCGTATTACAGTTATCGAATTCGATATCCAGAAAATATAAATCGTAGTTTTTCTGATGGTGCTTGATATAGTCTGTTGGGCAATCGTAGACATCAATTTCGCAGTCCAAATCAGCGAAGTCGCGACTTACCTCAAGAATGTGATTTTCTAAGATGGATGCCAGTGTAGGGTCATCCTCACAGATAGCGATTTGCATTTTTTATATCCTCCGAATTTACACAGTTCTAGTCACTATACACTGATTTTTTCGATACAGCAATACTACCCTTTTAATACATAGGGTGGTGATTCTTCAAGTCATAGATTAAACCTATTCAACCATCAAGAACACATGTTGAATATACCTCATGTAATACAATACATCAATAAGACAGTTTAATACAATATAGAAATATGGGTTATAAGTCCTCATTAGAATAGTGTCAGGTTAGTTTATTTTATTATAATAGGAGAGGACCTATGAAAGAAGAAAAGAAGATGGGCCTAATGGCTCTCATTCTGATGATTTTCACATCAGTTTATGGATTTAATAATATCCCTCGTTCTTACTATCTGATGGGATATGCAGCGATGCCTTGGTTTGTAATCGCTGGTTTCTTATTTTTCATTCCATTCGCATTTATGGTAGCAGAATTTGGTTCTGCCTTCCGTAATGAGAGCGGTGGTATGTATTCCTGGATGGCGAAGTCCATCGGACCAAAGTATGCATTTATCGGTACCTTTATGTGGTATACATCTTATGTACTGTGGATGGTAAATGTATCCTCAGGTATCTGGGTTCCTGTATCCAATGTCATCTTCGGAAAGGACACCACACAGACTTGGAGCTTCTTCGGGATCCAGGCACTGTCTGGTACACGTCTCCTGGGCCTGATGGCAATTGTATTCTTCATCCTGGTCACATTCTTTGATTCCAAGGGTGTAGATAAGATCACTAAGGTGACATCCATCGGTGGTACAGCCGTATTAGTTATCAATATCATGGTAGTGGTTGGCTCTATCGTAATGATTATCGCTAATCACGGTCATCTGGCTCAGGACTTCAATGGAATTGACTCCCTGAAGACCCCTCTGAATCCTGCATATGTAGGTAGCCCAGTTATGGTGCTGTCCTTCGTTGTATATGCACTGTTCGCATACGGCGGAATCGAGGCAGTTGGTGGACTGGTTGATAAGACTGAGAATCCTAAGAAGAACTTTCCTAAGGGAATCATTATCGCAGCTGGCGTTATCGTTGTAGGCTACGCACTTCTGATTGTTCTGGTTGGTTCCTTCACTAATTATCAGGACATCCTGGGTGGTGATAATATCACACTTGGTAATGTATCCTATGTCATCATGTCTAACTTCGCAGCTGAGTTCGGTAAGGCATTCGGTGCATCCGAGGCGACACAGATTGCACTGACACATGGCTTTGCTCGTGTCTATGCTCTGATCATGCTCTTAGCTCTGATGGGCGCTCTGTTCACACTGGTATATTCTCCTCTGAAGCAGCTGATCGAGGGTACACCTAAGGAACTGTGGCCTGGTAAGATGGGTGAGACAGAAGAGGATGGCATGCCTAAGAATGCAATGTGGATCCAGTGTGCAATCGTATGTGTCATGGTATTCTTGATCTCCTTCGGTGGCGACACGATGCAGAAGTTCTTCGTTATCCTGACTGCTATGGTTAATGTTGGTATGACCGTACCTTACATGTTCATCTCCATCGCATTCCCATTCTTCAAGAAGAAGGATGGCATCGATCGTTCCTTCGTTATCTTTAAGACTCAGACATCTGCAAATATCTGGGGAATCATCGTAACTGCAGTACTTGGATTCGCCAATACCTTTGCAATCATCCAGCCTGCACTTGGTGGTGACCTGAAGACTACATTCTGGTCAATCGCTGGTCCAGTGATCTTCGGCCTGGTTGCATTTATTATCTATACTGTTTATGAGAAGCGTACTTTAAATGCTGAAAAGGAAGACGAAAAGACTCAGTCCGATGTGTCCCTTGATGCAGCCAACTAGTTTATAAAAATTTAATAATATTTTAAAAAATAGCCCACGATTTCATATGAAAAAAATGAAATTGTGGGCTATAATTCTGTACAGAGATACACACTTGATACTTATTATAAAGTCCTTATTTATAATAAATATTAGGATATCCAACTGACAGGGGCAGGCATGAGAGATACACTATACTTATACTTATATTTAATAATTTTTATTAATGGATTTGAATCTGGTGGATATCAGGCCAGCCTATGGAAAATTGGTGAATCCTTTGACTTATCTAATACATCCATGGGACTTTATGCCTCTTTGGAACTGTTAGCAACTATGATTGCGCCCATTGTCTTAGGTAATTGGGCGGACCGTATTGGTAAGAAAAAGAGCCTTTTGATTTTCTTATTTGCTCAGTTTCTCGCAAATCTCTTTATTATTATTTCTGAAGGCCCCGGGATGTTCCTATTAGGGATATTTCTCCTTGGTCTTACAACCAGTGCTTTACAGTACATTTCTATTGCAACGCTTCTTGACTACTATCCTAAGACGGGACATGTAAAAGTGGGTTATATCACTTCCCTATTTGCGGTGGGTGCTCTGATTGCACCACTGTTGGTTCACTTCTATCAGGGCCAGGGCTATAGCTGGCGTATGCTCTTTGTCATTATTATGTGGCCAACAATTTTTACATTATTTGGATTATTTTTGAATGAATTTCAGACCAAGGAGTTCTCCGGATTTCCTGAAGATATGATTTCCTATAGAGATCATGTAAAGTCTAAGGAATTACGGAACAAGAATGATTCTGATAAAAAGCGTTTCAGAGGTGAATTTTATCTGCCTGGAGCGATTCTATTATCTCTCATTATGCTGATCTATGTAGGATTTGAGAATGGGTTTACCTTTTTCGTGGACTCCTACATGATTAATGAAATGGGTTCTTCTAGTGGACAATTTATACTGTCTCTTTTCTGGGCATCTATGATTCCTGCCCGTATTATCGTTGGACATATTAAAAAGAATGCGAAAAAGGGTCTCATTGTATCTTGTGGAATGATTCCAGTAATGACTTGGATTATGATCTCTACCAATAGCCCTTCTTGGATGTATCTCCTTAGTGCGCTGCTTGGCTTATTCTGTGGATCAATCTATCCATATGTATTGAACATGTCCTATGGATTCTCTGGAGGATATACAGCAACCATGACCGGTATGATCACAGCTGCAACAGGTATTGGTGGTGTCGTATTTACGACCTTAACTGGAGTGCTTTCCGATATTATTGGATTTCGGAAAAGCTTTGGAATCATAGCACTATTTTTCGGTATCTCCATTCTAGCTGCAATTGTATTAGCTGGAATGAAGGGAAATGATAGTGGAAGTCAGAACTAAGGCTTCACAATATTACGTCCGGATTCCTTGGCTTCGTAGAGCATCTGGTCTGCATCCAGTAGCGTCTTCTGCAGGCTGTCACCAATACGGTATCCTGCATATCCAATAGAGATGGTCAGTGGAATCCTATGATTCTTATGCTGGAGGTCTAATCCTTCGATTCTCTTACGGAGAGCCTCCATATGAATGCCCATAGTTTCCATATCACCAGCCATTACAATCAGGAATTCTTCGCCGCCCCAGCGACCTACAACGGTATTCTCTGGGCTCTCTTCTTGTAAAATCTTAGCAAATTCCCTCAGTACATAATCCCCTGTATCATGTCCATAGGTGTCATTGATCTTCTTAAAATGGTCTAGGTCTGCAATGGCTACAGAGAAGGTAGATTGCTTAGCGTTAGCAATATTTTCTGCTTCCTCAATGACTGGAGTCAGTGCATAGCGATTAAAGAGGCCAGTCAGTGAATCATGTAGAGCCATATCATTTAATCGCTCCTGTGTCTTATTCAGGCGACGAACGAAGACGAAGGTGAAGGATAAAACGGTTGTAAATACGATGAAGGAATTCATGCCATTGGTTAAAAGAATGGTACGTGGACTTACCTTCTTAGCAAAGCTACCAGTGATCCCTGCTGCATGGAGTACAAACAGTGTCATATAAGCGATAAAGGCACCTACGCCAAAGAAGATGGAACTAGACAGACCCTTCTTGGTATGACGATTGTCTGGATCCTCAAAATGAGGAAAAAAGTAAGCGGATATAATGGCAACCAACCACAGCTGAAATCCTGCATCCCAGCCAATTAGGATGGTGGCTAGAATGGAGTGAACACAAATCTCTCCATAGGTTGCATAACCGTAGCGGGAGAAGTCTTTTTTATTAAGGGATATAAAACTCATGGAATAGAAGAGAATACTAAAGATATTCACAATCGCCATGATATGAGCACCCAGAGAGTAGTAATAGAATTCAAGTGCAATATGGGTGGCAAGGAGTAGACTATTAAGCACATAGAGACTAAGGGTTGCTCTCTGTCTCTCAGGCTGTGTTGATAGGGAAAAAGTGTACTTCATTTCATTCCTTTTCAATTCGAGATTTCAAAACCTCGGGTATTATAACATGATATTTGGAAAAGAAAACGGAGGATGGATTATTTCACACTTATTTTAGAATTGTTATGCTCGAAACTGAATAAGTGAGGTATAAAGCCTATAAATATAGAGCATTTTATAGATTTTTTTGTTATGATGCTCTTTAGTGAGTTTTGGTAACTTACGATATGAACTATGGTAGATATGTAGATGTAGAGAGAAGTATGGTTTACTTTTCTCTAGAAATAGAGTGGAGCAAGTACAAGTAATGGAATATAAGGCAATTGCACTGGATATCGACGGAACACTGACCAATAGTAAGAAAGAAATCTCTAGGAAGACCAAGGAAGCAGTTATGGAGGCTGCCAAGCGCGGGGTGAAGATCATCGTGGCATCTGGCCGTCCTATTCCTGGCATCATGAAAATCGCCAGTGCCCTGAAGCTAAAGGAGGTAGGAGGCTATATCCTGTCCTACAATGGTGGCCTGATTCTGGACTGTAAGACGGGAGAGGTCATTCGTAGAGAGACGATCCCAACAGAATACTATTACACGATCGTGAATACTGTTCGTAAGTCTGGTGTAGCAGTCCTTACCTATGACCAGAAGGGGATCATCACGGAGTGGCCGGATGATGAGTATGTACAGATTGAGGCGAAGATCAATCATATCCCTGTCCGTCATGTGTCCCAGTTAGAGCAGAGAGCGGCAGAGGACCCAGTGGTGAAGTTCCTGGTGGTTGGTCATCCGAAGGACCTAAAGCCTGTCTATGAGAAGCTGAATCAGAAGCTGGATGGGGCAGTGAATATCTTCTTCTCTGAGCCATACTTCATGGAGATTACTCCAAAGGGAATCGAGAAGGCCTCCTCTCTAGAACTCCTGCTAGATCAGATCGGCATTGATCGAAGACACCTGATGGCTTGTGGAGATGGCTTCAATGACATCCAAATGCTGCAGTTTGCAGGTCTCTCTGTGGCGATGGGGAATGCTCAGCCAGAGACCAAGGAATTCGCAGACTATATCGCACCGGATAATGACCATGATGGTGTGGCAGATGCGATCCATAAGTTTATTCTGAAGTAAATATAGACCATGCAAAAAACTGCACTACCAGAGCCAGGGACTGGTGGGGCAGTTTTTTTTACTTTCCTCTCAGGATCTAAAAAGTTTAGATTTGCTTTAGATTGATTTCTTAAAACCTTAAGATTTGTTAAGGTTAATTCGTGATAACATACGGATAGGTAAATAGGTCCCATCTTCTTGACATACTTTGGTACTTATTCGATGGGATACTTCAGCACAGAGTTTGGAGTTTTCATGAAGAAGAAAAGAAAAAAGATTGTTCGTATTGTATTGTCTCTTTGCTTCGTATTGATCTTCGTCGGATCCTATACCATTCATACCAGAATGAATGTGGCACAGCGATTAGAGGAAGTCTTAAAGCAGAATGAAAACACATTTTTAAAACGAAATAATGTCACCACTGTCAATGCCCAGGAATTAACTACTACATCAAGTGATGCAGCGACGACAGATACTAAGGACTGTACCCAGTTCGCATATGATTGCGAGAATTCATTTGATTTAGAGAGTCGTGTTACATCCATTATTACCTGGGGCGACTCCATGACAGCAGGCGTCAATGGAGATGGAGTGTCCTATCCCCTTGTATTAGAGCGACTGACTGGTATTACAACAGAAAATTATGGCATCAGCGGTGATTCCAGTGAGGAGATCACAGATCGAGCAGTGAAGTATGGCGCCGCTGGGGACAGTGTGGTAATCATCGAGATGGGTGATAATGGTGGCTGGGATAATAACTTCGATGAACTTATCCAGCAGTACCATGAGATTATTGATGCTGCAGGCACAGACAAGTATATTATTATTAGTTCAACAGATGATCCCAATGACTATGACCAGATCTGGGCCTATACCGATGAGGCCATCGGATTAGAGAATACCTGGTATGAGGAAGCTCTAGAGCAAGAATTCGGAGATCATGTTCTGAAGGCCAGACAGTACTTGATCCAGTATGGACTTGAGATCAGCGGACTCCGTGCAGATCAGGCGGATCAGGAGCGTGCCCAGATGGGCTATATCTCAGAGAAACTTCGTAAGGTGAATCTGGATAATACACACCTCAATGCGGCAGGCTATACAGCACAGGCTTACGGGGTCTACGAGCTTGGTATCCAGCTAGGATACTGGAATTAAATGTAGACCAATTCGTTAGATTGATGATTTTGGACCCTCGGTGAACTGTTCATCGAGGGTTTCCGTGGGAGATAAAAGGAGGATTTATGTTTCACACAGAGCACGATGATATTTTACAGAAGAGACAGGATCGAACCATTGCATTTTTCGATGCGATTCTAGCGATTGCCATTACCATTATGGCATTGTCCATTACATTTCCTGGACTAAGTGATGTGCTTGATAAGGGCTTAGACTCAAACTTTATCAATCATCTCACAGGTTATCTCATTAGTTTCCTGACCCTGGGCGTATTGTGGTACATGCGTTTCCTATCTGGTTTTGCTTTTTGGACTGTTAGTCCTAGTCATGTCACGCTTTTTGTTTTATCATAAGAAGCGCGAGATAATTGACGACGAAGAAACAGAGTAATAAGCAATACAATTATGATTATTGAGATCTATTCTGGCATCGCCAACTACACCAGACTCCCAAGTGATGGTGAGGGGCGAGAGCCACAGACTGGAGACAGCATGCGAGGTCTCCAGGATCTTAGAGAATTGAATATCTATGAGATCCAGACGGTAGTCACCTTTAAGGTGGACTATAAGAATGTACTGGGAAATCGAGATACATCAAGGGATGGCAAGCGCTATAAGAATGTGTGCGGGCTATCCTTTAGTATCCCAGGGAACTATCAGGAGCAGCTGATCCTTGAGGAAGTGGATTCCCTTGCTGACTGCCAGGGTCTGACAGAGATTGCCACCTTAGCGGATGGCCAGGTGGAGTTTCTGATTCCACCAGAGAGTCTCCATCGCGAGGTGGATGATTTAGGGAAAAGTAAACCAAGAGGATATGTAACCATTTTTACGCCAGAGGCAGAGGGAACACCGCTGTATTACAAGGCTACCGTGTCCCTGGTACCCTACAGGTCGCCTTATATTTCACCATATGCCTATACCGATGGAGCCAGTGTAGAGGATGGCAGATTAGAGGACTATCTCCTGGAGGATACCTATGTGCCATTCGGCGGAGGCTATGTGATCTATGATGAGAATGGCCAGCTGGTAGCGGACTCAGAGGTGGACTACCAGGACAGAACCGAGGCTATCCGCTCCGGACTCTGCGGCATTGCTGCTAATATGGGGAATGCCAATCTGGTGGCAGAATTAAATACAGCCATGATGGTCATGAAGCGGGCAGATGCCATGGGGATGAGAGAAATCACCATCTTTTATGATAATGAGCAGATTGCAGCCTCAGCTGTAGGTGGACTGAACCGTAAGCGAAGGTCCGATGCAGCCCAGGCCTATTATAGGTTCCTCCTGAAGGCATCTAAGAACCTGAAGAATCTTAGACTGATTCGTTTGATCCATGCAGAGGCCCATCGAGATGAGATTATCGGTGAGGAGTCTACCTTCCCTGGAAACTGGGAGGCAGACCAGAGAGCAGATGCTCTAAGAGACCATGTCATGGCAGACTTTCATAAGCATCGATCCGACTATCTGGTGCATATGCGCTGGGGAACAGAGTCGGAGTAGATAGAGGGAATGGTTCCACCTGAAGCATGAAGCAGAAGAGCATATATCTGTAGAGACAGAGAAAACTAAGGAATAGAAAAAGATGAAGGAGAATCAACATGCAGACCATCAAAATCGGAATGCTAGGCATTGGAAATATCGGAAAGGGAACCTATCAGACACTTGAGATCAATCGAGAGAAGATCACCAAGGCAACTGGCCTGGATCTAGAGATCACGAAGATCCTGAACCGTCACCCAGAGATCGACCGTGGCATCGATATCCCAAGAGAGAAGTATGTCACAGACATTAAAGAGATCCTAGAGGATCCGGAGATCTCTATCGTGGTAGAGCTGATCGGCGGAATCGAGCCAGCCACCACCTTCATGGCAGATGCCCTCCGTGCAGGTAAGCATGTAGTAACTGCGAATAAGGCGGCCATTGCCAAGAATGGTCAGATGCTGACCGAACTGGCACAGAAGCAGCAGAGAATTCTTCGATTCGAGGCATCTGTAGCAGGTGGTATTCCAATCCTGAATGCCATCACAAGTGCCCTGATTTCCAATGAGTTCTCCTCTGTCCAGGGTATCCTGAATGGAACAACGAATTATATCCTGACCAAGATGACAGAAGAGGGTGCATCCTATGAGGATGTGCTGAAGGATGCCCAGAAGAAGGGCTTTGCAGAGGCAGATCCAACGGCAGATGTAGAGGGAATCGACGCTGCCAATAAGCTGTCTATTCTAATCTCCCTCCTGTTCGGTAAGGGCGTTGGCCCAGATGAGATCCCGACCCGAGGCATCAGTAATGTCTCTAGCGAGGACATCGCCTTCGCAGAGAAATTCGGCTATAAGATTAAGCTCTTAGCATCTGCTACCTCTAAGGATGGTCAGCTGACCTGCGATGTAGAGCCATCTCTAGTGCCACAGGATCATCCATTGGCGAATGTTAATAATGAGTACAATGCCGTCTATGTCACTGGTAATGCGGTGGATAATCTCATGTTCTACGGTAAGGGTGCCGGCCCACTGCCAACAGGCTCCGCAGTCATGGGAGATATTATCGGCGTAGCTCGTAAGATTGAGAAGGACGCAGCCTATGACCTGATGAGTCACCTCCGCTATGATGCGGACCTGGAATTCATCGGAGAGGGCTGTAATCCATACTATATTCGCCTCCAGACCTACGATCGCCCTGGTATCTTAGGACAGATTACCTCCACCTTCGGTGTCTATGGTATCTCTATTAAGGCCATGATGCAGCAAGCCATAAATAGTGAGGACGGAACCGTACCACTGATCTTCATCGTTCATGATGTGGAGAAGTCCATTCTGAAGACTGCCCTAGATGTGCTGATCCAGAATCAGTCCGTGGCATCTGTAGATAATGTACTTCGGGTACTGAATAGCTAAGTGTGAGAGATCCAGGATATATAGGTGTGTATAATGGAGTTTGATATTCAAGCATTACAGGGCCATCCCTTGGAGCCAGTTTATCACGAGAAGCGGGCCGCAGTTCTAATTCCGCTACTTCCCAGACTTGGGACAGGGTCTACATTTATAGATATGGCAAATGTAGACCCTGCAGGAGACTACGATATCCTCTTCGAGGTTCGTGCCGCAGGCATTACCCAGGGCGGTGAAATCTGCTTTCCCGGCGGTCATATCGAAGAAGGAGAGAGCCCTGAGGAGGCTGCAATCCGTGAGACGGAGGAGGAACTCCTCTTAAATGTGGTGAATGGACAGAGAGCGAAGGTCCTAGCACCACTTCACAGACTGCAGGGACCAAGAGGAATCCAGGTGTCCTCCTACTTAGGGTTGCTAGAAAACTATAAGAATAGCTATTCGAAGGATGAGATTCAGAGGGTCTTCACCCTGCCACTTTGCTACTTCCTAGAGCATGAGCCTATGATCCAGGAGGTGATTAGCACAACTCTTATGCCAAAGGACTTCCCCTATGAAGAGATCCCTGGAAGTGAGAAACTGCACTGGACCAGGATGCCCAGAAAAGTCTACTTCTATCCTACAGAAGAGGGACTAATCTGGGGACTTACGGCAGAGATCATCTATCACTTCGTAGAACTATTAAAGGATTATCAGAAGAGGTAGTAGGACGTTTCCGAAGGATATGAGGATACTTTTGGAGATCAGAGAATCTTTTTAGGGATTCCATGGAGTCAATAACTTCGCAGGATTATGAAAAACAGGAGAGTATTATGAAAAAAATGGACACACGCCCTAAGGCCAACGGGAAGGCTCTGCTTCCTGTACTGGTATTTTTAGTATTGTATTTAGGATTTGGTATCTACTTTACCTTTATCGATCCCATCAAGGGACAGATGGGTTTCTATGTCATGTCTGTGGTGGTAGCCTTCGGCTTCGCCCTCATTGTCGCATTCTTACAGAATCCAAAACTGAATTTTGAAGAGAAGGTGCATCTCTGTGCCAAGGGTATCGGAGATGATAATATCACCATTATGCTCTTTATCTTCCTAATGGCTGGTGCTTTTTCAGGCATCGCAAAGCAGGCTGGTGGTGTAGAGTCTACAGCCAATCTCTTACTAAATATCATCCCAGGACGATTTGCCATCCCAGGCATGTTCATTATTGCCTGCCTGATCTCCATGTCCATGGGTACTTCTGTTGGAACCATCACTGTTCTGGTACCAATTGCAGCATCTGTTGCAGCTACGGGTGGATTCTGCCTGCCTCTGTGTGTGGGTACGGTAGTAGGTGGAGCTATGTTCGGAGATAATCTCTCCTTCATCTCTGATACCACCATTGCAGCTACGAAGACCCAGGGCGTCCAGATGAAGGACAAGTTCCATGCCAATCTGAAGATTGCACTACCAGCAGCTGGTCTTACCATTCTGGCTCTGATTGTAATCGCCATCCAGGGAGGCGCAGCAGAATTAGGTCACTATGATTATAATTTCTGGCTGGCACTGCCTTACTTTATCGTGCTTGTGATGGCACTTTTTGGAATGAATGTATTTGCAGTCCTTGGAACTGGAATGGGACTATTTTTCCTGAGTGGTTTATTTACTGGTCATCTCTCCTTTGCGGATGCTTTTACCTCTATGGGCACCGGCACAACTGGTATGTTTGAGACCATGATTGTTACGATTCTAGTGGCATCTATCAGTGCCTTGATGGAAGTTCACGGTGGGTTTACATTTATCCTGGAATTCATCCAGAGACACTTCCATGGACGTCGTGGTGGTATGCTGGGAATCGCCTTTCTAACAGGAATGATGGATGTGGCAACAGCCAATAATACCGTCGCTATCGTTGTGGCTGCGCCAATTGCGAAGACCATTAGCGAAGAGTATGACATCAAGCCGGAAAAAACTGCATCCCTTCTTGATACCTGTTCCTGCATCTTCCAGGGAATCATCCCTTATGGTGCACAGCTTCTGATTGCAGCCCGTCTGGCGGATATCTCTAGTGTATCTATTATGCAGTGGCTCTTTTATCCATATCTCTTGCTGGTATTCGTACTGATGTCCATCATCTTCGATGGTGGAAAGAAAGGGGCTACGAAGGCTTAAAATAAAGCCCTCTTTGTAGGCTGCTTTCTTTCCAGGCGTCGCTACAAAGGGGGTATTATTCTATGGATTTGGAATTTTCTATTGAGGCGGTGCAGTGGAGTTTTCTTTGCTGTTTCGCCCAGAATGGCTGGCGCGTCGGTAAAAGGTGAACTCTAGCCCAACATGGCCGCGAGAACAAGCTTTTCAAAAAGTATGTTTCGCCCAATTTGAAATATGAGTGATAAAAAGGCGAACGCATGCCGGTACTTACGCCTCCAAGTCTATCCTTATTTGCTTGGGAATCCGAATTTGGGTGATACACACCGAATTTCCGATCATATAGGACTCACATCAAACACATATAATGGCTATTCACTTATCAGACTGAAGAAGGGACTGTGAAAAAATGAGATCATTTTTTCACAGTCCCTTCTTTTTTTGTTAGCCGATGCAAAGTGAGTTGCTATGTTAAGAACAAGAAAGGCGGTTGGCATGAACCTTTTGTACAAAAATAAATACAAAAATAAATACAAAAAAATCATCATTTCTTTGGACAAAAAGGAAAAACGCACCTATGTCTTAGGTGTAAAAATTTAAAAAGCGCGGGAGTAGGTTCTTTTGTTCCCGAAACATTCCAATCTTTCCCTCATTTTTTACTTTTTTTACGCATAGAACAAAAGAAGAGAACAGGAGGTGCTTTCTATGATGAAAACAACAAACACGTATGTTTCCGATGATGAAATGAATGAACAAGAAAGGAGAAATGGTATGAATAATGAAGCAGTAGAAACCGATGATTTTGAGGATGTTTTTGAGGAAGATTTTAGTGAAGCGCTTTTCAATCAGATCGAAAGCTTTTTACAGCGTGTGCCCTTTCAAGCGTTTTACCACGCGATTGCACAGCGTGTGATCGGGCAGGACAACCTGATCCATGTTCTGGCAAATGTCTATCATTATATCACTTGCCTGCTCGAAGATACGCCGTCTACCGATCACATGCTGCTTGCGGCGCCGTCCGGCTCGGGAAAGACCGAAACCTATCGGGCATTGCGGGATTACTTTGAAGAAGAAATCCCAAACCTGCCGGTCTTTTTATTCGACATAACACAGTTAAGTGCGACCGGCTTCCGCGGGACGAATAAAAACGAAATGCTTGGCACGCTTTTTAATCTTTCGAAAGTCGCACAAACGGCGCACCCCGCTGCGCTCTTCTTTTTGGACGAGATCGACAAAAAGATGAAGCCGAACTATGACGGATTCGGAAAGAACGTAAACGCTAATGTTCAGGAAGAGCTTCTTACCATGCTAGAGGGGGCGCCGGTTACGGTGCAGCGTGGAACGATCTTTACGGACAAAGTCCTTTTCATTGGACTGGGTTCGTTTGATGCCTTTCGAAAAGAGCGTGAAGAAAAAACGGCAAGAGTTGGGTTTAACGTGCAGGAAAAATCCGAAGAGGAGAAGCATTTTACCTATGTCACACGGGAAAATATAATCTCCTTCGGCGCATCCCACGAACTTTTGGGGCGATTTCCTCTGATTGTAAATTATGACCGGCTTTCCGAAGAGAGCGTCAAGGCGATTATTGCAAAGGAATTACAGATGCTTTCCAACAGTTATATGAGAAAGATTTCTTTATCTTATGCCTTTCGGGACAAACTTTTGACACGGGCAAATTCATCCTTTGGATGTCGTATGATTTCCAGCTATTTGAAGGGAAGCGTTTTATGTGCGTATGAAAAAGAACTATTGTCGGGCGAAAGGAATCCTGAAAATACGGTCTATCACTTGCTTTCCGAGCACGAGGCGGAGGTATTTACAGAAACAGAGGAGGTGCAGAATGAATCTGGTGAAAGTTATTGATGTGCGGATTCCATACGTTGCAGAAGATGTTTTCTGACCTGTTATCTTCCTTTGACAGATAATTATAGTTCTCCAAAGCGGCGCACTCTCGTGACTTTAGTCATGAGTTAGCCGCCATACGGATAGCCAATACACTTGAAATTTATACCCCCAAGATATGTGGAGAGTAAAGAATCCCATACCCTACGTGGCAGTAAAAGAAATTATCAAGGAGTTTAAACACAGAAATGAATCGAAAGGCAGCAATATATACTCCTAAAAATAGACAAAAAGCGACTAGAATTTTTATTTTCTAGTCGCTTTTACAAGTGCGCCTAGCGGAGAACGTTTCTAACGGGTTCAAGTCCCGAATCCACCCGGTAGTGGGAAGGATATAGCCGAAGGCAAGGGTGTCCGTCGCGAGACGGAATCTGAAGGAAGCTGGATGTGGGGAACATACTGACCCACGGGCAAATCTCTGGTCTGACGTACAGAAATCTCATATGAGGTTATGCATGAGGGTAAGGCTGCTTGACAAGTCGAAGCCCAATAACTACACCGAATCATGCATGATAAATGTGGCAGATGGATGGAGAGGAAGAAACGTGTGGTACCTAGGGAGGTTTGCGTGAAACGCTCTGAAAGGAGTAACCACCGTACAAGGTAACAAGGCGGTGCTGAACATGCAGAAGTCAGCGGAGGTCATAGTAGGGATATGGACATGGAAACGATAACCGAAGGACCGAATCAGTAGGAGTCTTAAGTATGACCGAGAAAGGAGGAATGACCGTAATGGCAGAAAACATTGAAAACAATGGCTGTTCGCAAAGAGATAGTGCGGAACACAAAGGGTATGCGAAAGCGCCTAGGTCATTCAATCGGATATGAAGAGCATCGGAAAGACTCTTGGAAAGCAGTACGAAATATCTCGAAAAGAAACTGAAGCTAACGGTTAATCGAGAGAAAAGCCGTACTGTCGGCGTGTTTGCAATCCGAAATTTTAAATTTCTTGGCTTTGCATTGGGGAGGAATGGTAGTGGCATTTATGTCAGGGTTCATCCAAAGTCATGGAAGAAGTTCAAGTCAAAACTGAAAGATTTATCTTCCCGTAAGTCTGTGCAGTCCATCAAGCCCAGTCTTGAGAAAATCAAGGTATATGCGAGAGGATGGCTTAACTACTACGGTATAGCAAGCATGAAGAACAACATAGATGATATCAATGGATGGCTCTATCGTAGAATCCGTATGTGTATATGGAAACAATGGAAGAAGCCCAAGACCAAGGTGCGAAATCTGATTAAGATGGGTGTACCCGAGGACTTGGCGTACATGGCTGGTAACAGTCGGCGCGGCCATTGGTTTACCACGCATACAGTCGCAGTCAATATGGCTATGACAAAAGAAAGACTGATAAACAGTGGCTTTTATGATTTAGCCACGGCCTATCAGTCTGTGCACGTCAACTATTGAAAGCGCCGTATACCGAACGGTACGTACGGTGTTGTGAGAGGACGGCGGTTAGTCACCGCCTCCTACTCGATTTAAGATAAGTTTTACCTAATATGACACTACTATTTTTAGTAGATAATCCTCTTTCTTATCCTTAAATAACTTATCCGCTTCATTTATATTTGACCACTTTAACAGAATCTCTGTAGTTTCATCCTTTGCTACCTGAATCTTAAATCTTTGTACCTCTGCTGATACTCCTTCAATCATATGTTTATCTTTTATCGGAAAACTTGTTCTACTGTATGAAATTAAATTTTTATATTCCTCTTCCCCAATGCTCCAATAATTAATAGGAAGATATTGGGGAAGAATAACTTCAACAATATCACTTTTTTCCTCCATTTTAATTTTAATTTCAGAATCCACTTTAGAGTCTGTGTGTAAATTTCCTACAATTTCTATAGGATAAGACTTGTTGTTGATCATTACAATATTACTTTGTGGATATCCTTTTTTATCCTTAGGAAATTCTATATCCATTTTTTTCTCCAATGCAGATCTTTCGGTACATCCTTCTAATAAAAACATAACAGGAATTGTAAAAACACAAATCAAAATGACTAAAACCTTCTTGTATATTTCCATGCATTTCTTCCTCCTCCTAAGCTGTAAGTGAAATTACCAGAAGAGTTTAACGCCACACTCTTATGAACACCACCATTAGGTTCTAGCAATATCAATATTCTGTCATTGTTTCCTCCAGCTGAACCAACCCAATCTTCGTATCCGATTAGCCCAACTGAGTGCCCGTTCAATCCTAAATGCATCGGCTTATTAGAGTTAATATCACTTTTCACTTCAGTAAAGCTAATCGTGCCAGTTTGTGAAGGATATAGTCCCCAATGATTGTATGCTTTTTTTATACCACTCCAAGTCGCACCTTGTTCAGGATTATTCGGAAATACGTAATTAGCAACATCCGATGCTGAAAGAGATCTTCCCTTTAAATGGTTAATCATTGCAGCACAAGTTGCTGCCCAGCGAAAACAACTGGAATTTGTATTTTCCTTGACATTAAATACTGTAAAAGGTTCTCCAAAAGAATACTCCTCTATAGGGCCGTTCAAATCACCGCTCTCAACTAATGCATGTAAATGTTTCGGAAATTTATTTGTTGCATATTCAACTAATTCTGCTTGAGTTTTTAAACTCCTTATTCCATTAATAGAATTCTGACCAGCAAACACAGGTACAGATACCACTAGAGTAATTGCCAAAACTAATAATATTGACAGAACTTTTTTCATAATATTAACCTCATTTTCTGTTGTTTTATATCTGCCCTCTCATTTTTAAATATGCTCATAAGCAAAAACTATCGCCGTTCTTATACCTTTTAGGATTCATATATTTCATTGCTCTTTCCCTCATTTCTCCCCAATCATTGGTGCCTGGAACCAGCATTCTTCTCGGTTAACGTTTCTTAGGCTTGTAAATTTGGAAATGAATTTGAAATCAGCACAATTTCAGTCCAACTATAGTTTTGTCTAGGTGCTTCCAAATTAGGATTAATACAACCGACATTTCATTTCGTATTCTGAGAGATTATCAATTTATCCACGCGGTACCCTCCTTAATATTCTGAATTGAGAAAAATAAAACGAGATACTGACACTACAATTAATTTGTATGTATTATCTGAAAACAATGTATCATGAACTAGTATAAGACACAATTCAACATATTTTACAACTATTAGCGGGGTTTCTTAGATAATTTGAATATATACAGTTGAGATTGCTGGGAGAAAAGTAGATACTGTATAGGAAATCTCAGTTAGGATAATAGTGGTAGGAAACAATATGGGATTATTTAGAGAAGACTTTGACGCACGAATTAAGAATAAAGCACTGAAAAGAAAAGGTGTAACTGACCTAGAGAAGGAGAATTCTAATCTGTCCTATGAGGCAGCATTAGAAGGGATGGTTCTCTTGAAAAATGAGGGAGTTCTACCGCTGAAGTCAGATACCATTGCATTGTTCGGAGCTGGGGCTGCATCCACCATTAAGGGTGGAACAGGATCTGGAGAGGTGAATGAACGTCATGCTGTGTCTATCTGGGAAGGCTTGAAGCATCATGGATTTACCATTACCACAGAGCCTTATCTACAGGCCTATTTGGACTACCGCGATCGGGAGGAGAAGGCATATGGAGAGCATGTAGCCTCCCTACTGTCTGGGCTGAATATCCTGAAGAATCTACAGATGTTCATTAATACGCCTCCTTTCCAGCAGCCAGCTGGTCAGGAGATTACTATGAGAGATATCCATACCTGGGATAGAAGACATAAGGATGGGAATGCTGACGGTCATCAAAATACAGTTGATACCTGCATCTATGTCCTGTCTAGACAGGCGGGAGAGGGTGTAGACCGGCGACTTGAACCAGGCGACTATTATCTGGCTGAGTCTGAGGAGAATGACCTCTTATTCCTGTCCAAGGAGTATGCCCATGTCATCCTTGTAATTAATGCAGGTGGCGTGGTGGATCTGTCTCCGATCGATGAGATTCCGAATATCCATGGGATTATCTACTTCGTACAGGAGGGATGTCGTGGCGGAGATGCCTTGGCTGCACTCTTAAAGGGGCAGGAGAATTTCAGCGGTAAGCTGGCCATGACCTGGGCTAGGAATTATCAGGACTATCCTGGTGGCATGGACTATAGCTACCTCAATAATAGCCTGCGCGAGGATTATGATGAGGGTATCTTCGTAGGATATCGTCACTTTGATAAGGAGGGAATCACTCCTCGCTACCCCTTCGGCTATGGCTTGTCCTATACGGACTTTTCCATTGAGGGCGGGATAGCTTGTGATGGAATAGTGGATGCTTCTACATTCAAGGTGTTAGAGGAAAACGCCGTTCAAATTTGTGTGACAAACACTGGAAAGCACTCTGGTAAGGAAGTGGTCCAGCTCTATGTGACTGGACCACAGGATGCTATCCAGAGAGCACCGAAGTCCCTAGTGTCCTTCGCTAAGACCAAGAAGCTCTCCCCAGGAGAGTCACAGGATCTGACCCTGTCTGTGGATCCTCTGGATCTAGTCTATTATGATGAGAATCGAATGCAGTGGATACTATCGCCAGGGCAGTATACTTTCCATCTTGGTGATTGTAGTTCCAATACCAAAGTGCTGGGCCAGATCACGGTGGAGCAGGAGCTGGTGCTCGAGGTAGAGCCTGTGGATGGCAGTCAGAGAATCGATCGGGTATCAGGTCAGAGATTAGAACAGAGAATCGATCAGGTATCAGGTCAGAGATTAGATCAGAGAAGTGGCCAGCTTTCAGGTAGCAGTGACTTGGATCGAGCTGTCCAAAACCAACTGCAGTATCTCAGTAACAGCGATAAGATTCATCTGGTAGTTGGGGCAGGAATGACACAGCTTTCTCTAAGGAAGCCTTACTTTGAGGCCCTTGGCTGTGCGGGAAATACCACTAGTAAGTTATTAGATAAGGGTATCCCTAATATCTCATTAGCGGATGGCCCTGCGGGACTCCGATTGCAGAAGACATCGGTGGTCTATGCCAATGGTAAGATTAAGATGATTGACGCCCAAATGAGCCTCTTGAATTATTTCCCATCCATTGCGAAGAAAATCATGTTCGGTGACTTAAAACATGGACGCCCACTCTATCAGTTCACCACATCCTTTCCAGTTGGAACAGCACTGGCCAATAGCTGGAATCGGGAACTCCTGGAGAGAGTTGGCCGAGGAGTAAGCCGCGAGATGTCTGCCTATGGTGTCACCTATTGGCTGGCGCCAGGTATGAATATACAGAGGAATCCCCTATGCGGTCGTAACTTTGAATACTATAGTGAGGATCCCTATCTGTCTGGCCATATGGCGGCAGCAATCTGCCGTGGTGTGCAGGAGACTCCTGGGAATTACGCCACCATTAAGCATTTCCTCTGTAATAATCAGGAGACTGAGCGCAATCATACAGATGCCATTGTAGGGGAGCGAGCCCTTCGGGAGATCTATCTGAAGAACTTCTATATTGCCCTCCGCTATGGACACCCAGGTGGGCTCATGACTAGCTATAACCAGGTGAATGGAGAGTATGCTAATAATTCGAAGAGATTGATTCGAGAGATCCTACGAGAGGAATGGGGCTATAATGGTCTCATTATGACAGACTGGCTGGCCACCGGAGTAGGTCTAGGAGATCATGCAATGGCTATCGCTGCAGGGAATGATCTAATCATGCCAGGAAGTGGCCGGGTTCGAAGAGCCCTTATGAAGGGACTCCGTCGAGGAGTATTTAGCCAAGAGGAATTGGATCAGGCTGCTGGTCGAGTTCTTCGAGGAGTTCTATCCAGCCAGATCTATCGGGAGTATGCTGTGGAACAAGGCAAGCGATAAGGAAAGAAGAATTCTCTACAGTAATCAAAAAATGATAGATAAGCACTAAGAAAGCACCGTTTGGTGCAAAACTATAATATATAGATGTATAGAAAAAGGGAGGAAAAATTATGCCAGCAGGATATGCACATACTGTCTACGGACAGGAAGTATTGAAGAGACTACCTCAGGATATGCAGGAGGTGATTAAAAAGGATCTAGACCTCTTTGTTATCGGTCTGCAGGGTCCAGACATCCTCTTTTATTATCGTCCATTGAAGGAAAATGAAGTGAATCGAATTGGAAATCAGATGCATAAGGAGACCGGACGTGAGTGGTTTCTTCGTGCAATCGATATCGTAGATGGAATCCGTGGCGAGGATCGAACAGGAGATGTGACTGGTCTAGAACCAGCTCAGCTTCGGGCAGCGCAGGAGGCTTATGTCTATACCCTTGGTGTATTGTGTCACTTCATCTTAGATGCGGAGTGCCATGGCTATATCAATGACTATGCGGCGAAAAGCGGAATCTCTCACTATGAGATTGAAAGCGAACTGGATCGTGAACTCTTTCTTAGGGATCATAAGAGCCCATTCCGCTCTAGCCGTATCCCAGGATTTCATGAAAGTCCTCTCTCAGCTGCAGTGATTTTGCCATTTTATCATCTGAAGTCTTGGGATGGAATCGATGAGAAGGTCATGTTAGAGTCGCTGTCTTCCTTCGTGAAGTTCCATAAGATTCTGCTTTGTCCAGATGACTTGAAGAGAAATACCATCTATGCTGGTCTGAAGCTTGTAGGTCAGTATGAGAAGCTCCATGGACATATTATCAATAAGAATCCGAAGGCTGGCTGCTTCGTATCCACTCAGGAATTGATTCGTCGCTTAGAAAAAGCAATCCCCAAGGGTGTTCGCATCCTGCAGGGATTCAATCCAGCATTGGTCCAGAGTGATCCTATCTTTGAACGAAACTTCCTTGGGGAGTAATCCATCTGAATAAGGCCTATGTAGGGCTATTTTCATCCCTCTATTGCTATGGAATCACCATGCAATAGGGGGATTATTATTTATAACTGTTGCCTAGATAGGTTATTTTTTTCATGAGATTCTGTAACTTTCTTGAGCCATTCACATAGAGATAGAGCCGGTCCGCATAGTTTGGATCATTCTCGAAGGCATCCTCCACAGTGTTTAATCGGGAAGGATAATCGGTAATGATGCCAGAGACATTCATGAAGAGAAGCTCATTCATCTCATCTGTGTTATTCACAGTCCAGGCATAGACTTCCTGATTTCTATGGCCTGCTCTAGAGATAAATGGATCATTGATACCAGTGATCTCCATGGTGTATCCATCGTCACTTGTACTTGGATAGATCAGGTTCAGAGGCAGGATGCAGGCGGTCTTTAGATCTGGATCAAGTCTCTTGATTTGATCTAATGCCATGTAGTCCTGGGTCTGGATCCAGTGACCGTTTTTCTTCAGGTTGCTGGCATATTCCTTCACGAAGCGCTCTAGCATGTCACTAGAATCCATACTGGAAGTTTTCATTTCGATTAGAAGACGCTGTTTCTTCCCATTTGAAACCTTGAGATATTCATCGAAGGAGGCTACATAGGCAGACTTGCCATGCTCCTTAGCCTTTAACTTGGTGAGCTCCTTTAGGGTTAATTGCTGTGGGCTGGCATTGATACCACAGAGACTTTTCAGATTGCTATCATGCATCACCACGAACTTCTTATCTTTGGTCTCCTGGATGTCGATTTCAATCATATCTGGGTGAGCAGAGTCTATGGTTTTACGAAGGGCGGGGATGGTATTCTGCACCCCATTATTACCGTCTACTCCACGGTGAGAGATGACCATGGTGTGATCCATGTCAATTCGAAGGAGATAGAAGGCACTATAGATCACAACCGAAACCACATAGATGGATACCAGTGCTGTGGTGACATGACGTACCAGCGGAGTTCGCCCACGACGTCTATTCTTGGTTAGCAGGTCTCGAATATTGTAGGACTTGTCTGTGGTTTTATCGATGCTTTCCTCTGAGCTTTTGTTTGGCGCTTCATCTGTAGCTTCAGCTGCGGTTGCTTCGATGGCTTCATTTGTTTCCTTAGATAGGATTTCTTCCACCTGGTCTACATTACCCAGGAAGTCCTCATAGTCGGAGAAGTCTGCATATGTGTGGTCTGTCCCAGGGGTCAGATCTACACAGTCCTCTGGCAGGATGATTAGCAGCATGATGACAGAGACCCACAGGGAGAAAAATAGACCAAAGAGTTGAATCAAGCTCATATTGAAGATGCCCGCGGCAGTCGCTATCACATTAGGCAGGCGGTCCATATAAATTTGCAGGAAATATAGACCGAAGTATACGCCGGATGCAACCGCCACGGATAGTGTCCCTGTAATAAGAATTCGGATGAACAGAGGAATCAGATGACCCTGGGTGCGCTCCTTACTTTCGTGGAAGGCTTCTCGGGTCGACATATCCTGTAGGATAACCAGTGGGAGCATGTACATCCGCTTTAAGGCTAGCCAGATAACCCAGATGTAGAAGATGATGAGTGGTACAACCAGCCAGTGTTCAAAGATCCACTCCTCTACGAACTGGGGGATTTGCAGCTTGGTAAAGACTTCAGAGCGGTAGATCAGTCCGCCGAATGGCATGATTAATAGAAAGTATATAGGCAGGGTTAGAGAGGACTTGAAGCCTCTGTGCAAGAGAATATGCAGGGAACGAAGGAGGATATCCAGCCAGTTGTCATTATCCCGTGAGATCTCTTGTATGCCAACGAGGATGATTGTGAATTCAAAGAATGCGGTGAGAATCAATAGGTAGAGTAAGCCTACGAGGCATAGGATACAAAGAGGCTGTCTCAGCATCTCCAAAAAAGTGACATTTGAAATAAAGGGGATAGAAAAAAGTCTAAGGATCCATGTGCCCAGCAGATTGAAAAATGGCATGATAACATGGACCAGAATCAAACTGGGAAGGAGCATCAGTAGGAGATAGCTGGCCCAGCGACGATGAAATTCTCGTACAGCCCTTGTGAAATCAAAAATAATATCCTTTAAAAAGTGCATTTTTCCAGCCTCCTATAGGGTCTATTCTATTACTCTATGGTCCAATGTGGAATAGAGGATTTTGTGAGGGAGAAAGGGATACATAGCCATCCGCTTTCAGAGAGAAAATCTGACAGATATAGTTTGTAAGATGCCACTTGAATTTGAAATCAAGTGGAGTAAAGTTGAGTGGTAGGTGGATGGTGGACAGAAGATATATGGCAGGTCAAGTACTGTATGATGTTTGATTCTTTTTGCCTATTCAATCTATTAAATCTATATAACCTATCAAAGAAATAATAGAAGGTTATGTATGGCGTAAGAGTATGATGTATCGAAGGAAAAGATATATCAAAACAAAGAATGTATAAATGGGGTCAAGGGACTAGGAGGAAAAAATGGCAGAAGTACGTTACTATTCCAGATCAGGCAAGACAAGAGAAGTAGCAGAGCAGATTGCAGAGGCCATCGGTGTAGATGCAGTATCTGTAGACAGTCAGGGCGCAGAGATCGATGAGCCAACAGATGTATTATTCGTAGGTGGCGCGCTCTATGCATATGGTTTAGATAAGAAACTAAATGCATTTATCGAAGCGCTAGACGGCGAGAAGGTAAAGAAAGCTGTTCTGTTCTCTACATCCTGGATATCAAAGCATGCCCTTGATCTCATGAGAGAGAAGCTTGTAGCTAAGGGAATCCAAGTAGCAGATGATGTGCTTTATCTGAAGAGTAGGGAAGTGAAGACACACCACACAGAGATTCAGAACTTCGCTAAGAAGTATATCTAAGGAGTCAATTAGATTATCATCCAGGAAGCGTATCTGGGTGCTTTCCATAAGGGACTCTTGATTTTTATTTGAAGGGGCACTTTCTTAGAAGAAGGTGCCCCATAATTATTCTACAGCAGGGTCTCCTCGAACCAGTCCTCGAGCATATTGATATTAATGTCAGAGTGCTCTACTTCACGAGAGAAGATATAGACTGCATTGATGAGATCTGTCATCTCATCCCCCGAATCATCTAAGGCGAAAAATACGAAGAAGCTCCAACGGGTGCAGAACACAGCAAAAGCAGCCTTAGCAAAAATCATGTCGTCGTAGACTGCGCCATTGAAGTAGACATAGATCATGTAGCGGAGAACACGGCGAATATATGGATTATAGTCCTCTAGACGAGTAACAGCTTTCTTATAGGAAGTCTCGTCGGCGAATACCTTATCAAAAGTAGTCTGCACCGTGTCAATCCATTCATGGCGTAGAAGCTCCATATCAAAAAGCTTAGAAAAGAGTCGCTTCTCATTCTCATAGTTGAAGCACTCCATGAGAGACAGATATCTCTCCTCATTCATCTCACAGACACGGTTATCATCTAAGCACTCCTGCCAATTCTTAGCCATCGTGAGGATGACGCTCAAGAGTGTATCGATATCCCCCTTATGATCAATCAGCTTAAAGAGATTTTCCCTAGCCTCCTGCAACTCTGTATATAGGAAGTAATCGAAGTCCTCGTAGTCATCTGTCTCCTCAGTATCGTCATCCCAAGATTCAAATCGACCCTCGGTATCATTCAGAATCATCTCTGCTCCAACAGGACAGGACAGATCGATGGATAACTCACGCTCGCCATCATATTCCTCCGTATGACGTGGGAACATCTTACAGATTTGACACAGAGCATCGAATCCGTACTTCACCTGCATCTCACACAGACCATCCTCAGTGAGATGGGTGCAGTGATTGCCCTCTAATTTATAGCATGGCCCATCCTCAGCAGACTGATAATCGATGGAATCCTTCACATAATTCCATAATTCTGGATTCGCCTTATATCTCTCTATAGCCTCTGGCTCGATGATAATCTGCCAGCCCTGACAGCAAGTGTCTGGACAGTCGCCAGCGGTGCAGCGGAAGTTATCATAATAGGATGGTTTTGTATAGTGCATGGTGATCCTCATTTCTCATTATTAATCATTGAATCTATAGATAAATATAGACCATATCCAGCTGCGATGGTAGATGCAATCCTTTGGAGCAATCGAAAAGGTAAAAACCAGATTGCCGTCTGTCTGAAATAGAACAAAAATAAGTCTTGCACAAACGGGCGTTCGATAGTATAGTGTGATAGTACACGAAACATTTGTTCGAGTCAATAGGGAAATTAAAAATAATGAGAGTACTGTTCTAGGCTGGATCGTCATTGGAATATGGTGGATTCATGGAATATGGAGAATAGGAGGTGAGACAGTGGCAGATAAGGAAAATGAAGTGAGACTATCAAGGGCAGAGATCCAGTATCTCTTTCGATCATTGTCTCATTTGGCAGAGGTACAGTCGGACCCAAGGAGTAAGAATGCCTTTCGGACCTTAGCTGCACTTCTGGATGTGGATGGTAGATGTGAACGCTATTTTTTAAGAGAGCATGGTGTACGTGGTTACCAGATTGATGAGGAGGAGTATCAGTACTTAGAGGGTCTGAGCTATCCCTGCCAGGAGATGGTGAAGCAGAAGGTGAGAGCAGATATTGGGAATCTCTATGACATTATGATGGATATCATTCCCAGGTCCTCTTTGACGAAGGAAGTGGGGTGTGTTGCTTTTATTCAGGCCTATCGCCATAGATATCTAATATCGGATAAGGAGACGCTATTGGTGAAGGAACTCTATTGCTTCTGTTATGACAGACTGGATCGAATGGGCTGTCTCTAGGAGATCAATGTGTCATGCACCGTATAGGCTGACTACATCCTCATAATTAGATCCAAATTTTATGCCATGTGCGTCAGCTTACGATACTGCTTCGGTGTCATGTGATACTTCTCCTGAAATACTCTGTTGAAGGTGGCCTGACTCTGGAAACCGGCATCGTACATGATCTCTGTAACCGAGGTGTCGCTATCCTTAAGGAGAAGAGTGACATAGTCTAAGCGAATCTCATTCACATATTGATTAAAGTTCTTATGAAAGGTCCTAGAGAATACTCTAGACAGTGTAAACTGGCTAATTCCCAGATCCTTCGCCATAGAGGTAAGGGAAAGAGGCTCATGAAAGTGCTCTGCCACATAGGCAATGGTCTGATATACCAGGTCATAGTCATGGATATTTGGTCTCTGTATTAGAGTTAGTTCCTGTAGAGTATAGGATAAGAGTATCTGAATCCAGGAGTGAAGTAGGGTATTCTTCGTATTTAACTGGCCTGGAGTGATGACATTATCTGTAGATAGAGACGTATTATCCAAGTTTTTTCTACCTTCATGCAAGGTAGTATTTTCTCCTGCTAATTCCATGATTTTATTTAGAGCCAGTAGGACCTCCGCATCCAGGAAGTCTTTTTTTATTACTGGATTTTTGGCCTGTAATGTAATCAGTAACTCACGATAGGCACCAAAGTAGGAAGGGGCTGCAAGGAGGTGGATCGCCCTATTTTTACCAGGATGAAAGACCTGAAAGTGATGGATCTGATCTGGGAAAACAATGGCGAGATCTCCCTCATCTAGATGGTATAACTGGGTATCGATTCCTAATTCCAATTGCCCTTTGGTGATATAGACGATCTCAATGGACTTATGGAGGTGTGGCGAGAAATGATTGGAATCCTTCTCGCGTATCTGGATGGCATCTGAATTTTCTTGGTATAGAGGAATCATTAAAAATCTCCTAAAATATGAGTTTATTAATTGTTAAGAAACCATAATATGGCATATGGTTTCCTTGCTAAAAAAACAAAACGCAAGATTTGATTGGTTAAACTATGATTTTAATATGCATTATAGTGGCTGGGGAGATAGAATACAAGATGTAAAGAGAAGAAAAGATAAGATAAGAAACAAGGAGGTAGGTTAAAATGATGACAATCGTATTAAATCCTTCAAAAGACGTATTAAACAAAGCAAACGCTAAGCAGGCTGCTAAGAAGTCCCTTTTCACTAAGATTGGTAATTACATCATGGAAGCTGCTCAGTTATTCGGTAAGCAGTACACCTATGATCGCCAGATGACTTTCTTAGGCGGCGAGAGAAAGTAATTCCTTCGGGAATTCCCGATTTGTTAGATCGAAGTATTCCAATGATTTACTGAAAATCCTATGCCAAGGAATATTTCTGACGATACACCCTCTATGGATTGAAGATGGTAATAGAGCAGATTTTCTTGAATGTTTTCACTCTGCTTTATAGGAATTCGATTCAGAAAAAACTTGAATGTACAAGAAGATGGGGCTGTGAAAAAATGAGATAATCATTTTTTCACAGTCCCTTTTTCTGTCTGATGAGTGAATAGCCATTATATGTGTTTGATGTGAGTCCTATATGATCGGAAATTCGGTGTGTATCACCCAAATTCGGATTTCCAAGCAAATAAGGTGAAACAAATTTAAAACACGATTTAAATCTCGCAGGTTCATTTTGTATGTGTCATCCAAATTCGGCAGACCGCCTCAAAAAGGCGAAATCCAAATCAACGCATGAGGATTTTAAATAAAAAATGATGGACTTGGAGGTGTAAGTACCGGCATGCGTTCGCCTTTTTACCACTCATATTTCAAATTGGGCGAAACATACTTTTTGAAAAGCTTGTTCTCGCGGCCAAGTTGGGCTAGAGTCCGCCTTTTACCGACACGCCAGCCAATCTGGGCGAAACATCAAAGAAAATTCCAACGCACCGCTTTAATAAAACAAGTCCCAACGTATATCTCAGCATAAGAACATATAAAAGGGAGCTGGATATGCCTGCCACGCAGCTTATGATGGGCAGGAAGTAGCTGATTTGAGAATAATAACAGTAGTAATGGCGTAAAATATATCTATCGGAAAAATATTGATTTTTCCGATAGATAGTGCTTGAATTATGACTTCCTCTAAGATGTATAAAAAAAACAAGACGTTTTCCCTTAGAACGTGTAAAATAAGTAAGTAATAATGTGTTTTACAGGGAGCTTTCATATGCATTTCCAGAGAAAAGATATCAAACGTGTCATCGGAGTCTTAATTGGAGCGACTCTTATGGCTGTAAACCTTAAAATGTTCGCTAAGGTCGGCGGAATCTATCCAGGCGGCGCCTCTGGATTATCCATGCTGATTCAGGCCATTTGCGAGACATATATCGGTGTCAATGTATCCTTTGCTCTATTAAATATCTGTATCAATGCAATTCCAGCTTATATTGGATTTCGCTTTGTAGGTAAGAAGTTCACACTGTTCTCCATTTTAATGATCATCGTCAGCGGTGTTTTGGTTGATATGATCCCTACGATGCAAGTTACCAGGGATCCACTTTTGGTTGCGGTGTTTGGTGGCCTATTGAATGCAGTTGCCATCTCAATCTGCCTGTCCGTGCATACATCCAGCGGCGGAACTGACTTTATCGCCATGTATCTGTCTAAGGAAAAGGGAATCGATGGATTCCCAATGGTACTCCTTATCAATATCGGGATTTTAGGCTCTGCAGGCTTCCTTTTTGGCTGGGATAAGGCTCTTTATTCCATTATTTACCAATACGTTAGTACACAGGCCTTGCATTTATTATACAGAGATTATCAGCAGGTAACCTTATTTATCGTTACAGAGAAGCCACGTGAGATCTGTGAGCGAATTTACGATATCAGCCTCCATGGTGCAACGATTATCAATGCTGAGGGAAGTTATAAAAGAGGCAATAAAACAATGGTTTATTCCGTTGTAGATTCACCAGATCGTCGCCGTGTGATTAATGCCGTCCATGAGATTGATCCGGAGGCTTTTATTAATAGCGTTAAGAGCGATCAGATCAAGGGTAATTTCCATTTCGATGAGATCGACTAATTATTCTGGCAGAACATCCTCTCGTACATCATTGTAATTGGCCACAGGCAGTGGATTTGCAGGATGTTCCCCAATGATTTTCTCCATCCAGACCATATCGTACCAGCGATGGAACTTATGTCCGCAATTCATGAAGCGACCGACCATGCGGTATCCCATATGGGCATGGAACTGGGCGCTGTTATTATTGAGGTACTCATCCTCATGCTCGGTATAGCCGATGCAGGCATTCATATTTAGGACATGCATGGCCTTTAGGATCTCCTCCATCTTACGATACAGTGCACCACCAACTCCCTGATGTCTCATCTCAGAGTCCAGGTAGATGGATGTCTCAACGCCCCATTCATAAGCCTTACGGCCCACAAATGGTCCCACATAGCAATATCCCACAACCCGACCATCCAATTCAGCCACGATATAGGGATACTTTTCGGTTACGTGCTGGATTCGACGGCGGAATTCCTCTACACTAGGCACCTCCCATTCGAAGGTGATGACCGTCCGCTCTACATAGTAGGTATAGATTTCTAGCAGGCGCTCAGCATCCTCTAGTCGTACGTTTCGAATCTTGATATTGCTCATTTTATGTCCTTCCACTCTTCTATTTCTGCTGTATTCACTGTTCTTGCAGGACTCCTTGTGATTATAAGGGTTACAGGCAAGAGTTTCGTAATTCATAGGATCAGTTCTCTATATTCTAGCAATTCTTCGGGATAATTCAATCAATGAATTTGTGAACTCTACTGGATTCCTGCGGATCCGTCACACATAGATCCGTCATCATATTTTCCTGTGCTGGTAGAGAATTCTACATACCACATATGCGTATTGTGGTATGATTAGATAGAAATGTAAACCACAGTCATAATCCCACCATAGTCTGGAGAGAAGTGCATATCGCAAGTTGTATAGCTAGATTTGCAATGTAAACCTGCATAGTGCAATCTTCTGAGTTTAGGCAAAAAAAGAAGCTGCCATCACGGCAGCTTGGGAGGATTATGAAAAAAAAGTTTTATAGAAAGGATTTTGCTTTCCTTTATGATGTTACTATACAGGAAACTGTGACCGAGTTTGTGACTAGAAATAGAACATTTCGTGACCAAATTGTGAACATTTGTGATGGGAAACCAATCTGAGGAGTGTTATGGAAAAAAAGACCAAAGATATTGAAAGCAACGTGTACTATCAGGCTAGAAAAAGAAATGGCTTGACCCGTGAGAAAGCATCCGAACTCATGGATACCATCTCCGAGAGTCGCTTAGAGCGTATCGAATATGGTACAGCAAATACCCTTCCTGAGGATGTGGTAGAGATGGCTGCAGCCTATAATCAGCCCTCTCTGTGTAACTACTACTGTTCCCATGAGTGCCGTATCGGACAGGATAATGTCCCAGAGATTCAGGAAAGCACACTTCCAGAGATCGTCCTCCGTATGCTTGCTACTCTGAATGAGTTAGATGAAGAGAAGAATCGACTGATCTTCATTACTGCAGATGGTAAGGTCTCCGATGATGAGCTTCGTGACTTTGCTCGTATTCAGAGAGAATTAGAGAAGGTCTCAGTCGGCGTAGAATCCCTAAAACTCTGGGTGAATCGTACCATCGCTGAGGGGGATATCGATATCGAGAAGTTACAGAATTACCAGAAGGAACTGGATTAATCCATGTCCGGGACTGGTATCTTCCCGCAAGTTACCATGTTAATTACCAATCCCAGCCCTCTTATTGATAAATATTCTGTGTATTCAATATTCATTTGTAAATATTCAGAATATTTCTTGACAGAAGAAATTGTACAGATTACAATACAATTGAAGTTAGGAAAGAGGTATCGCTGATGAAGGGTACCGGAGGCAGCAAGGACAAGAGCCCCCGTTGAAATATATCCTTTTATACAACGATTGAAATTGAGAGGAGGGCCCAACCAATGGGACAGTAAGGAAATACGCTAACCGCAAGCGACCGGTATATGTCGAGCATCTGTTTTGAGAGAATATAATCTTTTCGCATGTATATAACCTCTAGAAGCGAACGTCTTAACGTTCTAAATAGACCAATTGAGAGGCATACGGATAAAGTTTCACGATAGAAAACAGATTATTTTCATCGGAAATGATGAAAGTGGACGGAGATACAAGAAGTATCAAGAAGAAGTCGGAAGAGAAAAGGAATAACGTATTAACCGAAGTCATATATGAAATTTGTCGAATAAGGTAATCTGATAGACATTTGTAACGATAGTGGTATGAGTTATTAATGGTAGAGTAATTTTCGTAACAGGTAATCTGGTAGACATTTATTTAGAAGTATTTGACTAGTTTTATGAAAGCGGTTAGATGAAAACAACAAAACACATTCTGAAGTGAAGCGGGATTCCGATGCAATGAATCGAAACCCCGCTTCTATTTCATTTTCAATCGGATATTTAAACAATAACCCGCATTTCAATAAAAGGATGAAGCAATGGTCCATCCCACTCATTTCTCTATTTACTTTCCTTGTTTCTTACGGTGACCAAATGGATCACTGTGGTAACCATTACGCATGGCATTACGATCCTGCCAAGCATCCTTCATACGCTTTTCGATGTATTCCTGTTCACGCTTCTCTAAAATCGCTGTACGGATCTCATTTTCAAAGATCTCATTGTGACGCTTCGCAATCTCTCGCTCCTCATCGGTGAACATCTCAAAGGCAATGCGATCAGCTACGTATCTTCCATCCTCACACATGCGTCCAAAAAGTGGTGTATCCATGCCAAGGAGTTCTTTTTTCAGACCAGCAACTAATTCTTTTTTCTGGTTATAATCCATGAATAAACTCCATTCCGTATTCCAATTCAAAACTCAATTATTATTTCGGAAATTCTCAAGGTCCAGCCACAACTTTTCTTCAGATAGCCATCCATTCAGAAAATTATAACACGAAAATCTGACGATAAATCTTACCATTTTATAAATTTTCATATATGTTATTCAGAAATGGAATGGAATGTTTCTGATAGGGAATGTAAACCAAGAATAATAATTACGCTACAGCTTTCAATTCCAATCACAGTTGATATCCATAATTTAAGGGAATGAGAAGGACTATTAGATATTTTAATGAAAAAAATAGATATACTATCTAAAAAATCAATGGCGGTTTTCTGCTACAAGGTTTAGAATAGTAATGTTTGTTTTGTATATAGATTATTAGGAGGTCTCCATGTCAAAAATCGGTTTTGATTCAGACAAGTATCTGCAGTTGCAGTCACAGCACATCCGGGAGCGTATCGCCAAGTTTGGTAAGCTCTATCTGGAATTCGGTGGTAAGTTATATGATGATTACCACGCGTCCCGTGTGCTTCCTGGATTCGCTCCTGATAATAAGCTTCGCATGCTAGAACAGCTGAAGGATCAGGCGGAGATCGTAATCGTAATCAATGCCGATGCCATCGAGCAGCGTAAGATGCGTGGCGACCTAGATATCAGCTATGATGCAGACGTTCTTCGTCTCAAGGGCCTCTTAGAGGGCCGTGGATTCTATGTTGGATCCATTGTTATCACCCAGTATACTGGTCAGCCAGCTGCTCTCCGCTTCCGTCAGAAGTTAGACAGCATGGGAATCAAGGCTTACTTCCACTATGTCATCGAGGGTTATCCTGCCAATGTGCCTCTGATCGTAAGCGACGAGGGCTATGGTAAGAATGACTACATCGAGACCAGCCGTGACCTGATCGTTGTCACTGCACCTGGCCCTGGCTCAGGTAAGATGGCAACCTGTCTGTCACAACTCTACCATGAGAATAAGCGTGGACTGAAGGCTGGCTATGCGAAGTTCGAGACCTTCCCAGTTTGGAATCTGCCACTCTCTCACCCTGTTAATCTGGCCTATGAGGCAGCTACTGTGGATCTGGATGATGTGAATATGATCGATCCATTCCACTTCGAAGCATATGGTAAGACCACTGTGAACTATAACCGTGATGTAGAGGTGTTCCCAGTGCTCCAGGCGATTCTGGAGGGTATCATGGGTGAGTGCCCATACAAGTCCCCTACAGACATGGGTGTAAATATGGTAGGCTTCGCTATCTCTGATGACGAGGCATGCCGAGAAGCATCTAAGCAGGAAATCATCCGCCGCTACTATCAGACAGCTGTTGCTGTGAAGCGTGGCACTTCTGCTAAGAGCGAGCTGGTGAAGGAGGAACTCCTTCTCAGTAAGGCTGGTTGTAAGCCTGAGGAACGTCTGGTTACAGGTTATGCAGACGCTAAGGCTGCAGAGTCCAATGGCCCAGCTGTTGCAATTGAGCTTCCGGATGGTCGTGTAGTAACTGGTCGTACCAATGATCTCATGGGTGCAGCATCTTCCTGCCTTATGAATACACTGAAGACTCTGGCTGGTATCCCAGATGAGGAGAAGCTGGTTGCTGAATCTGCGATTATTCCAATTCAGACTCTGAAGACCGACTACCTCCATGGTAAGAATCCTCGTCTTCACACAGACGAGACACTGATCGCTCTGTCCGTATCCGCTGCAACTAATGCAGATGCTAAGAAGGCGATGGATCAGATTCCAGCATTGTACGGTGCTCAGGCACATTCTACTGTAATGCTCTCCCACGTGGACGAGGCACTCTTTAAGAAGCTTGGTATCATGCTGACGGAGACTCCTGTCATGGAGTCTAGAGACTAGAGCGAGTCTTGACAAAAAAGTAAACCAAGCGAAAGCCTGGTATATAGGAAGACTCCAGTACATCGTAGTGCTGGAGTCTTTTTTTCATCAAAATATAATAAGATAACGAATGCAATTTTTATTAATAAGGGTATTTATATATGAGGTTTTCAGACCTTATTCGATAACCAATCCGGCTGTCTCCTCGTCATCTTCGTTACCGAAGACACGTTCAATATGCATGGCCAGATAACCGATCTCAGCTGGTCGATACTTATGATTCAACAGCTTCTCGATATCCTGACAAATACCTTCCGCAATTTGGAAGGATTCGGGGTAATGCATTTTCATATACTCATTCAGATTGAGCTTCAATGGTTCATCTGTGAGAATACGAGGAATCATGTAGCGTACATGATTCATCATACGGTTATAAGCGATAGACATTACATCAATCTTTTTGCCTAGTTTTTCCTCTAGGGTTTCAATACATTCCCTAACAATCTGAGCAGTCTGTAGCGACTGGCTAACAGATTCGGACACAATTGCGGAATGAATATGGAGAGCTAACAGGCCGATTTCATCATCACTAATGGTAACGCCTGCCTTCTCTTCAAGGATTGGAACTGCCTTCTCAGCAACCTTATATTCCGTATGAAAGAGAATACGAATATCTGTATTCAGGGAATTCGTTAACTCCTCATGTTTCCTCTGTCTCTTGATAGCGAAAGTCAAATGATCCGCCATAGTGAATAGGATATTACGGTCTACTTTACCAAAAACCTTCTCCGCCTCGTCGAGAATCTGATCCGCTGCTTCGATGCAAACAGGATCTGCATCATTCACCAGAGATAAGGCATTACCTCTTTCTGTAGACTCCTCAAGGGAATAGATGCGACTCTCAGGCTTCGGCTCAATATATTCTGATACTTTACGACCAAACCCAATACCGCTCTCCAGGATCAGCACATCCTGGTTCTCCTGAACCAGGAGTGCGATTACCGCATTATGATTTAATACTTTTACAATTCGATAATTCTTATCCATCCCTAAACCATTCTTCATAAATTTTTTCTTCCATAATACACTAGGTATAGGAATACTTCAAATTATTTCCAGAGAGTAACCTCTAAGAGATCATCTCCTAAGCCAACCTGGCCGCTCTTTAAGAGACGTACTTCTGTACCATCAGATACATCAGTGACGAGGATTGGGGAAACAATGGATGGAGCGTTGTTCTTCAGGAACTCCAGATCCATCTTCATAAGCTTGTCGCCAGCCTTAACCTTCTGGCCGTTCTCTACGTATACTTCGAAGCCTTCACCATTCAGCTTAACAGTGTCGATTCCAATGTGGAAGAGAAGCTCTACACCTTCATCAGTTGTGAAACCGATTGCGTGCTTAGTATCGAATACGAAAGTAACTTCACCATCAGCTGGTGCATACAGATAAGGATCAGTAGGTGTTACTACTGCACCCTCACCCATCATTCCGCCTGCGAATCCCTCGTCAGGACAAGTGGACAGGTCAGCTGCCTCACCGATCAGAGGAGTCTTCAGGATTACAGTCTTCTTTGTCTTATTTGTTGTGTCGAATTCCTCTTTTGCATCCTCTGCTACTACAGCATCGTCAGCATCGCCTTCATAGAATTCGTTAGGCTGAGTCTCAAGGAAGTCCTCGAGGTTAGACTTGATTACAGTTACTTGAGGTCCGTAGATAACCTGAACACCCTGACCCTTGTGAACCACACCAGATGCACCGGTAGCCTTCAGCATAGCGTCATTTACTAAATCAGACTTAGATACAGTGATACGAAGTCTAGTTGCGCAGCAGTCAACATCCTGGATGTTCGCCTTACCGCCAAGACCATTTGTAATCTGCTGAGACAGAGCATCCTCAGAGTTCTCAGCATTCTTCTTAGCCTTGTAATCAGCCTTAGTATAGAGCTTAGTTTCCTCATCATCGTCTTCACGACCTGGAGTCTTCAGGTTCAGCTTCTTGATAAGGAATGTGAAGCTAAAGTAGTACAGGAAGAAGTATACGATACCCACTGGTACGATTAAGAACCAGCTTGTCTTTGCATTACCCTGCAGGATACCGAACAGGAACAGATCCAGGAATCCACCGGAGAATGTAAGACCAACTGCGATATTCAGCATATGAGCAATCATGTATGCAGTACCTGCAAGGACCACCTGAACACCGAAAAGGATAGGAGCTACGAAGAGGAAAGAGAACTCGAGTGGCTCAGTAATACCTGTGAACATACAAGCAAGTGTTGCGGACAGAAGAAGACCACCAACCTGCTTCTTCTTCTCAGGACGTGCTGTACGATACATAGCAAGTGCAGCACCTGGAAGACCGAAGATCATGAAAATGAACTCACCAGAGAAGTAACGTGTTGCGTCAGCGCTGAAGTGAGAAATCTCATTTGCATGTGCTAACTGTGCGAAGAAGATGTTCTGACCACCACAAACAGTCTGACCAGCGACATCAAGAGTACCACCGACAGCTGTCTGCCAGAATGGCATATAGAATACATGGTGCAGACCGAATGGAATCAGAGCACGCTTGATCAGACCGAAGATCAGAGTTCCTATATAACCGGAACCTGTAACCAGTCCTCCCAGAGCGAAGATACCATTCTGTACCCAAGGCCAAGCATAGAAGCAAAGGATACCTACTCCGATGTAGACGATTGTAGAGATGATTGGTACGAAACGGGAACCACCGAAGAAAGAGATGGCTGATGGCAGCTGAATCTTGTGGAACTTGTTGTGCAGAGCTGCAACACCAAGACCAACGATGATACCACCGAATACACCCATCTGCAGAGTGTGGATACCCTGACATGTAGCAATTGTACCATCCAGAAGCTTACCTGTGCTTGCGCCAGTTGCATCGATGCAACCAGTCAGAGTCAGCATAGCCTGGATTGTGATATTCATTACGAAGTAAGCAATCATAGCGGACAGAGCTGCTACTTCCTTCTCCTTCTTAGCCATACCAATTGCAACGCCGACAGCGAAGATCAGAGGCAGGTTATCGAATATTGCACTACCTACAGCGTTCATGATAACCAGAAGCGCATGTAATGGAGTGCCATTACCTAAAACAGCACCAAGACCATATGTCTTGATTGTAGTCTCATTGGTAAACGATGCACCGAGACCAAGTAACAGTCCTGCTACAGGGAGAACTGCGATTGGAAGCATGAAGCTTCGACCGATTCTCTGCAGAACACCAAAAATTTTGTCTTTCATAAGATCCTCCTTAAAAGACTTTTGGTTGTTTATGTGGGTTCAAGTGTCGCTCTTTCGTGCCCTGCGATGAAGTACAAAAAAAGTAGGCACTCGCACCACATAAACGTTAATTAGTTCATGTACAGCGGATGCCTACTTAAAGTTACATACTGTATATCCCTTAGGACTTGTACAGGATACACCTGATATTCTACCCTGTCAAACACTTTTTTATTTTTTCTTTAGAATTTACGAAAATTTTTCGCTCTGTCCTTTGGCATGGTTTCATTCAGAAATGTTTTCGTTCGTATGTCTGAGGTAGAAAATAGCTAGCTGGGTGCGATCCCTAAGCTCTAGTTTTTCTAAGATCTGGGACAGATAGTTTCGCACCGTGCCCTCTGACAGGAAGATTCGCTCTGCAATCTCCTTATTGGAGTAGCCTTCGCTTACCAGTTGGATCACCTGGTACTCCTTCTCTGTGATGTCATGGGCTTTATAGTCAAATGTAGACCCAGCCACATCTCCAGTATAAGCCATACTCTCCTCTCCTGCCTTTTGCATGATTTCAGGCAGCTTATTCACCACAGCTCCACCGAAGACACTCTGTCCATTCAGTGCAGCACGAAGGGAAACCAAGAGGGAGGTATAGTCCTGCTTTAGGAGGTAACCTTTCACTCCAAGTTTCAGTGCCTTCACGATATACTCGTCATCTGAAAAGGTTGTGAGAAGGAGGATGACTGCCTGATGATCCTGGGCTAGGATTTCCTCTGCCGCATCCAGTCCATTCATATCCTCCATTCGGATATCGGATAATAAGAGATCTGGATGATACTCCTGATAGAGACGGATGGCGTCTCGACCAGAGTGTCCCTTAGCTACAACTTCAAATTCTGAATCTGCTGAGATAATCATCTCTAGGGACATGGTGATCATGTCGTCATCATCTATGATTACAATTCTTTTCTTTTCCATAGTTTTTACTCCAGCTAGTATTTATTTGCTACCATGATCCAACCGCACATACACCGTGAATCCATCATCCATATAGAAGTAGGCCTGTCCACCATAGTTTCTGGCTCTTTCTCTGATATTGGATAATCCGATACCATCGGACAGTCCGGACTGGATTCGCTTCTTGCTACTAGAATCTAGGATACCATTATCTGTAATAGATAGGGTGTCGAATCCTGGATTCCGATGGAGAATGATAGAGACCTGATCTCCATTGGAGTGCTTCTGGATATTCGTAATGGCTTCCTTAGTGATGCCTAGGATGGTTAGTTTCAGATCCTTATCAATCTCCTGGTCTAGATCCAGATCGAGAGAAACCTGGAAGTCCTTCAGGGTAGAGGTCATATCCTCTAGAGCTGCCCTTAGATCAATAGAATCGTCATGGAGATCATGGACGGAGTCACGCATTTTAGCCATGGCTGTATCCAGCGTGTCTGCAAGCATAGCAAGCTGAGGCTTCGTGGGCTCTTCCTGACTTACAGTCCGGATAGCTCCAAGTAAGAGGATAGCTCGAGATAAGAGATGCCCCACATTATCATGGATTTCTCGGGCGATTCGATTACGTTCTGCTAGAGTGGCCAGATGAACCTCCTGATCCTGCTCTCGCCTGAGTCTGACATTTTGACTGCGAAGCAAGCGTTGCAATTCCTCGCTGTCATCTCGGGTCTGATGGAGATTGTGACGTAGCCCCTCTAGGGTACGACTGAGATATAGGAGCAATATGGTTGTAATGATTGAGAAGGCTAGGCCAATGGCTTCGATTTTTCCAAGCTGATCGGTGGTGCATAAATAGATGATACCTAGGATGTATGCCAGTGTGAAGAAGAGATCTCCCAGACCTGGGAGTCGGTTTACATTGATGAGATGATGGAGCTCTATATGGACAGGTCCCTTGGGAGTATGGCGGCTCTCAAGGAGGGCAGAGAACTCTAAGAGCAGAAAAACGCAAAGGGACGCTACTACCCCAGGGGTAGTAACGCCTCTCATATTCAGAAGTATTGTTAGTTCGATGGAAGCCAGGCTTCGAATCAAAATATCATACATTATAGGTCTCTCTTTTTCTGCTAATAATCAGTCCTGCAGCGAAGAAAGCAACTGCAAACAGGATCTGAATCAGGATGGACATAGGGTATCCACTTCCTAGGATGGCATCCCCGGAATTACAAGCAACCTGCTTGATCGCTTCGGCGTACCAGAAGAGAGGCATGAAGTGTGCCGCCTGGAGGACACCTGCAGTAAGCAGGCTCTGATCCACGAAGATTCCACAGAGGAAACACATGGTTAGATTGATCATATTTGCCACCATATTCACGGTGTTCTCATCCTTAGAAAAGGATGAGAGGAAGTATCCGATGCCCAGAGCAACCAGCATAAGCACATAGGAATTCAGTGCATAGTATGGGAGCTTCACCAGGAAGGATTCTCCATGGAGACGGGCGTCTAGGGCGGTGAATCCGATGACAAATGTGGTGACTGTCAGACTCATTACCAGAAGGGCTGAGATCATACCTCCATAACGCTTGCGGAAGCTGAGCCCGCCCACACGGATACGATTGGCCAGGTCTGGATTCTTGAACTGATTCAGGATGCTGCCAGTGAATACGGTGAGAATCATCAAAAGAGAATAGGCGTTAAAGGTGAAGATCACACGACTTCTACTTCTGGCATTCTCCGCATTCTTGATGCTTACCTGGGACTCTCTGGCTTCCTTCATATCAGATTCAGTATTCTGGATGGCACTAGACAGATCATAACCACCTGTCAAGTATACCATAATGTGCTCCATATACGTATTTATCTTTTGATTCATGAGGTAGCCAGAAGCACTTCGATTGGTCTGGATATACTCCATGGAATCGGTGACCTTCCCCTCTTCTACATTAGATCCGAAGCCTTTTGGGATAATCAGGGCGTATTGCTGACGATCAAAAAGGATATCATCATTAAGGTTTTCTAAGGTCTCCTTATTAGCTTTATGCAGGATAGTGACCTGATCCTCGGTTTTTAGATAATGGATTAATCCCTTGCTGATTTCTGACTGGTCCTGATCTACTACAGTGAGCTGGATGCCCTCGTCCTGAAACATAGTATCCTGGGACCTAGAGATACCGTTGGCTTGGATGGGTCCGAAAAGCATGAAGACCATGAGATAGATAACAAAGGTCCCGACGTAGGCCTTCATGGACTTCATTGTAGCTTTAAATATTGGCATAATTTCTCCTCCCCAGGATGATTCCACTGATTAGAAGTGGGATTACAACCATGATTATCATGGTGATGATATCTGTGACATAGCGCTGTGTTCGTCCGTAATTGGCCAGCACATAGAGGCTGTCTGTCAGCACTGCAGCTGGATTCAGACGGTTGACGATTGGCACAGTGTCCTCGATGAGCTGCTTGATGAAGCCGACCATGAGACCGGACAGGAAGGAGCAGACCATGGTGTAGATCAGAGGCATCAGGATGCGAGTCACTTGCTTCTTACAGATGGATCCGATCAGTACACCAGAGGCGATACCTATAGCACTGCCCAGAGCCAGGATACCGAAGACTGTGATGAGAGGAACTCCGAAATGTATACCAAGCCCAAACTGGATGTAAATCACCACGATACAGTTGGCGAGGAACTGGAGGATAATGCCTGCCAAAGTACCTGCAAGAATAGCGGATAGCTTATGGACTGGTGCGACCTCGAATCGCTTGCCACACTCCGATATATTGGCACAGAGTGGCTCCATCATCGTGGTGGAGAGCCAGGATGCGAATAGGGAACTCATGGCTAGTAGTGACAGGAAGTACTGCATGAACTGGGAGTAGTCCTTACCAAATACATGGCGAGTCAGATAGCTGCTATCATATCTTCTAGAGGACTTGGCGGAAGTATTCTTCTTACTGTCTGAGGTTTTAGCCATGCTCTTCTGACTGTCTGCTAAGGAAGTCATGACATCCTGTAGCTTCTCTGGATGCTCCTTCATGATGCGATTCACCATAGTGCTACTGCTGACATAGGACTTCATCAGCTGATTCAGAGTGGTGGTTCGTACTGTATTACTCTCTGCCACACGAAGGGAGATTTTCCCATTTGTATTGATGTAATAGCCTGTGATCTTACCCTCTTTCAGAGCATCCTCAGCAGAGGACTTGTCCTGGTAGTTCGTTACTGTTAGGTATTGGGTATCGCTATTCTTATCAGAAAGCGTGTCTAAAAAGACTGCGAAACTATCATCAGAATCCGTCTGCTCCACATAGTAGCCCACAGGAATGATCTCGAAGGAATTGGGATCATTCTTAATCATATTGCCGAATCCGAAATAGAAGGCGGTGGATAGAACCAGTGGGAAGACGAAGTTCCAACCTATCAGCCATCTCTTACCCAGGAGATTCTTCAACTGGTAACGAAAAACATGAAGGAAGTCCATTAGTCTCTCAGCTCCTTTCCGGTGATCTCTAAGAAGACATCATTCAGAGTTGGAAGCTCTGTGGTGACACGACCGAATGGCAGGTGCTTCTCCTCTAATGTGCTAAGGACATGCACCAGATTATGCTCTCCCCCATCACACTTTAGGATCACATCCTCACCCTCTGCGCGGACGTCATAGATATGATTGATTTCACGGAGTTCACTTAGAAGGGCATCATCATGAACAGGCATATTGATGCGGATAGTCTCACGATTCTTGAGACTTGCCTTCAGACTCTGGGAAGTGCCCTCAGCCACATTCTTACCGTGATCCATGATGACGATTCGGGTACACAACTCTTCTACCTCTTCCATATAGTGGGAAGTATAGACGATAGTAGAACCTCTACGATTCATCTCCCGGATACCCTCTAGGATGGCATTTCTGCTCTGGGGATCTACAGCGACGGTTGGCTCATCGAAGAAGATTAATTCTGGCTTATGTGCGATGCCACATGCGATATTCAGTCTGCGAAGGAGTCCACCGGAGAGTTTTTTTGGTTTATATTTCCGATAGTCTGTGAGACCTGTGAACTTGAGAGCATCCTGGACGCATGCCTTACGCTCCCTCTTATCCTTGATATAGAGGCCGCAGAAGAAGTCGATATTCTCCTCCACTGTTAGATTAGCTAATACGGCGACATTCTGGAGGACGACTCCGATGCGACGCTTGATATCCTGACGATCTGGAGCCATGTCCTGACCGAAGACCTGGATATGACCCTTGTCGTAGTTTAATAGGGATAGGATGCAATTGATGGTTGTGGTCTTGCCGGATCCATTGGGACCTAAGAGGCCCAGAATCTCGCCCTGCTTCACATCCAGAGAAAAGTGATCCACTGCTACATTCTCGCCGTAGCGCTTCACTAATGAATCTACCTGAACAATTGTGTCATTCATAACGAAAACTCCCTTTCATTTGCTGCTTGGCTGTGGCTGATTCTTATCATCAACTCTACAGCTATCTTAGCAATAGAAAGGGAGTCTTTCTAGTGAGATGTGTCATATTATGGGCATGACAATTGTCATGACTTGTTACTAGTGGTTGGCGAGATTGTTCTATTAGGCGAAAGAACCCAATTATCATACCAGATCTCAGAATTTCCGGCGGTTGATACCAGTATTCTGATAGTAGCGATTCTTATCCTCGTACATCTGGCGATCACTCTCTCGGACGATCTCCTTCAGAGTCATATCTGGATGATTGCCTGCATAGATTCCTGCCATGGAGATAGAGAGATGTGGGCATATCCGTCCGCTCCAGCGATTGAAGCGATCATTCAGCCGGATCTGGAGAATCTCTTTCTGGTCTGGAGTCACGTGTAGCATGGCTACATATTCATCACCACCGATACGATAGATCTGACCGTAAGTCTTCAATACTTCCACCATACAGTCAGCCGCACCGCAGATCACCTCATCTCCTGCCTCGTGTCCTAAGTGATCATTGATATATTTGAGACCATTTAGGTCCATGGAGATGTAGAGGAGATCCTTCGGCGGATGCTTCTCATCGATTTTCTCTAGATCCTCATCATAGGCGCGACGATTCAAGAGCTTCGTCATATCGTCCACATGGGCCATGTCGTAGAGAAGCGCTCTCTTACGACGGCTGTAGAGGATATAGAAAATGGCTGCTCCCACAACCATGGTGAAGATGATGGCGATTAGCAGGAATACCAGGATATTATCCCGGATTACATCCATTAGGGTGTAGTCGGTAAGTCTGCCCAGGTATGGATAGGTAGCGGATGCTGCGAAGTTACTAGGGAGAGCTCGGATACCACGATTGAGAATTGACAGGAGCTCTACCTCTCCGTGATTCACTGCCATGCAGCGGGAACTAGACTGTGACAGAAGCATCGAGTCTAGATTGTTATACTTGGTTTGATTCAGGAAACCATCCTTACGATAGGCATTTAAGACCATGGCATCTACCATGTGATTTTGGATCCCCCGGAGACCTGTTTCGATGCTATCCACATAGACATACTTTGCATCGGGATAGTTCTTCTTAGTATATGCTTCCTGGATATCATTGCCTCGGACGATTGCAATCTTATGGATGGAATTCTTCTTATAATTGCCTCGAAAGACCAGATCCATGCCAGTTGTAATCACATCAGAAGTGAGGGCAATCTGATTCTTATCGGCTAGAGCCACATTGGAATCCACTGGGAATGCCACATCCACCTTGCCGCCCTTCAGGGCCTGGGTCAGCTGCTCTTCACTGTTATAGCCGTGGTACTCGATGGTCACCTGCTTATCTAGAGACATCTCGATCAGCATCTGTTTCATGATATCGGTGATGATACCTGTGGCTGTGCCGTCATCTCTGGTATCTGAGAATGGGAGGTAATTATTGAAGTAGCCGACTCGGATCACGGAATGGTTCTTGAGCCATGCCGTCTCCGAATTGGTCAGCTTAGAGCTAACCGCCATGTCAGAGAAGTACTTGTCTGCCAGATTCTTAGTGAAAGCAGGCTGTGTGGTATCTATATTCTGCAGGGCATTATTCAGTTCCTGCAGGAGATCCCCGCGATTTTTAGACAGGGCCAGGTAGTAGTCGGACTTACCTATGCAAGCTAATGGAACCATATCATCCTCTGGTTGGATGGTGATGTCCATGTCTACCGTCGCATCCGCCTTGCCATTTTCGAAGTCGATCAGTCGGGTTGTCCGCCCAGAGTATGGAACGATCTGCAGGTTATAATTGCCCACCTCGCTCCACTTAGCTAGTAACTGCTTCTCAATGGAATCATTATCGATGCCGACAGAGCATCCCACCAACTGGGTGAGATCACCACTGGCTAGGGGACCGTCACTATGGGCATAAATGTAGTAGTTTTCGGAACCCATGGCATAGTCAGGATACAGCAGAGATTCCTCTCGCTCGGGAGTTTTAGATACATCACAGAGGGCATCGATCTCTCCTGCCTCTAGTTTGGATAGAATCTCCGTCCAGGAGCCGTAGACATACTCATACTTCCAGCCCGTATAATAGGAAATCTGCTGGATATAGTCATATGCTAGTCCGGATTTCATCTCATCATCTGAGGAACCCTCCATAAGATTTGCGCCCTCGACCCATCCGATTCGGACGGTCTTATTTTCTACTTGTGCATAGGAATTACGTGGAAATATAGACCATACCGTCATGAGGAGCACAGCTGTCATGAGGGATATGCATAGGAATGAATATATGGTTCTCTTTCTTGGAGAATTGTTCATCGTATAATTCGCTGTCATGTCATCTTGCCTTTCATTTCTAGAAAGCATACATGAATACGTTGAAAAATAGAACTTTATAGGAAACTGGAAAAGGAAATGCTTCGTAGTATCCTTTTCTACAAATATTTACCATTTATAAATATAGACTACCACTTTTGCGAATAAAAAGTGCAAGAGATAATGATTGTTTATACAATTTTTAGAAATTCTAGGGTAGATATGCTTTATAATTATTTTCAAAATGATCTGAATTGTTTTTATAGGAAAATTGAATTTAACTTCGCAGGAATTATGACTAGGTTAAGTCAATTTCTGTATAGAAATTGTCGTGGCTGTAAATCCACCTGTTAAGGAAAGAATAGGGGGTTATCTCGCATGCATCAGAAAATGATTTTCACAGACGATTATCTCATTGGAATACCTGAGATCGATAAACAACATAAGCACCTTTTTGAGTTAATCGCTGAGGTGGATCAGAGTTTAGAGGATAATGTGGATCCTAATGTGATCGCTTTTCGTATGCTCTACGAATTGAAGGAATCGACTTAGCGGATGCGGATGAGCACCAGAAGGAATATCTAGAGGATCTGTTAGGATTCCTATTGAATTGGCTGTCCGCCCACATCCTTAACATGGATAAGCGGATTCCGGTGAAGTGATTACAAAAAACAAGGGGCTGTCGCTTTAGATGATCAAATCATCTGGGCGAGGCTCCTTTTTCTTACCATGAATGGTGGAATTGATGAGTGAATATATTTCCTGTTGTCAAAAATAGCGTACTTTAATAAGCCGATGTACT
>Ga0256405_10001991_pt1 | contig 50651 bp, 37 predicted proteins | sample RumenRJG_02DNA_FD_189096 | JGI IMG/M metagenome (GOLD analysis project Ga0256405, IMG submission 189096) | Bovine rumen microbial communities from Lethbridge, Alberta, Canada - RJG_02 | ecosystem: Host-associated > Mammals > Digestive system > Stomach > Rumen | place: Canada: Alberta...
CTTCGGCATCGATGATGATGTTCTCTAATCGCTCAAACGTTGCGTTCATGTCATCAGTCTGCCCCAAGGCAGTGTAGGCGGCAGCGATGAAGTTCTCAGCCTGAGAGCGGTAGAAGCGGATGTAGTCTTCACGCCTGTCGGCGGGCGGCTCGCGGTAGGTGCCGTCGTGATACCTTTCGGGATGCTGTTTGTAGTCGTCGAGCAATGTTACGATGCGACGTGCCAGCGGCACAACCTCGGCAACCTGTCCGGTGGCGGTCATCACGCCAATCTTCCGTTTCAGGGCAATGATAAGGGCATCGAGTTCGTTGAAACGAAATGCCTCACCAAATTCCTCCAAAGGAGGGTAAGGATAGGCTTTTGCCTGTAATTGGTCTATCACGCTGTCAAGTCTGGCCATGCCCTCGGTCTGCCGTCCCAAACAGCAGAGTGCTGCACCCACCTCAGCCTCGTTGCGCAGAGCCTCGGTCTCGGCTCCCTGCCCTCGGCACACCTCCACCAACTGCTGTGACCGCTGGAGCCACGCTATAGAATCATTCTGCCATCGTGCTGTATAAGCCAAAATTTCCAATACATCTTGCTGCTCTTCGAGGCTATTCATGGCAGAATCGTACTTGAGCAACCGTTCGCCAATGGCTTTGGCACTATCGAGCCGTGCGCCCGCCGTCCAGTGCATCAACGAGTCGAAACGTTCGCCCGTCCTCGTCTGGCTGTAGATGCGAGCCCTGTTCTTGTCGGCCCGCCAGTCGCTCAGATTGCCCACGATGACCGCAGAGTCGACGATTTGTAGTGCCCGAACGGGGTCATAGTCGTAAACCATCATCGCCGCCTTCTGGGTGTAGATGGTGTCCTGCGGTTGCTGAGTTTGGTTTGTTTCGACACGTCCAGTACAGCCCGTCATCAGGGTGATGATGGTAGCGACAAACAAAATTATATTTATCGACAAATGATGTTGCATATCCTTTGCTTACAATTTGGATGCAAAGGTAGTGGAAATTTGCCTAAAAACCGCACCCCAACCCACTTTTAACCTCTTTTTTGTGCCATTTTGTCAGAAAACTAATGAAAACATTGCTGATTTCAAAAAAAAGTCGTAATTTTGCAGCGGATAAAGTAATTATGGATATGCGCGACATTAAAGATATAGCAAGGTATGTGGGTCTGTCTCTCATTGCAAAAGGGCTTACAGTTAGTCCGTTGAAACTGCAGAAACTGCTCTACTATGTGCAGTCGTGGTATATGGTGTTCAACGGACGACAAAACACGCTCTTTGCCCAGGTGCCGCAGGCTTGGGTTAATGGCCCTGTATATCCGGAAATCTATTATCAGTATCGTGACAAGGTTTCCAACATGTGTGACCATCTGACTGCAAAGGACTTCGACACAGAGGATGTTAATGCGACCTTGGCAGAACTGGCCTTGAAACTGCAATTGACGGCTGACGAGACCGAACTGCTGGACTCCATCGTGATGCTTTACGGCTCGAAGTCTCAAAATGGGCTTATCTTTCTCACCCATGCTGAACTGCCCTGGGTGGAAGCGCGTGAGGGGCTGGCACCATACCAGCGGTCGGAAAGGGAGATTTCTCTTGACACGATGCACGATTACTACAAGGCACGCCACGAAAGGAACAAGCAGAAGAAAGTGATGGAACAGTGAGAGCCATGTGAGCTTGCTCAAACATGGCCGAATCGTGATAGAACTCGACAAAATCAATGAAACTGAATCCTTTCGACATAGATATTCAGCCTGACGAACTTGCACGGCTCAATACTCCCGACTCATTCAAGAACAGTCTCACTCACGATGATGTACAGTTGTCGAAAGATTTGCCTATTGTGGTAAAGTATGATTATATCGACCTGAATGTAACCAACTATCATTTCAAACAAGAGTTCCTTCTGCGTGACACACAGGAATACTTCACGATGATGAAGGAGATTTCTTCCAGTACCATCAACGACCTTGAGCGACGAGCACGGCGAGACAAGAGTTACCATTTCTACAGGTCCAGTTTCTCCGGCAATATCCGTAAGGCTGTCAGGCAAATCATGCCCGATGCTGACGAAAGCATGATTGTCTATCACTTCGGCTTGTATGAATGTGAAAGCAAACAGGCATCAAGGGCAACGGGTGAACGTTCGCCACGAGTTTATTTCATGCTCGGCACGAATGGATTCATTTATCCACTATTTTTCGACCCGTTCCACGAACTGAATCCCTTGGTGAAATAAAAGGGAGCCGAGGCAATACAATCGCCCCGGTTCTCATTGTCTATGGTTTCAATCCCTTACTTGGTGTTTCCTTCTGTGATGACACTTCTACCACATCATCACCATTTGCCACGGCTTGCTGTTGCTGAGGTTCATTATCCTTCGCCAACTCCAGTTGTATCTTTCGGTCAAGTGCTGCCAATTCGGACTTCAAGCCTTTCAGTTCATCTTCTTTCTTCCACTGTTTATTTGCAATCTCTTTCAAGAGCGGAATGTCCTTGGCAAGAGACGTGTTCTTTTCCTTGTACTGCTCGATAGTCTGAGGTATTCGCTCCAGTGAGTTGATGAAGTTCCGTGCAGCGGCTATAGGATCGGACAGGGCGATGAAACCATTGTTGTACTTGTATTTGAAGTTTCCTTCCACGCAGAACTTGTTTTGGAACATGCCCAGCCCGTCCTTGTCAAGCGGTTCACTGCACATCAGGATGGTGAAACCGTGAATCTCGCCCACACGTCGGTATTCACCTTTGGTGTCCTTCTCCTTGGCAATCTTCTGGAGTTGCTTGCCTATGCTTTCTTCATCCGTAGGTTTGAAGTTGTCAATGCGGATAGGATTAAGGAGATTGCCCTCGCCGTCAAGTTTCCTCTGAGCCTTGTGCTTGTCGAAGTCCTCCTGCAACTTGGCAATGAGTCCGTCATTACGCTCCATTTCCTCCTGCCTGGTTTCCAGTTTCCAAACGGATTCGTTACGGGCCTTGTTGAACGACTTGCGTTCACCCTCCAATGCTGCAATCTTCTTCTCCAACTTCGCCTTATCCAGCAGGTCTGTATTGCCTGAGAGAATTGCCATGTACTCCGAGAAGTTCATGCCAGACTTCTCATCCATAGCGCCCTCGTCGATGGTACGGGCACCGAGTGCGCCACTCTTCAACTGAGAGATAAACATCTGCTTGCAGTGAAGAAGATTGAACTTGTAACTGTCAAGCGACTTTTCAACCGCATAGATGATGACATCCACCTTGTTATCGGCAAAATGCTTGGCAATCTCATTCCTTGCACGTACCGCCCGACCGTTGCGCTGTTCCAAGTCGGACGGACGCCACGGTGTGTCCAAATGATGAATCGCCACAGCCCGTTTCTGGGCATTGACACCAGTTCCGAGCATGGACGTGGAGCCGAACAGTACACGGACACTGCCCTCGTTCATGGCAGAGATGACCGCCTTACGTGCCTTCTCGTTCTTGCACTCCTGTATGAAACGGATTTCATTAGCAGGAATGCCGTAGTCCTCCACCAGTTTACGCTTGATTTCAGAATAGACCGACCAACACTCGTTACCTTGCCATGTACCCAAATCCGAGAATACAAACTGTGTTCCCTTCTGTGCATCGAAGCGACGGTAGTAGTCGGCAATCATCTTGGCACAGTGCGAAGCCTTGTTGTCAGGATGGTCTTCGTAGTTAGGGCTTATCATACGCATATCCAGCGCCATCTTTCGGGCATAGTCGGTTGCAATGAGCATCTTTGCCTTTTCCTCCGTCTCAGAGAGTGGAGGGCGACCGAGTAACGTGGCATCGCCCGACTTGGCAAACTCCATCAACCGCTTGATAAACTCTTCCTGGTCTGGTGTAGGCGGAATGTTATGCAGTATCTCGTTCTTCTCAGGTCTGTCCACACCCACGTCAGCCGCCGTGCGATAGTCCGTGATTTCGTTATAAAACGCCGCCAATTCGGGGACTTTAATGAAGTAGCGAAAACGCTCTTTCTGTACGATGTTGTTAGTGACGTTAAACTCGAAGTCTGTAGTTTTCTTTGCGAAGATTGCCGCCCACGCATCAAAGCAGCGGATGTTCTGACGCTCCAGTTCACGGGGACGCAGGTACTTGAACAGCAAGTAAAGTTCTGTGAGTGAGTTGCTGATGGTAGTACCCGAGAGAAAGGTAGCACCCAAATCCCTGCCTGTACGTTCCTGTATGGTACGGATGGCAAAGAGCATATTCAACGCTCGTTGGCTACCCTCTGAGTTGCCGAGTCCCGCCACACGGTCGTGACGGGTGTTGAACATCAGGTTCTTGAACTGGTGGCTTTCATCGACAAACAGATGGTCGATGCCCATCTGCTTAAAGTCGCACACGTCATCCGTGCGCGTCTCTATCTGATAGGCAATCCTCTCCAACTTCGCTTCAAGGTTGAACTTTCGCTTTTCCAGTCCGCGCAACATCTTCTTGCTTACTTCCTTACCCTGTGCCCGCAGCACTTCAAGATTTTCCTCCACGCTATCAAGTTCTGCCTGTAGGATTTCCTGCTGCAACTCCGGCGACTGAGGAATCTTGCCGAACTGGTCGTGCGACATAATCACGCAGTCAAAGTCGTTGTTCTTAATCGTATTGAAGAACTTGATGCGGTTTGCCGTAGAAAAATCCTTTTCCGAGGCATAGAGAATACGGGCATTGGGATATGCCGCCATATAAGTAACGGCAATCTCCGCCACGTTCGCCTTCAGACCAATAATCATGGGCTTGTGTGCCAGTCCCAGACGCTTCATCTCATGCGCTGCAATGCACATAATCAGCGTCTTACCCGTACCGACCTCGTGGTCACAGATGCCACCGCCATTCTGCTTCAGCATCCAGATACAATCCTTCTGTGAGCCGTAGATGCTCTTGATGCCATAGCGACGCTCCAACGACTTCATGTCAAGGTCTGGGAAAGTCTGGTGACTGCCGTCGTAGGTTGGACGAACATAGCAGTTGAACTTGCGGTTATACATGTCCGTCAACCGTTCCTTGAACTCTGGCGACTGTTCTTCCAGCCAGTCAGAAAAACCATTTCGGATTTCATCGATCTTTGCGTTTGCCAACTGGATGCCCTCAGCGTCGCGCACCTTGATGTCGTTGCCGTTGTCATCCTTGCCGATGCTCTTCATCATGTCGGGGCAAGTGTTATGCAGCGCATGTTTCAATAGGGCGATACCGTCATACGTGCGATAGTAGCCATGCACACAGAACTCTTCCGTAATCTTCATGTTCTTCTCACTGCAAGCCACCGAGAACTCATCCATGCTCTCCGAGTAACCGATGCGGATGTCCGTGCCGTAGAGTTGGGTCATATAGGCAGAGAACATTCCTGTCGGAATCCAACGCTCACCGAAGTTAAAGTCAAGGTCGTCAAACTGGATACGTTCAGGGAAGGACGCTTTGAGGGCTTCCAGCGACTCCGTGACAAGCGGGTCTTGGACATATTCCTCACCATCCTCTTCTCTTCTTTGCTGCTGCATCTGGCTCCATTGTTCAATACGCTCAGCCTTTTCAATGACATTGCCGGCGATAAAGCGGTCTTTCACCTCAAACCCGCTAATCAGCGGATTGTAGTAGATACGTCCCTGCAAGCCCTGTATCAAGTCAGACACGTCCATACTGGTAAGTGATGCCATATAGCCGAGGTTCACGTAGCCGTATTTGTTGAGTGATGCGGACAGGGCTTCCTCCGGGGTATCAACCTGTGTCACTTCGTTGATATTGAACGAAACGGGATGGTCGAAGATGTCAGCCTTGATAAACTGCCCATTCTCCACACGCTCAATGGCGAGCGTGTCACGCCCATGTGCATCCATCAGCAGCAGTTTGGTCATCTGTCCCATGTTCAGATGTCCAAAGTCCTTCACGAACTGGTCATAGAGGGTGTTCAGTTCCTCACGCAGTTTCTTGTTTTCCTCATGGTTGTCAGCCTCGTAGGTGTAGAGCGTTTCGTAGGTGTCACGCAGCGGAGTATACGCCGTCAGCCGTGCCGTCTGTGATGCATTCAGTTCCAGCGGGTGGAAGGTGGCCCCATATTCCGTTACTCCACGCAGGTGACCGAGGTTGCCGTCATTATCCAGTACGATGGTTCCGTCACGGTAGAACGGCAGCATGTCTCCATCAAACGGTCTTGGGGTAAGGTCAATGGTTTTCTGTTCCTGTGGCAGCTTACCCTTGCTGGTCTGTCCCTTTGTCGTTGTAGGCTGTACGGCTTGGTGACTGCCGTATTTCTCCATCGCCTCCTTGGAGGGTAGGAAAGCGGGATTCATGGTGTCCGTCAGTCCCTGCCGTTCCAGTTCTGCCTTACGGTGTTCCTCTGCAATGACGCGCAGTTTGATTCTCTGCTCCGGTGTCATATCCATCATCACCTCATAGAAGCCGTTGATAGGCGGATTCTCTTCCCAATTGATGTCAGCATAGATGTCGTCAGGATTGTCGGGAACTCCGTCTGCCTCCTTCTTCTTCTTGTTCATGTTGAGAGTAGCCGAGAAATCGAGTGCCAAAGTCTGCTGGACTGCTGTGGCCTCCTTCTTTTTCCGAGGCTTGGATTCCGATGCTTTCTTCGTCTTCTGCTTGGGCTTTTCCTGTTCCGGGGTTTTCTCAAACTCCATCCCGTCCTCTTCCCAGAGGTCGAACAGTGACAGCATGGGAGAGGATGATACTTCCTTTGGTTTCTCTTCCTTGGCAGGCTTGGCTTTCTCAACAGGCTTTTGTTCCTCTATGACTGCATTGTGTTGTTCCGCTTCCTTTGGCTCGTTTTTCTCTTCAATGACTTCCGCATCCTCAACGGCTATGCCTCTATACAGCGAATAGTTGAATTTGGCACTGATGTCTGCCATTACCACCTTTTCCATGTCCTGAGAGATTCCCGTAACACCGCCCTCATGGATATACTCCATTGCAGGCTTGCCGTATGGATCGGTGTCACGCTTGGCAGAGGTGTGGATGATATGGTCACCATGCGCCACGAAATAGGCACTTGTTCCGATACCATCCATATCCTCCACGTTGATGAAAAGACTGTCCGTTTCCGTCAGTTCCTGTTTGGCAGTGTTTTTCTGGAGGATGATAAGATCACTGCCCACTTCCGTATTGGCATTCTCCGTGAAGAGGTTGTTGGGCAGACGGACGGCACTCACAAGGTCTGCATGACGCAGCATTTCCTCACGGATGGGTGCTGATGTCGGCGAGTCCATGACACCCTGTGAAGTGATGAATGCTACCACGCCTCCGTCATGCACCGCATCCAGTGCCTTCAGAAAAAAGTAGTTGTGTACCATCTTTGCCGCCTGTCGCCTGACTGGTTCCTTGCTGTTGGTGTAGGCAGGGTCGAAGACGGCAATGTCGCCAAACGGAATGTTGGATACCACCATGTCGAAGTAGTTCTCAAACGGCTTTGCCAGTTTCTCGAATCCTTCAATGCGCACGATGGAATCCTGATGCAGCGCCTTCAGCACCTTGCCTGTCATGAGGTCTTTCTCGTAGGCCATGACGTAGGCATCCTTGTTTTTCTGCTTCACGGCATCCACGAACACACCGATACCCGATGACGGCTCCAGCGCCTTTTCGGGAATAACACCGAAATAGTTGAACGAGCCAATGAGGGTGTTCACGAATACGTCTGGTGTATAGAATGCCGTCAACACAGATGATTTCAGACTGTCCACATAGCGCTTGTATTCCTGTTCTGACTGTGCGTTTTCACGGAGTACCTTGTGCAGTTCCATCGTCTTGGTGAACAGGGGCATTTCCGACTTGGGCCACTTGGTGGAGTCGGACAAGGCAGAGGCAGGATAGAGGACGCACTTCAAGCCGCCGAAACCACTGTAGCCACGCAACACAGCCAGTTCCTCATCTGTGGGTGTACGCTTTTCACGCTCTATCAGGAATGCCGTCCTGATGGCGTCAATATTCTTCTGAAGATGTTCCTTCCTATTGTATGCCATACTGTCTGAGGTATAGGGTGACGGCACCAGTCAGTTCATCGTGGAGGTTCTGGTATTCGTCAGTGAGTGGAAAATCATCATTGGCAAGGTCATAGATGGAAAACACCTTGCCCATGAACGGCAGAAGGTTCTCTGCCAGTTGCTCATGGAGCAGCGGAGGGACGGACTTCTCAAACTCCGAGTCGATGACGCCTAAAAGGATGTCATACTGAGAATAGTGCAGCCCTTTGGTGAGTGCCGACATGGCCAGTTCCTGTGCCTGGTCTGGTGTGTGTCCGTTCCGCCGTTCCTGTTCGTAGGTCTCTGCCGCTTCATCCGCACGGGTACGGATGAAGTCACGGTCATGCTGTTGGGTAAACTTGTGCTGACGGAGGTAGTCCAGCAGGTAAAGCTCGTAATAACTCAGTTCCCGTGTGGTTGTCTGTGATGTCCTGCTCATGATGCTTCCTCCTTGATATTGTCAATCATCTTCTTTGTTGCACGGTCAATGGGGACGGCACGCTTGGCAAACAGCGTCTCTGAACTGAGCAGTTCACGGACTACCGCCTCCGTATAGTTGTTTATCTGAGCCTTGCTATACAGGCCCAAAGACAATCTCCTGTTGAAATGTCCCATTTGAAAGGGACTGCCGATAATCATGTCACGAATGACAGAGTAGAGAGCCAGTCCTTTTTCTGTCGGTACTATCTCCTTATCGAAAGCGTCAATGTAGCCATTCTCAAAGAGCATGTTGACAGCATCTGCTTTCTCTTTGGTGGAGCCGAGGTCGAAGAGGTCTGCCTCCATGAGCAAGGTTTCTGCCGTATGCAAGGGTATCGGCTGGCTTGTCCTCTTTGTGATGGATACGCCGTAGAAGTGTTCCAGTTCACCTTCATGCCAATGGTAGTTGGTGTATGGGGTGTAGGTATTGCCAAACTTCCTGTTCGTCATTGCCGTCCATCCCTTTTCCGTCAGAGTGCTTTTCTCTACCTTGAAGTCATGTCCTTCAAAGATAGCCCAGACGGTCGATGTCATCATATGGGCATTCTGACCGAAAGCCAGTATCATGCGTTCCGTGATAAGGTCATAGATTCTCTGCTCATCCTTCGTGAGTTTGAACACGTCGGGATTGCACTTGCGCTCTGTCAAGCAGATGCCGATGTGGTCACGCTTGCTGTAGTTATCCCAGATGCAGTCCTGATTGGGCTGGTCTATCTTCAGTATCATCTGCTCCCATCGGGAATTACTACGCAGGTCATGGACGGTATTGTTCCAGAACTGACGGGCATAGTTCTGGCTGATGAGATATTCCTTGGTGAAAGGCCATGTTATCAGTCCGTTGTCGAAGAGCTTCTGCAGGCATTTTGTCGTGTGTACGATGCCGAATCCGAAATGTTTGTTGGCGGCAAGCAGGATGGTATGATAGTCAAACAGTGCAGGTGAATGCAGTTCTTCTTTCTTCACAGAGACATCACTGATAATGACAGGCTCTACGCCCATTGCCTTCCGCATCTTGATATAAAGGGCATTGGCATCTGCCACGCTGTCAAACTGTTTATCGGAAGTGAACTTATAGACTTCACCGTCTTTCTCAATGGAGAAGTTCACCTGCCATGTGGATTCTGGCTTGTGTTCCTTGTTTGCCTTGTAGCGTCGGCAGATCAGTGACAGCAGGGGTGTGGCAATAGGCTCAATCTGATGGGAGCCTTTGCCATATACCTTTTCCAGCAGGTGTGTGGCATTGGCTGATATAAGCCATTCTGTTTTCTTCTTTTTGAGAGCCTGCTCATATTTCTGCTGTACGCCACGTATCTGGAGGCGGTTCTGCAGGCTTTCACGGATGCCCTTGGCTGAGAGTGAACGGAGGTGAAGCTGGAAGAGGAAACCTTTCGGGACGGTCACCAGCATGGGGCCTGCCTTCAGCAGAGTTTCTTGCAGGTCTGAGGTTGCCACATAGACGTAAGTACTGTTGGCTATCAGTTCCGAGAGGATGCGGGCACGGTTTGCCATCTTCTCGCTTGGCTTCAGATGTCCGTCTGCTGGCAGTAGCACGACGGGGTATCTGTCGGGAAAGTACGGCAGTGCCGTTGGTGAAAGGCGGTCGAGTGTCTGGCTGAGTTCCGGGCTGAAACCGAGGTCTATGCCCTCCAGCCATGTAACGGCATAGTTGTTGCCGACGTAGTGATGGGTGTCCTCGTCACTGGCTCCTACTATTCTTGCATATCGCTTTGCTATATGTTGGGTGTCTGCTATTATCGTAATCATGTTTTTTACTTCTTTATGGGATTCTACTGTTGATGTATGGGTATAATGATGGCTCGTCCCCGTCCGTTCCTGAACGGGAACGAGCCAAAAGCAGTGAGTGAAATAAGGACTGTTGTTGCCGGAGGGCTACATCTTCATGCCCTTTGATTTCTTCTTCTCAGGCTTGTCCTGCTTCACGGCATTGTCCTGTTGCTCCTTCTGCTTGGTGTCCTTCGGAACGGTCTGGCTTTGCTGCAAGGGTTCCTTCACACCCTTGGTCTGCTCATTGGTCTTGCCCTCGCTGTTCACGGCTACCTGTGTCTGACTCTCTGAGGCAGGTGTCTGGGTGACTGCCTTGTCTGGATCATTGGCATAGGTCAGTGGACGGCCTTTTTCCGGGCTGAACTTCAGGTACATCGTGGAGGGTACACCCTGCTTGTCGGGCACTCCGTCGAGTTTGATGGTCTTGCCCTCCAGATAGTCGCGCTTCTGCTCGTCGGTGAACTCCACGCCCTTCCACTTGCCGATGGGCTTGATGTTGCCGTTCTCGTCAGTCCATTGGGGACGGCGTTGTCTCTGGGAACCGTCACCGTCTGAATCCTGTGCCTGGCCCTCTGTCTGTTGACTGCCATCCTGCTTCTGCTCCTGTCCGTTACGCTGGCGGTTGCCACGGGGTACGAACTCCACACCCTTCTCTTCGACGTTGGCTTGCAGGGTGGTGGTGAACTTGCGACCGTTGGCCAGTTCTATCTCCTTGTTCTTCAGGGGCAGTCCAGCACGGAGTATGTCCTGCTCCTGCTTCGTCAGCTCGGTGTTGCCGATCTTCTCCGGGATGCGCAGACGGCGCACGGGAAGGTCTGTAATCTCGTTGGTCTGGCGGTCGATGCTGATGATGCTTGGCACACGTTCGCCTCGCTCGTTCAGGAGGTCAACGACACGTCCCATATTGCCGTAGTTCTTCAGGGCAGACTTGTCGGCCTCGGAAAAGGTGTGTCCCTTGTACTCCTGCTCCAGATTGGCTTCCTTTCGGATGAGATGAGGCACAAGGCTTACGCTGCCATCATCGTTCTTCTTGAAGGACAGTCGGGCAGCGGTTTCCAAATGTTCTCCGCCGAAGGCAGGATGCACGGTGATGAGGTTGCTCTTGCCATAGTTCAGCATCTTGTTGAGGTCGCCCGACTGTTCGAGTTGGTCACGGGTGACACCCCACTTCTGCTGGATGTCCGCCCAATTGACCTTGGTCTCGTCGATGGGCTGGTACTGGTGTTTGTTCTCCTGCTGCTGTGCAGCGTTTTCACTGTTGTTTGGATTCTGTTCCATTTTCTTCTTGTTTTTGTTGTTAATGTAATTGGATGGATTGATGCTTTCGCCCTCGATTTCCGCCTTTGCCTCTTCCGACCCTGCGAACAGTCGTTCAAGTACGCCTGTCGTGGTCTTGGTGAATCCGAATCGTGTCGGCTCCTTGCACTGGCAGACAAAGTTCGTGAAGAAGTTGTCAAGGGCATTGCCGTTCTTGTCGAACTGAAGGAAAGACTGTGAGTATTCTTTCCTGACGGGCATTTTAATGGGATTTCCGATGCTGTTCATGCCTGTGACAACACCACGCTCTCCCGTCTTGTTGTCCGTGACAATCAGCACGTCCTTGTCGGGCTTCTGCTTTTCCTGCTCATTTTCTTTTTCCTTGTCCATTGCTTACTGGATTTTGAAAGTTGTTAATAATGTTGATGATCTCTAAGTCTATACTTGTTAGCCGGCTGTATAGTCATTTCCATGATGGGCGCTTCAACTGGTCTAACTTCTCACTGAGTTGACCGCCCTTGTCCTTCCTGTTCTTGCGGATGAATGCCCACACGTCACTTTCCTTGTAATAGACACGCTGGCGAAGGACGCTGTAGGGTATCAGTCCTTCCGTGCGGTATCGCTGTGAGGTTCGTGCGCTGATGTTCAGGATCTGGCAGAAGTCGGCATCGTCAATCATGCTGTCCCCATCAGTGTCAGGCGACTGTGCCTTGAGTTGGCGTAGTTCGCCCATCATCTGCTCCTGATGCTCAGTGATACGGGTCATCCACTGGTCGAAGTATTCTTTTGAAAGTTGCTCCATATTGGTCTGATTTTCAAGTTTACGGGTGCAAAATTAGGGGTATCGGAACAACCCGTTTCACTAATAAGTGCTTACTAAGGAATGATTTTCTTGGAGAAAGCAGTTTCAGACGGCTTCCGACCGCCATTTTCAGCCATCTGACCGCCACTTTCAGCCAAAGCGAAGTGCCGTGATTGGGTTTGCCTTTTTCCTTTGTTACTTTGCACCCGAAATCAAAAATCGGACAACAACATGGAGATAGTGATTATTGAGAAAAAGGCTTTTGAGGACTTCATCCAGACGGTGGAGTACTTTATATCGCGCATCACCAGCATGGATGCACGGACGGAGGACAAGCAGCCGGAGCAATGGCTCGACACGGCTGATGTGTGCGCAGGGCTTCAGTTGGACCGTCGCACGGTCTATTCGCTACGGGAACAGGGCAAGTTGCCGTTCTCGCAGTTCCAGCACAGGGTGTACTACAAGGCAAAGGACGTGAAGGCTCTTGCAGACGGACTGACGGCGAAGTCGCCGAAGAGTGAGGAAACGGAAGTTGAAAACCCATCAAAATAGAATCATCATGTTAGGACAGGACATTATCACGAAGGATTATTTCACCGACCTTTACGGACGCATCCGAAAGGCATTGGAACAGCACGAAGAGGCTACGCAGCATTACCGCCCATTGCTGGACGGTGTGCGCTACATGACAGACAAGGAACTGTCGGAAATGCTCAAAGTGAGCCGACACACCTTGCAGCAGTATCGCAACAAGGGTTTGATTCCCTTTACTTATTGTCAGGGCAAGGTACTTTATAAGGAGCAGGACGTGCAGGAACTTCTTGAAAGGAACTACCAGCCTGCCCGTTGGACTGAAAAATGAAATTCTTGTTTATCATCAGTGTTAGTTTTAGGTTAGTAATGAAGAATCCGCACCACCATTGCAGAGGCAATGAGTGATGCGGATTCAAGTTTTTCGTGTTTGCTCTTTCTCTATCTCGAAGGAAGTTCCAATGTCAGGCAGACGTTTTCGTACATCGGTCTGCCCATCAGTCGGTTCATGATGTACTTGCGGAACTTCTGGCTGTTGTGGCTGTCGATGGTGTATGCCAGACGGATAACCATTTCAAGATTATATACGTCTATGTTCCAGTTTGGACGGTAATGGAACAAGCGGAATGTACCGTGAGTGTCTTCCTCACGCGCGATACTATTCTTATATATAGAGCGTATCGTGCGGAATACAACCGCTGACGGAACGAAAAGCATTTCCGCTATCTCGTCCACAGTCATCCACACATCCTTTTCGGGCATGGCGATAATTCCGCCCTCTGTCATTCTGATGATGCCTCGCTCAAAGACATCCTTGGGAATCATTGAAATGTTTGTCATAAACTGTCAGTCTTTTGGAATGTGATACAATAGGTTTTTCTTGGGACGTCCGACTTTCTTCACTGCCAGTCGTGGGTCTTCACGCAGCAGTTCCTTCGGACGGTCGAGTTTCTTCTGAAGCAGTGCTTTGTTGTGCTCTGCCGTGGTGTCGCTGGTCGTCAGTCCCTTTGCCTCTCTTCGCTTTTGCAGCCTGTCCATGTCACGGCTGATGTTGTCGTCAGTGATCTTGGCATACACCTGTGTACTCTTCACGCTGGAATGTCCCATCATCTTGGCGATGCTTTCCAGACAGATGCCTTCTGATACGAGCATCGTGCCGAAGGTGTGACGGGCCATGTGAGCCGAGAGGTTTTCTGTCCTGCCGATGGCAAAGCCCATCTCATGGATGTCCGACCAGGCACTGTTGAGGGTAGGCAACGGGAAGACGGGCTTTTCATCGTCAGTGGTGTTATACATACCGAGTATCTGCTCTGCTATGGGGTGCAGAGGGATGAACGACTCAACTTTCGTTTTCTGTCGGTTGATGCGGATATAGCGCCGACCGTCGGCTGTCTTGCCGATGTGGTGAGGGTAGAAGCCACGGGCATCCACGTATGCAAGTCCCGTCAGGCTGGAGAAGATAAACCAGTGGCGGAACATCTCCATGCGGTCGTCAGCCATCGGGGTTGAAAGCAGTTTCTTGAAGTCCTCACGGTTCACGAAGCGGTGACGGGTCTGTATCTTCTTCTCATATTCCACGTTCTCTATTGGGTTGCAACGCAGGATTTCCATATCCACGCCTAACCAGATTAGGCGGTTAAGCCATATCAGACAATGATTAGCCTGTGCTGGGCCGAGGTTCTTGCCTTTCACCAGATGCACCTTGTAGCCTTGACCGAAGGCTTCATCAATCTCCGTCAGCTGAATGTCTTTCTTGCCGAGCGAGTGCAGGTACTCTTGCAGATGGGCTTGCAGGGATTTGCTCTGGCGGTAGGTGTTCACCTTGTTCAGTTCGTTGGCACGGATGCGCAGGCGCTCCCGTTCCCATTCGCCCATCTGCAGCAGGGTCGTGGGCTTCTTTGTCTTTTCAGTGATGATGTTCTTCAGGATTTCGGGCGTGATGACACCGTTCTCACGCAGTTGCTCGTCGTAGAGGGTGTCAATCCGCTTGCGCAGGTCGATGAGTCGGTTGTTGTCCCTTGCAATGGAGATTTCGCCCTTTTTTGCATTCCAGTCCTCCGGGCGGCAGTAAATGTCCGTTGTCAGTGCGGTGCTCTTTCCGTCAATGGTGATACGGCACATGACGGCTGTGGTGCCGTCGGTCTTCACCTTGGCACGGTTGATGTAATACAGTTGGCTGAATGTACTTCTCATAATCGTTTCTCCTTATTTTGTGATGAAATTAAAATCCTTGGTTGCTTCAATGAACTTGTCCATGTCCTCAAAGAGTTTCTTCGGGGTTACACGGGCATAGACCTGTGTCTGGTTGATGTTCGTGTGACCGAGCATCCTGCTGATGGTTTCCAGTGGCACACCTTCTTCAAGCGTTATCAGGCTGGCAAACGAGTGTCGCCCCTGGTGGAAGTGGATGGGTTCTTTCAGTCCAATCCAGCCCGATATGCCGCGCAGATGGGCATGGAGGGTACGGTGGAACACATACGGAAAGAGCGTCTTGCGCGTATCGTCGTGATACTTCTCAATGAGGGCAATCGCTTCGGGCAGCAGTTTCACGGCTGCACGATTCTCGTTCTTACGGCGAAGGTACTTCAGCCAGAGGTTGCCGTCCTCGTCAATGGAGAGATTATCATCCGTGACGGACACCACATCGGAGTAGGGTACGCCAGTGTAGCAGGCGAACAGGAACATGTCACGGGAGAGGATATGACCTTCGTGCTTAGGGTCAATCTGGAGGTCACGGATTTTCTCAAAGGTCTCACGGCTGAGAGCCTTTGGAGTGGTCTCGCGTTTCCTCGGCAGGGAGAAGTGGGCGAAGTATTGCCGTTCGGCAATGCCTTCCTTGAAGGCACCTTTGCAAGCCTTCTTCAACAGGGCAAGGAAATGACGGGCAGAGCCTTCATGTCCGCATTCGTCGCAGATGTACGACTGGAAATCATAGATGAATTGCTCTGTCAGTTGCCCGAAAGCAATGTCCTCGGTCTTAAATTTCTTCAGTATGAAGGCTTGCAGGTAGTCGCAGAAAGCCTTGTAGTGGTAGTAGGTGCCCTTGGCACGGTCAACGCCGATGCGTGAATGACATTCGTCTTTCATGCGCTGTGCATACTGCATCAGCGTTACCTGTGACTGGATGCTGCCCTGTAGGACCGCCCTAACGTCAGCGGCACAGAAGTCCGACTGACGTGCCTTTACGGACTCATAGGCATTGTTGATTGACAACAGCAGTTGTTCGATCTTGCGGTTCACCTCAACCGCCTCCTTGCTCTTGCCGTTCAGACGGCTTTCACGGGGATTCCACAAGTCAGGGGTGCAGGAAATCTTGCACGAAAACTGAGACATCGAGTTCCCGAGGGTGATACGTCCCATGATGGGAGCCTTTCCTTTCTTGTCTGTCGTGCTCTTTTTGAGGTAGAGCAGCACCTTGAATTTTTCATCTTTCATACTCGCTTATAATTTGGTTGCAAAATTAGCTCAATTACAAGCGTCCTCCGTATGGAAAAATGTGTCCGAACATGTATGTTTTTCCGAGCCTCCGACTAATTCGGGGTCTCATTCGTTACCAATACATTTTTCGGTAACGAGACAGGTAACGATTTGGTAACGGAACGATGGTCATATTTCACAATATGCATTCCTGCCCATCGAAACATGGAATACATAAAATCAGCAGTCTTTCAGGCAATTACGGAAATAATCTCCACATTTGTCTCACCCTTGATTTCTTGGTTATATTCCCCAATACTCGTTACACTGTTGGGTATGATTAGATTTGTTATTTCTGTATTTTCATCGCTATAAAGATGTTTTGCATAGAAGAGAGGATTAGAGTAAACATCAGTAAAATTATTATTACACCATCCCTCAATATTTAGTATTATCACCTTTTCTAAACCATCGCAACCATAGAACGCTCCCCCTTCAATACTTATCATGCTATTAGGAAAGGTGAGGGAGGTAAGGCCAGAACATTTGTAGAAAGCATCAAAACCAATACTTGTCACACTGTTAGGTATGATAACAGAGGTTAAGCCAGAGCAATTAAGGAACGTATAATCTCCAATACTCGTTACACTGTTGGGTATGATTAGATTTGTTATTTCTGTATTTTCATCGCTATAAAGATGTTTTGCATAGAAGAGAGGATTAGAACTATCATCAGTAAAATTAATATTACACCATCCCGCAATATTAGGTGCTATCACCTTTTCTAATCCAGTGCAATCTAGAAAGGCTTCTCCTCCGATAGACGTTACGCTGTTGCCAATGGTGACAGAGACCAGCGCACTACAACATTCGAATGCCCTCTCTCCGATATTTGTAATGTTATTACCCATTACGACGGATGTCAAGGCATCGCAATATGAGAATGCCCTCTCCCCGATACTTGTCACGTTGTAAACTTCATCATTGTAAGTTACAGATTCTGGGATTGTAATACTTCCCACATAATTGTGAGTAAAATTACTGAAATTTATACTTGATATTACTTCTGCTGTTTTAAGTTTAGAAACCAAATTGTAATTTATTCCATCAATCTCTGCAGTGATAGCACTCGCAACCATCGGTAGCAACATCATCGCGAGTAATAGTAGTTGTTTTTTCATAATCATATAGTTTTAGTTATTATTGTTGTTCAAATACACACAAAAAGAAAACGTGGACAATTTACTTCGTCTACGTTTCAGAGGTATTGGGGATAACCTGTATGCCTTAAACGAGTAAATGCCCACGCCGAACGGCGTGAACTATCTACTTCAATTCTTGGCATTTTCATCTAATTCCCCAATTATCTGAAACAAGAATCCAAAAGTGGATATTCATCCTATATGTCCTTATATCTATTTATCTCAGCCCATAGGCATCTATGGTTTTAAGGGTTCAACATTATTGTTTCGCTTTCTGCTTGCAAATATAACGACTTTTTCTGAGACTTCCAAATTTTGTAGGAGGAAAGTGTCGAGGGAGCATCTACCAAGTATCTGGTGCATGATACGCCAAATAATGTTTTTTTGTCCTAATATTTGGACGCTAAGGAAGAAATGAGTACCTTTGCAGCGTTTTTATAAACAATCATGAAAAGACGATGAAGAAATTACTTACAATTGTCATCATCCTGCTGATAGCGGTATTGATGACACAGACTGTACCGAGTAAGAAAGCCCATAAGGAGGCTATGATGAAGGCTATCAAAGAGTATGTGGACGAGAAAGCTGAGGAACAGGGCTTTGGCGACAATGTGCTGACAAACATTGGTAAGGTGGTAGTGAACAAAGGTATCGAGGTGGCGCTGAACGCAAAGCTGAAAGTTCATAACTACTACCTCTGGAACACGACGACGGTACGACTGGATGGCAAGGACCAGCTGCTGTCAGTAGGTGTGCTGGGCCAGGTGCTGACTTTCGACAAGGACATGCTGAAAGAACGTATAGAGAAAGCTGACAACGTGGAATCGGAGGAGTAGAGAATGTCCTTGAAGTCCGATTATCTATGGTAAACAATAAAGGCTGCGAATCGTCGCAGCCTTTAATTATGCTAATTGCTAAAAGCCATTATCCAACTTGTGAACCTGGCTTTACGTCCTTGGTGGTGGTAACTACGCTGAGGCTCTCGTCTGCATCGACAGCAGAGAGAATCATGCCCTGACTCTCGATGCCCATCATAGTACGGGGAGCGAAGTTAGCCACGAAGAGGATGCGCTTGCCGATGAGCTCTTCGGGATTCTCGTAGAAGGCAGCGATACCAGAGCAGATGGTGCGGTCGGTACCTGTGCCGTCGTCGATGGTAAACTGCAGGAGCTTCTTCGACTTCTTGACCTTCTGGCAGTCCTTGACCAAGCCGACACGGATGTCGAGCTTCTCGAAGTCCTCGAAGCTAACGGTGTCCTTGACAGGAGCAGCCTTGTACTGCGCAGCTTGATTAGCTTTCTTGGTGGCCTCGAGCTTGTCGAGTTGCTTCTGGATGACGTCGTCCTCAATCTTCTCGAACAGTAGGGCGGGTTCACCCAGCTGGTGACCAGCCTTCAGCAGGTCGGTGCTGCCCAGCTCGTCCCACTCGAAGCTCTCCAGGTTCAGCATGTCGCGCAGCTTCTTGCTGGAGAAGGGGAGGAACGGTTCGAAGGCGATGGCCAGGTTGGCGGTGAGCTGCAGACAGATGTTCAGAATGGTCTCGCAGCGCTTCTGGTCGGTCTTCCACACCTTCCAAGGCTCGCACTCGGTGATGTAGCGGTTGCCAATACGTGCCAGGTTCATGGCCTCGAACTGGGCATCGCGGAACTTGAACTGGTCGAGCAGTGACTCCACCTTAGCCTTGACATCCTTGAATTCTGCCAGAGCCTGCTTGTCTACATCGAGCAGTTCGCCACAGGCAGGAACGACGCCGTTCCAGTATTTCTTGGTGAGCTGCAGGGCACGGTTGACGAAGTTGCCATAGACGGCCACGAGCTCGTTGTTGTTGCGGTCCTGGAAATCCTTCCACGTGAAGTTGTTGTCCTTGGTCTCAGGAGCATTGGCTGTCAGTACATAGCGCAGCACGTCCTGCTTGCCGGGCATGTCGACGAGGTATTCGTGCAACCAGACGGCCCAGTTGCGTGAGGTAGAAATCTTGTCGTTCTCCAGGTTCAGGAACTCGTTGCTAGGCACGTTATCGGGCATGATATACTTGCCGTGAGCTTTCATCATGACGGGGAAGATGATGCAGTGGAACACGATGTTGTCCTTACCGATGAAGTGTACCAGACGGGTGTCCTCATCCTGCCACCACTTTTCCCAGTTGCCCCACTTCTCAGGCTGGTTCTTGCAGAGCTCTACCGTATTCGACACATAGCCGATGGGCGCATCGAACCACACATAGAGCACCTTGCCCTCAGCACCCTCTACGGGTACGGGAATACCCCAGTTCAGGTCGCGCGTCATGGCACGGGGTTGCAGGTCCATCTCCAGCCACGACTTGCACTGGCCGTAGACGTTGGGGCGCCACTCCTTGTGACCCTCCAGAATCCACTGCTTCAGCCAGTCCTGATACTCGTTCAGAGGGAGATACCAGTTCTTGGTGCTTTTCAGTACGGGCGTAGAACCAGAGATAGTAGACTTGGGATTGATGAGCTCCGTAGGACTCAGGTCGCGACCGCACTTCTCACACTGGTCGCCATAGGCACCCTCATTGTGGCAGTAAGGGCATTCGCCCGTGACGTAGCGGTCGGCCAGGAACTGCTTGGCCTCCTCGTCGTAGAGCTGTTCGGTGGTCTCCTCCACCAGTTTGCCCTCATCGTAGAGCTTGCGGAACCAGTCGGCAGCAAACTTATGGTGTGTCTCGCTGGTGGTGCGGCTATAGATGTCGAACGAGATGCCGAACTCCTCGAACGAGTCCTTGATCATCTTATGATAGCGGTCTACCACATCCTGTGGGGTGATGCCCTCCTTGCGGGCACGAACGGTGATGGGTACACCATGCTCGTCAGAGCCACCAATAAACATGACATCTTCTTTCTTCAGGCGCAGGTAACGCACGTAGATGTCTGCTGGGATATAGACACCAGCCAGGTGTCCGATATGCACGCCACCGTTAGCATAGGGTAGTGCTGAGGTCACTGTTGTTCTCTTGAATTTCTTTTCTGCCATTTTCTTGTCTTTTTTCTATTTTGGCTGCAAAATTACAAAATAATTATGAATTATGCGGTAGTGGAAGCAAATTTTTCATTTTTCATCTTTCATTTTTCATCTTTTTATTGTACCTTTGCACCCGCTTTTAGGGGTACTTGCGGATTTTATCCGCGAATACCCAGGCGTCTCGGCAATTCAAACGAGTTTGATTGCTCTCAACTTAAGGGGTACTTGCGAAAGCCAAGCGACGGCCGGACCCCCTTTAACAAAACAAGAATAATATGGAAGAAAAGAAACGTGTCAGCGTGCTGTTTATGCTTTTCGGCACCCTGTTCTGCGTCTGCCTGATTACGGCAAACGTATTGGAAACAAAGCAACTCTCCTTTGGACCTGTCAACCTGACAGCGGGTATTATCGTATTCCCCGTGAGCTACATCATCAATGATGTGGTGTGTGAGGTGTGGGGTTACAGTCGTACGCGCATGCTCATCTGGATGGGCTTTGCCATGAACTTCTTCTTCGTCGTCATGGGTGCCATTGCCGACTGGATTCCCGGTGCCGACTATTGGGACGGGGACGCAGGATTCCATCAGATTTTCGGTCTTGCACCGCGTATTGCGCTGGCCTCGTTCATCGCCTTCATCTGCGGTTCGTTCACCAATGCCTACGTCATGTCGCGCATGAAGCTGTCGTCGGGCGGCAAGAATTTCTCGGCACGCGCCATCCTGAGTACCGTGTTCGGTGAGGGTGTCGACTCCATCATCTTCTTCCCGTTGGCATTGGGCGGTGTCATCCCCTGGGAAGAGATGCCGTCGCTGATGATTTCGCAGGTGACGCTGAAGACGGTCTATGAAATCGTCGTACTGCCAGTGACCATCCGTGTAGTGGAGTTCACCAAGAAGCACGACCACGAGGATGTCTTCGATAACGACATCAATTACAATATCTTTAATATCCTTAAAATATAAAGTTATGGCAAGAGAGAATGAAGGTCTGCAGCAGTTAGGCAAGAAGACAGAATACAAGATGACCTATGCTCCAGAGGTGCTGGAGACGTTTGAGAACAAGCATAAGGACAACGACTACTGGGTGCAGTTTAACTGCCCTGAGTTCACCTCGTTGTGCCCCATTACCGGTCAGCCAGACTTCGCAGAAATCAAGATTATGTATATCCCTGGCGAAAGGATGGTGGAGTCGAAGAGCTTGAAGCTTTACCTCTTCTCGTTCCGTAATCACGGCGATTTCCACGAGGACTGTGTGAACATCATCATGAAAGACCTGGTAAAGCTCATGCAGCCTAAATATATTGAGGTGATAGGACTGTTCACTCCGCGTGGTGGCATTAGCATCTATCCATACGCCAACTACGGACAGCCGGGAACAAAATACGCTGCCCTTGCAGAGCAGCGCCTTTTGAATTACAATATGAAGTAATCCCCTTCGTCTTATAGGTAGTGACGGGGGCCTTATTCTCCGATGTTGAGAACGCTCTTGATGACGTCCTTGATGGCTTTCGAGGCTGCCTCGTCACACTTGTCTTTACTCAGGAACTCGTGGCTATGAGTACCTATGAGGTTGATGACCTTCCAGACCTTGCGCGAGGGGTTGATTTCAGTATCCTCGATGGCGTTGGCTGTCCAGGGGTCGTTATAGGAATAGATGAAGATGATGGGTTGCGTGGTGGTCGTTGCTGCCCACTGGTGCACGCTGGTCATCAGCTTGCCACCATCCCACTGGTCAGGATAACGCTTGCTGAACATATTCTCCACACTGCTCAGGTTGCCCACCTCCTCGGCCAGCTTCTTCGTTAGGTAGCTGCCGTCGACCAGCGAATAGTCGCAGCAATAGCTGCCCAGCTCACGATAGGCTTGCAGATAGTAGGGCATATTCTTTTCGCTCTTACGATACGCTATGATGGCTTTATCGTCTAATGCAGCACGTCTGCCTACACTCTTCTGACTGTTTTTGATAATATATTTCATCAATTCTCTCTCGTCCATAAATACGAAGTCCACCACAGCTTCGATGTCACTCTCATCGGCTGTCGGTGCTATGGCTTTTGCAGGGTCTGGCACGTATTTGGCCCAACTGCTGAACTGAATATAAGAGAAGTCGCCGAAGAGGTTGTTGTAGAAGGTACAGATGACGCCTGCTGTGGCAGCCTTCTCCAGTTGCGCACCTTCATAATACTGCAACAGCTCTTTATACTCATTTGGTGAATCCTGATGGTACTTGCGCAGACAGGCATCGCGCAGCGCCTTATTGCTGCTGATGGCTGCCGGAATGGCACGCAGACGCTGGTAGGCCACAGCCTCGTCACTACCTGCGGGATAGCCGTTGCCACAGACATTGATCAGATACGTTCCTGCAGTCATTTCCATGCATGACTCTTCAGTACCTCTGATGAATGGGGCACAGAAGGGCATGAAGAGGTCGATGTCGTTCCATCCGTTCTTGTCGCTATAGTAGGCATAGAGTGCCGAGGTGATGCCACTCTTGCTGACACCAGTGGCCACCCACTTGTTGGTGCGTGGGAAGAGGTGTTTCTGCAGCAGCGTCACGACGTTGTGCAGGTCGGTAGCTGCCTGGTCGGTATAGAGGTAGGTGAAGTCTGTGTTGTCGAAATCCTCAGGCAGCGAAGTGCCGAAATAACGGTGCTCCACAGTGATGTAGTTGGCTTTCAGATATTTCACCAGGTCTTGCTCGTCGTGTATCTCGTGAACAGAGTCTGGCAGGGCATAGCCCTCGGTATCGAGCACCACAGGACGATCCCAGTCCTTGAACTTCATATAGCAGCGCTGCTTGAAGGTGCCGCCCTTCGGATTCTTGTGGTCTTTCAGCTGTTCCACATTGAAGTAATAGCCGTATTTGTCGGGGTTTTCCTTCGAATATTCGATGGTAGCATCGCTGATGCCTGGAATCTTCTCCAGCTTCTGCGTAATCTCGTCGCTGGTCGGCTTCTCAGGGTTTGTTTGACCACTTTCACTTTCATACTGGTATTCGTCCAAGTGGTCACTCTCGGCACAACCTGTCAAGAACTGTGTGCCCCATGCCAATAGGCAAAAGGCCATCGTGTAGTTCACGTATTGTCTTATCTTCATCATTTTCATAAGCTTTCTTAATTACCGTTCCTAATAAATTGCAATGCACGATCCAGCTGAGTGTCCTTGCCAGTGCTTCTCAGCTGTTTGACGTCGAGGTCAACCTCGATATCAGGGGTGACACCAACGCCTTCCAGCAGCTGACCCTCACGAGTGAACTGGGCCACTAGGGGCAGGTAGACATAGACAGGTGTCTTGCCTTCCTCGCCGATGTGTCCTGTGTAGTTGTACGAGAAGAACTCGTTGCCTATCAGTCCGCACAAGCCGCCCCATGTGCGCTTGCCAATTAAGGTGGCATTGTCGATATACTTGGTGCCGAGCGACGTGATTTCGGCCATGCTCACAGAGGCGCAGTTGGCCAACACCACGATGGGCTTCGTGATGAGGGCATGTTCCTCATCCATGGTCGGAGCATAGGCAGGCATCAGAGGCGAGTAGTCCAGACGGCCTGTACCACGTCTGTAGCGCGCCTGGCCAATTTCGAAACCACCACTGGGAATCAGGGAGCCCAACACATAGCGATAGTCGTTCATGGAACCACCACCGTTATTTCTGACGTCAATGATGACGCCACCCAGCTTGCCAGCCTTGTGCAGCTCCTGAATGGTGTTAAACCAGGAGTTCCAGACCTCCTCTACCTTCTTGATGTGGGCTAGGGTAGCCTCGCTGGCATTAGGGAACCCCTCGTTGGTATACTCCTTATTAAGATAGTATGACAGGGCGAAATCGCTGAAATACAGATAGGCGATATTACCCTTCAGCAAAGCAAACCTGATCTTCATGCCATTGTCGTAGAAGTTCTCGTCGATAGGGTCGAAGCCAGGAATATTCAGATAGGCATAACGGTTGGCCAACTCATTGTACAGCGCGATGCCCTCCTTGGTATCTTCAACCTCGTCCAATTCTTTGTTCAGGTCCGTCAGCACCTTCAGCATGTCGACCTCTTCGGCAGTAGGCGTGGTCAGGTTCTTCAATGCGGTGATGCTGTCGTTGATCCATTGCTGACCAGACTTCTCCGTGTCAGTGAACTTCTCAAGGAGATCGTCACTGGCGGTAGAGTACTCCAGATAGATAGGGGTGCCGTCCTCGTCGAGCTCTATCTCGCCATTGGCCTTATTGGCGTAGTATTTCAGCGTAGGCGGGGTGTTGCGGACAGCCACAAACTCGGGGCGCTTTGAGTTGCGCACCATACTGGGGGATACGGTGATATATTTTCCCGTCTTATGATTCTTCAACTGCACGTTCATGTGGCCATCGTGCAGCGGACAGACCACCTGTTCCGTGAGTTCTTTCAGTTGATTATCCGTCACATCCTCTTGCTCGTCAAGGGCCTCAAACTGTGGAAGATACTGGTCGTAGACGGCATCCCAGTCCAGTCCCAGCTCTTTCTCATAGTCCCACAGTGCATAGCTCTGGTTCAGACCATTCCACAACACCTTGAACTTGCCGGCATAGCTGTTTTCGGCCTCGCCAAACGACAGCTGGTCTTGGTGGCCATAGCTCACCAGCGTGTCGCTCTGTTCACGGCATGCACCCAATGTCAGTAACAGGAGTCCTGCTCCTATGATAGATAATATCTTGTGCTTCATAATGCTCATCATTAAAATTGATAGTTCACTCCTGCCTGAATGGCAATAGTACTGTTATAGCGGTAGTCTTTCACTCTCATATACTGCTTCTGCACGCTCGTCGTGCTATGGTAGTAGCGTGCTTCCACCTGGGCAGCCCAGCGATTGGCAAAGCGGTATTCCAAGCCTACGCCACCTACCAGACCACAGTCCCAGCGCTGGTCGCGGTCGCTGTCGAATTCCACCTTCTCGCTGAACGAGTAGTATTTTCCTGAGAACATGTTCCAGTCATAGCCCTCACGATGGCTGCTCAGCCAGTAGCCGCCATAGACACCCAGATTGACGAAACCGCGTAGCTTCTCGCCACCCATGCTCAGCGATGCCATGACGGGCAGTTGCAGGTAGTTGTTGAAATACTTGTAGTCGATGGGTAACCTCTCGCGATTGTGGCGATAGTTCTTCTGCGTCCAATTAAGGTCAGCCCTGACACCCAACCAGTCGGTCACATTATACTGTCCCGTAATACCCACGGTGGCACCCCAGCGACCTTCTGTCTGCCAGTCAGTCTCATACTGCTTGTCCATCGTGTACAAATTGTAGTCGGTACCTGCTGTCACACCAACACGCCATTGAGCATGAACGGCCATTGACAGCATCATTGCACAGACCAGAATCATTCTTTTCTTTTTCATTAGTAGCTGTTTTAGTATTTTATTTCGATGCAAAGATATAGGCTTTATTGACCGTTGATGGCCTGGAATTCAGATAGTCAGCGAAGATGCTGACGGAGAGAATTACTCCTTGCGGTAGTATTCCTGTGTGTGGTCAGGAAATTCTAGGATGAGGGAGTCGGCTGTGAGCATCCGTATCTGAACGGTATCGATGTCTGGCACGTCGCCCTCCTGTGAGAATCCGGCTATGGTGTCGGCTTTCAGAATCAGCTGGCCATTATAGAAGTGCCAATCAGTATAGCGTTTGATGGCAGGATACTCCACAGGTGACATGTCGTCGGTTGTGGTACGGCGACGCATGCTTCCTCGTGCTGATACGGTGTAGTCGCGCTTCAGTCGCAATGAGTATTCGCGGGGTGTCATCATCAGCTGACGCAGAGAGTCGGGCATGCGCTCTATCATACGGCGCTGCATACGTCTCGGCATACTCTCTGGTGCACGTAACTGAGGCTGAACCATGTAGCACCATTCTCCTTTCAGCATCTCCATATTAACCACACTGAGTGCTTCGTCGCGGTCTTCTGGATTGACAATGACTGCCAATTCGTCACCGATACGGGGACGTCCGTAGATGCGGTGCTGCTGGAAGGCGGTGATAATATCAAACGTGTCTGGGTCACCGCCAGAGTAGGGGAGAAACACCAATACGGAGTCAGTACATCCGTCACATGCCAATCCGTAGAGGGCAGAATCACCAGGCTGGTTCTTCTGCAGACTGATGGCGTCTTCTGCAATGTCAGAGGCTGGCTGTTGCTGTTTACTGCCGCATGCTCCCGTTAAGAGTACGGTGGCAAAGATGAAAAGAATGGCCTTTTTCATTGTTTCTATCAAATTATTGTGCAAAAGTAATAAATATTTCTCAATTATTTTGTATCTTTGCAGAAAATTATGAATCTAAATAAAAAAATAACATGAAAAAGAAGATTAAGTTTAGTCTTGTGTACCGCGACATGTGGCAGTCGTCAGGTAAGTTCCAGCCTCGTAAGGACCAGTTAGAGCGCATTGCTCCTGCCATTATTGACATGGGGTGCTTTGCCCGTGTGGAAACGAATGGTGGTGCTTTCGAGCAGGTGAACCTGATGGCTGGCGAGAACCCCAACCTGGCGGTGCGTGCTTTCTGTAAGCCCTTCAACGAGGTGGGCATCCAGACTCACATGTTGGACCGTGGCTTGAATGCCCTGCGTATGTATCCTGTTCCTGACGATGTGCGCGAGCTGATGTACAAGGTGAAGAAGGCACAGGGTGTGGATATTCCCCGTATCTTCTGTGGTCTGAACGACACACGTAATATCATCCCCTCTATCAAGTGGGCTAAGGCTGCTGGCATGATTCCACAAGCTACGCTGTGCATCACCACCAGTCCTGTGCATACCGTAGAGTATTACTCGAAGATTGCTGACGAGGTGATTGCCGCCGGTGCTGAGGAAATCTGCCTGAAGGATATGGCTGGTATTGGTCAGCCAGCATTGCTCGGTGCCCTGACGAAGGCCATCAAGACGAAGCATCCCGATATCATCATCCAGTATCATGGCCACTCTGGGCCTGGCCTGTCAATGGCTTCTATCCTGGAGGTTTGTAACAATGGTGCCGACATCATCGATACCGCTATCGAACCACTATCATGGGGTAAGGTTCATCCCGACATCATCTCTGTACAGTCCATGCTGAAGAACGAGGGCTTCGAGGTGGCAGATATCAATATGAATGCGTATATGCAGGCCCGCAGCCTGACACAGGAGTTCATCGACGACTGGCTGGGCTGCTTCATCAATCCTGCCAACAAGCACATGTCGAGTCTTTTGCTGGGCAGCGGTCTGCCTGGTGGCATGATGGGTTCGATGATGGCCGACCTCGGTCCTATCCAGTCGATGATTAACAAGCTGCGTGAGAAGAAGGGCGAGCCGACACTCTCTATGGACGACATGCTGGTGAAGCTGTTCAACGAGGTAGAGTATGTATGGCCGAAGGTGGGTTATCCCCCATTGGTAACACCGTTCTCACAGTATACCAAGAACATTGCTCTGATGAATCTGCTCACCATCGAGCAGGGCAAGGGTCGCTACGTCATGATGGACGATGCCATCTGGGGTATGATTCTCGGAAAGAGCGGCAAGGTGCCTGGCACCATTGATCCGGAGTTCATTGAGCTGGCCAAGAAGCAGGGTCGCGAATTTACCGATGCCGATCCACATACCCTTATCCCCAATGCGCTTGATGGCTTCAAGAAGGAGATGGATGAGAATGGCTGGGACTACGGACAGGACAACGAAGAGCTCTTCGAGCTGGCTATGCACCCAGAGCAGTACCGTCCGTTCAAGAGTGGTCAGGCTAAGAAACAGCTGCTTGCTGATATCCAGAAGGCTAAGGATGCCAAGTTGGGTTCAAAGTTGAGTCCTGCCGACATCGCCGCCTTCAAGCATGCCAAGGCTGATGCACTGACAGCTCCTATTGCTGGTCAGGTGTACTACGAGTTCTCTGGCGAGGGCGCTTGCGAGCCTTGTCTGGAGCCATTCATTGGCCAGCAGTACAAGGAGGGCGACACCTTCTGCTATATCCAGGCACCATGGGGCGAGATTGTTCCCATTCCTGCTGCCCTCGGTGGTAAACTCGTGGAGGTTGCTGCCAAGCAGGGCGCCAAGGTTCGCAAGGGCGACAACCTGGGTTGGATAGAAAGAACAAACAGCTAATAGCTAATTGCCAACAGCTAATAGCCAATATGGATTATCAAGCAATTATCGATAAGTATTACCCTGCGGACGATGAGCTCCGCAGGGTTTTATTAAAGCATTCCCGACAGGTAGCTGACCGTTGTTTACAGATTGTGCGTAAGCATCCGGAGCTGCCAGTTGATGATCGCATCGTAATGTTGGGTTGCCGTTGGAAACTGTAATTCTTTACTCCTCTTTTTTCTTCTCTCGGATGTGCGCATACTCCTTGCGGGCCTTCTCCAGTTGTTCAAGGAAGGCGGCATTGGAGAGTAGGCGACTCATCACAGCCGTGGCTTCAACGAGAGAAGCGTCGATGTCGCTCTTATAGTGACGACCACAGATGACACGATTGATGGCGTATTCCTGAGCACGTGCTATGAGTGCCTCGGTAGAGTCGGGAACAACGAGCGCCAAGGTAAGGGCATAGACCCAGCCACGAATGGTGTGCCCAGAGGGATAGCTGAATGTTGTGCGGTTTCCTTCATCCGCCTCAGACACTAAGGAGGGTTCGTTGAAATAGACGTAGGGACGCGTGCGACGGAAGTAGTTCTTGGCACGTTTGTTGGTGGCATTGGCATCTTTCTGTGCTCCTTGCGCCAACTTGAAAATCTCTGGTGTCTCGTCAGGACCAATCATGAAACCTGCAGCTTCGCTGAAGGCTTTCGATGTCCATTGTACCTCGTCAAGAGCGGCCTGATTGCCACGGGGTGTTTGGCGCTGTGCCTTGCCATAATGGTAATAATAGGTATCATTATCGAAAGGACCTGTGCCTGGCTGTGGCGGTTCAGGGATGAAACGAATGGGGTTGGGTAGCTCGTCATTGGAGAGGAACGCTGGGGTCTTCAATCCGGAATCGTTTCCTGCTGAGCTTATAGCTTTCAGAACTGCCGACAGATTGTTACCAGCATTGGGTTGAGGCTTGAAGTCGATATTGGCAATGGCAATGCTTCTGAACCAGTCTTTCAGATAGCCCTTATACTGGTCCTGCGAGTCGGCAACGAGCATGAGTAGCAGGCGGCCGTCCTTCAGCTTAGGACCGACACAGAGTCCTTCGTAGTTGGCAAAGCTTCGGTCCGTAACATTCATCTTGGTAGTGAAATCAGTGATGAGCTGTTTCTGGAGCAGGTCGCCAGCTTTCTGTAGGGTAGGGTTGACGACATAGAGCTTGACATGTACGAATGAACCGACATTCTTAGGTGACTGATAAACCTCACGCTCCAAAACAATCAGTTGTCCGTCGTCGAGGGCTGCCAAGGCACTGACGCCCAGCGTGCTCTTGCCTTCTGTGCCTTTGACCTCCGACGAGTCTGTCATGTACCAATACTGCTCGCGTGGTTGCAGGTCGTCAGCAAAACTCTGGAAGCGCAGCACATTGGGAATCTTCCTACTGATATTCGGCTTGACACCATCTGTTTTCAAGGTGTTCTCCGTGGTGGTCCAAAAGCGGTGTGTAGTGGCATTGTATGTCAGGGCCTCGAAACCGCCATTGCCGCGGGCAGACTTAAAGACTGTGGGGATGGTCAGTTGCTTGCCTGTCAGTTGCCCGTCAAGCTGGTATTCCACAATGCTGCGGTCGGTCTCACCACTGACAAAGAGCGTGTTGCGCTGGGGCACGTAGCAGATGCCCTCCTCGTCGCGGTTAGGCTGGTTGCTGGTGACGAACGAGTCGGCACGTACCTCTTTGATATCGCCTGTGGTTTCGTCGATACGGATTGTCATAAGATGAAAACCGGCAGTCCGTGCCTTGTCGTTGACGACGGCATAGCGGTCACCGCCCAACCACGTAATGCCACTATAGTTCCCTGGGGGAACGGTCTTGGGAAAGCTGTGTTGCTTGTTAATTGCGACCTGCTGGGCAGAAACCTGCAGTGCAAGCAGGCATATCAGGATGGGAAAGAGGCTTCTTTTCATAATAAAATGTATTTCTTTTGCAAAAGTACAAAATAATTCATAATTCATAATGCATAATTCATAATTATTTTCTACTTTTGCAATCAAATATAATACAAATGAGCGAAAATGGACTACTTATCTATCATAAACAAGTATTATCCTGATGACGATGCCTTGCGTCAACTGTTGCTGAAGCATAGCCGGCAGGTGGCGGACCGTTGTTTGCAGATTGTCAAGAAACACGTAGAGCTGCCTGTTGATGTGCAGTTCTTGGAAGAGGCGGCTATGTTACATGACATCGGCATCTATCAGTGCGACGCCCCGTCGATTCTCTGTCATGGTACAGAGCCGTATATCCGTCACGGACAGATTGGTGGTGATTTGTTGCGTGCCGAGGGTTTCCCCCGTCATGCCCGTGTTGCTGAGCGCCATACGGGAACAGGCTTGCCAGGCTATGAGCCGGAGACATTAGAGGAACAGATTATCTGCTATGCCGACAAATTCTACTCCAAGTCCAAGCCAGACCATGTCCGCACGGTACTGGAGACAGCCCAGTCTTTAGAGAAGTTCGGCCATGCAGGAGTCGTTAAATTCTTGGAATGGGCCAAGCAGTTTGAATGAAATGTTAAATGTCTGCTCAACTATGAGCATTCATTTACTGGACTTGCCATCATTTTGTCTCTTCAAATTTAAGTTTCAGAATCTTATCCCTGCACAAGTAGAACATCAGAAACGGTGTTGTAAAGCCGATGATGCTGCCTACGCATACATCCGACAGGAAATGTTGGGACAGATAGACGCGTGAATAGGCACCCATAGCAGCCAGAACAAGCAACAATAACAGTGCTATATTAAACAACATATGAACTCTGAGGCTGTGTGATTTTGATTTTCGACAATGGTGATATGCCAGGAAAATCGTACAGCAAGTACAAAACATAAAGAATGTGGAGGCATGTCCTGATGGAAAGGAATTACTACAATGCATATCCACTCCCTGCACCAGAGGCAATGCCAGATTGTTATAATGCTCAAACACACTGACAGGACGGTCGGTGCTGATGATATGTTTTAATATCTGTAGGATGGCACCGCCCGTCACCTCACACATGGCAAAGAAAATGGTGATCTTGGTCTTCTTCCACAACAGGGGCAGCAGGGCCAGCACATACAAGGGCCATTCTGCCAACACGCTGTAATACTTGAAGAAAGTATCTTGGATGCTGGAGTGATGAGAATTTAACAACAGGTGTAGCTCCGGCTTCGGATACAAATACATGAATCCAAGCATAGCCATCAGTAACACCATATATGGGATTATATAGAAGTAGACTGTTTTCAGAAGTACTTGCTTACTAATCATTGTTTTATTTTTGCTTTCGTTATTGTTGCACATATTTATCCGTCTGCAAAGATACAATTTTATCTACAAACCACCAAGCCCAGATACAAAAATTTTTCACCATTCTGTCCTTCACCCAGTTTCTGGACGTTGAAGAAACGCTGGGCAGCAACGGCCTCGCTGTAGAGACGGATGAAATGCCATTTGCGCGAAATCATTTAACCTATTAACATAACATGGCTCAATCCCTTTGTCTATCGTGGTTTGAGGCATGTTAAATGTCTGTTCAACTATTATCGTTCATTTACCCGACGATGCAAAAGTAGGACCACATCAGTCCTTATGAGTCATTGTCTCAATGACAGTGGTACCTGTTCCTACGTCACTTGAAATGCAAAATAAATCGCAATTTATTTTGCATTTCGCTCGATTTGCACTATCTTTGCATTCAAGTACAGCCAATGGCCGTAAACGGCCCTACTACAGTATGTGTCCCTGAGTGCAGGGTGGCGGTATGATTTTAGTGGAAATAAATTATAGCGTTAGTGCTATATTCGGTGATGTCCCTGAACCTTGCAATTTCAAATTGACATCTTGATTCGAATAAGTGCCAACGTCTACGCGATAGCGTGGACGGGACTTATCATCAAGATGTGGGTTTTGCAAGGACCGAGGGACATCGATAAGCGCCTTTCCGCGCTTTTTCGTGTCCTTAGGTTCTATGCCGAACTCACATACTCCGAACGATAGTCCTTTCGCCTAAAACTATAGCGTGGATATGTCAGACATACCTATTTCTTCCCATTTCTTTACTAACCGAGATGGGAACACTTTGATGAATGAGTTTGAGGGCATTCTTGAAAACAACCCTCAAGTGAAGTACCTTGATGCTGTGGTAGGATTTCTTCGTGCATCGGGCTATTTTTCCTTGCGCCCTTTCCTGGATGGTATTAATAAGGTTAGAATTCTGATTGGCATTGATGTGGATAAGTATATCGCCAAGGCAAACCAAAAAGGAGAGTTGTTCTTTGGTGCAGAGGAAGAAGTGAAAGAGGAATGTCTTCGCCTATTGAAAGAAGATATAGAACAATCCCACTATTCCAAGAAGGTTGAAGACGGTATGCTCCAGATGGTGCAGGACTTGATAGATGGTAAACTGGAACTTCGTGCACATCCCTCCAAGAAGATTCATGCAAAGCTTTACATTCTCTATCCTGAGAACTATAATCAGCATTGTTTTGGTGCAGCCATTACTGGTAGTAGTAATCTAAGTGGCAATGGTCTGGGCATTGGCGAGGACAGACAATACGAGTTCAATGTTAAGCTGACTCGATACGATGATGTGCAGTTTGCAAAAAACGAGTTTGAACTGTTGTGGGAAGAGGCGAAGAATGTACCTATCAATGCTGAGGACTATCAGGAAACACTCGACAAGACCTACCTGAAAGGCGATGTCACTCCCTACGAGCTATATATCAAGATGCTGATGGAGTATTTCTCCGACCGTGTCTTAGCCATCGACCAAGACGATCCCTTCGATATGCCTGAGGGCTATAGCAAGTTCGACTATCAGGCTGATGCCGTCATTGAAGGCTATCAGAAACTGATACGCTATGATGGTTTCTTCTTGGCTGATGTAGTAGGTCTTGGTAAGACAGTTATTGCCACCATGATTGCCAAGAAGTTCCTGATAGAGAACGGTCCTGAGCATACAAAAATACTGGTGGTCTATCCTCCTGCTGTTGAGCAGAACTGGAAGACGACTTTCAAGGACTTTGGCATAGACAAATACAGTCGCTTTGTCAGTAATGGTAGTCTGTCGAAAGTACTTGATGAAGACAACTATGACTACTGGAATGCAGACGAATATGATTTAGTATTAGTCGACGAGGCTCATAAGTTCCGCAATCATACTACTGGTGCTTTCAATCAGTTACAGGAAATATGTAAGATGCCTCGATTGGAAACGGGCTATATTCCTGGATATAAGAAAAAAGTAATGCTGATTTCAGCTACGCCGATGAACAATACACCAGCAGATATCTACTACCAGATACTGATGTTCCAAGACCCACGCCATTGTACGATTGATGGCGTCCCCAACCTGACTGCTTTCTTCTCACCTTTGGTGGTTGAGTTCCGTAAGTTCCGCAAACAAGAGGATTTTGACGTTAAACAGTTTAAGAAGTTAGCAGAGAAAGTTCGCGACAGGGTTATCAAACCTCTGACTGTTCGTAGAACAAGAACAGACATCGAGAACATCGCCCGCTATAACAAGGATGTCAACGGATTCCCCAAAGTCGATAAGCCTATCAAGAAGGAATACGAATTGAACGACCACTTGGCCAATCTCTTTGAGAAGGCGATGCATATCCTTGACAAGGAACTGACCTACGCCCGCTATCAGGCCATTGCCTATCTGAAACCTGATGCTGCCCCAGGTCTCTACGATAATGCTGAGGTTATCAGCCGCAGCTTGGCTGGCATCCGCAAGAATGGATTGGTGAAGCGTCTGGAGAGTAGTTTCTATGCCTTCTGCAAATCGCTGAAAGCCTTCCGTCAGGCTAACGAGAACATGATAGACATGTGGGAGAATGACAAGATATTCATTGCTCCCGACTTGGATATCAATGCGCTGATAGAGGCAGGCTACAGCGAGGAAGAGATTGAGCAGAAGATGAACGAGAAGGCAGAGACGAATCCCAAGAATGCCTCCTTCAAGCGCGAGCACTTTGACGAGGATTACATCGAGCAGCTGAGACACGACAAAGCGTTGCTCGATGATATGTGGAAAGATTGGGAAAATATTAATGACGATGATGACTCGAAGTTTGCCAAGTTCGAAGACTTGCTGAAGCATGAACTGTTCAAAAAAGAGCACAACCCAGAGGGTAAGATTGTGGTGTTCTCAGAATCCGTGGATACGGTAGAATACCTGCAGCGTCGCATTAATCGCCCAGACGTATTGGTGATTTCCTCCCAAAACCGCAGTCAACTGTTCAAGACCATCCGCGAGAACTTTGATGCCAACTGGAAACAAAGGAAAGATGACTATAACATCATTCTGACAACAGATGTGTTGGCAGAGGGTGTCAACCTGCATCGCTCGAACATTATCATCAACTACGACACGCCTTGGAACGCTACCCGTCTGATGCAGCGTATAGGTCGTGTGAATCGTATTGGCTCTACGGCTGGCATCATCTACAACTACGTGTTCTATCCGTCGCGTCAGGGTAACAAGGAGATCAAACTCAACCAGATTGCGTTGAGTAAGATTCAGACTTTCCACACTACGTTTGGCGAGGATAATCAGATATACTCTACTGAAGAGATTATCGATCGCGACCTTGACAAACTCTTCAAGGAAAGCATCAAGCGCGAACAGGAAGACCGCAATCAGGAACTGCCTTTCTATGAAGAATTGCGAGCACTCTATCAACAGAACCGCAAGGAGTATAAACGTATAGAAAGGCTGTCGCTGAGAAGTCGTACAGGCCGTGAACCTCGCGAGTTAGAAGGGGTCACTTTGTCTGGTGACTCATTAGTATTTCTCAAAACCAACTTCCGCAAACTATTCTATCTGGTGAACGACCAGCAGACACGCGAACTCTCTGTGCTCGATGCGCTCAATTATTTCAAGGCCAAGCCGGAAGAAAAAGCCGTGCCTCGATTAGACCAGCATCATGAACATGTAGAAAAAGCCCTGAAGGAATTCAATAAAACCAAGGAACTGGAACTGCATGAGGAAGAATCGAAGCAAAGCCTGCGTAGCAATCTTGGTGCTCAGGTTACAACGGCTGTCAGCCTGTTAAACAGCATGTTGCCCCATATTGAGGATGGTGACACCCGTCTGAAGATTGTTCAGTTGAAGGAGCTAACCGAGCGAGGCACCATTACTTATATCGCCAAGCGCTTGCAACGTATTCAAAAGGACTTGCAGCGTCAAGGTGGCAGCAAGGCGAAACTGACCTTTGAGGATGCGCTAAAGCAAGTGCTTGAAATGGCCAACAAATACAATACCTATTATCGAGAGAGTCAGCATGCAGAAGAGGAATCGGCTGCTGTCATCATATTATCAGAATCATTTCAAAACAACTAAGCCCTATGAACTACAAAGAAGTCATTGAATCGAGATATAATCGCCAGAACTGGCAGTTGCTGTTACACGACATTTTTGGCAACAAGATAAAATTCTGGAATACGCCATCAACAATCCCAACCAGTAGTCAGTTTGCCAAACAGGCATTGTGGCTGGGTACTATCACATTGAGCGACAACCAGACCATCAGCATCTACGAAGTAGAACTATCTGACAGCGTTGATATTGAGCGTAATCGTCGTGGTATCCGAGATATGCTGCTGACTGATTGGCGCAACAACGGCAATGCAGGTGCCTTTATGTTCTGCTATCGCAAGAACGAGAGTGTGCTGCGATTCTCTTATGTTAGTGAGGCTTGGACGTTTGCTGAGGATGGTAGTTATCAGAAGGAATCGACGGATGCCAAGCGTTTTACTTATCTGCTTGGTGAGGGTCATCGCAGCCGTACGGCTATTCAGCAGTTTGAGAAACTACGTGACAGTAACCTTACGTTGAAAGACCTGACCAAAGCGTTCTCCGTGGATGCTGTCAGCGATATGTTCTTCGATGGCTATAAGAAACAATACGAAGACATCATCCAATATATCACAGGTAAGCGGATGGTAAAGGTGGCCAACAAGTGGGAAGAGCAAATCAAAAACGACTCCTGCGAGGAAATCATGCAGGAGTTTGCCCACTTTCCTAACCCAGAGAAAGCAGTCCGCGACTATGTAAAAAAGCTAATGGGCCGTCTTGTGTTCCTCCAGTTCCTACAGAAGAAAGGCTGGCTGGGTGTGCCTGCTGGTGCTGAATGGGGAACGGGTGATGCAGAATTCATCCAAAACCTCTTTGCTCAGACAGCAGACAAAGAACACTTCATCGACAATGTATTAGAAGCACTCTTCAACGACCTCAATAGTGAGAATGAGAAGAAACTACCTCAATATCGTACACCTTATTTAAATGGTGGATTGTTCGAACGTGATGCCACAGACGAAACGGAGTTTCCTCTGCCTGCGAAATATATGCAAAGTCTGCTTGACTTCTTTGCCTCCTATAACTTCACTATCGACGAAAACGACCCTGACGATGCAGAAGTTGGTGTTGACCCAGAGATGTTGGGCCGCATCTTTGAGAACCTGCTGGAAGACAACAAAGATAAGGGTGCATTCTACACACCGAAGGAAATCGTCAGCTATATGTGTCGCGAAAGTCTCATTGCTTATCTCCAAACAGACATTGAGGACGAGCCAACGAAAGAAGCTATTCGTCAGTTTGTGACCACACATGATGTCAACGCTCTTGGTACAAACGATAAGTTCCGTCAGCAAGTGGATGAGGCTTTGAAGAACGTCAAGATATGCGATCCTGCTATTGGCTCAGGAGCTTTCCCAATGGGTCTGCTGAAAGAACTTTTCCAATGTCGTACAGCCCTCGAAGGAATTACACAAAGCAAAGCCGCAGAAATCAAGAAACACATCATCCAACAGAATATCTATGGTGTAGATATCGAGCGTGGTGCCGTTGACATCGCCCGCCTCCGCTTCTGGCTTTCTCTGATTGTTGATGAAGAAACGCCTCAGGCTCTGCCAAACCTTGATTTCAAGATTATGCAGGGTAACTCGTTGTTGGAGCAATATAAGGGTGTTGATCTCTCAACGATGACGGAGAAGAAAGCCGATGAATCAGGTATGCTATCTATCTTCGATAGTATGCTGGATGTTTATCGTCTCGACTTGCGAAAGAAACTTGATGAATACTATAATTGCACAGACCACAAACGCAAAGCAATCCTAAAGCAAGACATTATTAATAATGTAAAGCAGCAACTTAAAGAACAAAGCATCAATGTTGACTTTGGCGACCTCGACCTTTCAGGTAACAACCAATTCATGCTTTGGCACACCTGGTTCTACGATGTATTCTCACAAGGTGGTTTTGATATTGTGATAGCTAATCCACCTTATATAGGCGAAAAAGGGCACAAAGAAATATTTCAACCAGTAAAGTTAGATGCCTATTTAGGGAAATTCTATTTAGGGAAAATGGATTACTTCTATTTCTTCTTTCATTTTGCATTTAACGTCCTTAAAAATAGTGGTATTGGCACATTTATAACAACAAATTATTACTTGACTGCATTAGGTGCAAAGAAACTTCGACAGGATATTAAAGAAAGAATGGTTATTAATATCTTGTTAAACTTGGGAGAATTAAAGTTATTTGAGAATGCGCCAGGTCAACATAATATGATTAGTTCTTTTGCGAAAGGATGTAATGGTAATAAATGTCACGTTATAGACGTTCATAAAAAAGGCTCATTGAATCCAAGAATGTTTGAAACCATTCTTTCGTCTATTGATAAAGACACTTCTTATGACATAGTTGAACAGGAGAATTTGTATGATGGCGAAGAGTGCTATATAAGGTTACATAATGATAATGGTGATAGCCCTTTGGCTTCAATATTACAGAAAATTAGCCAAGGAAATGAAGTGTTAGGAAATATTGCAGAAGTAAATGCTGGAATAATGGGAGGCTGCGATAATATCACTAATCATAATTTGGAGTACGCAGATGAGGAATATGTAATTAAAAATGATATAAGGAAAGGAGATGGAGTGTTTGTTTTAGATAGGAATAACTCAAGAGATAGCCTAAAAATTTCGGTATTAGAAAAATCTAATCTTTGCAAAGATTTCTATAAGAATTCAGACATCAAGAAGTATTGTACCAATACTTCAACTTCAAAAATTATCATCTTTTCATCATCTGATACTCCAACCGATGTTCAAACGAATATTAAGTCGATTTTACAGATATACAAACCTATATTAGTTCGAATTAGAGAGATAAATAAAGAAAACACGGATTATTGGCATCAATTAAGAAGAGGTACTGCACATCCACATATTTTTACTTGCAATAAAATAGTATGTCCTCAAAGAAGCAAATTAAATACATTTGGTTACAATGAATGTGACTGGTATGCTAGTGCAGATGTTTACTATATTACAAATCCCAAAGGTGGCTATCAAATTAAATATCTTTTGGGATTATTAAACTCTAAACTTATATATATATGGCTGTACAACAAAGGAAAACGTAAAGGTGAATCTTTGGAACTATATCAAAAACCCTTATCGGAAATTCCTATTTTTAAAGCAGAGGTACAAGACCAAAATGATGTTATAGATATTGTTGAGAATATTATCAATTCTAAAGATAATACAATTTCAGACGACTATAATAGTAATGTGGAAAAATTAGATATGATTATCTACAAACTCTACAATTTGTCAGAGAGTGAAATAAAGTATATAGAGAGTTTTTATCATTCTAAACAATAAATGAAGATATGGAATATAAAGAAAAAAGAATCAAATCACCCGCACAGGTCCTTCGAGTAACTATTAAAGGGAAGTGTATCCAAGAAAGAAATTCTACTGAAACATTCCTTGCGTGTATTAATATGTTGGGAGCAGAGAAAATAGCTTCATTGCAAAATATTCGGACAGGTGGACTTCCATTAGTTGTGTCTTCTAAAGATAATCGTCTTCAGATGAAACCATTAAATGGCAAATGGTTTGTTTGTACACATATGTCTACGAAGGGAAAGAAAAGTTTGCTTGAACAAATAGCTAAACAAATGGGAATTAATATGAAAGTAGATATTTTTTAAATGACAGTTCTTTTAGTAAAAGGGCATCAATATGACAAAACTCGAAAAACTATACAGCATAATTGAGAACTCTCGCGAAGTGGGAGTGAAGCTGAGCAAGGATGTCCTTCAGCAAGTGGAGGAACTGGAGGAGGGTATCATCAAGGAAGAGATATTGCCTGCCTTGGGCAATGATATCGCACCACGCTTGGAACCTATCAAGCGCGACTTGGTGCTGGTAGTGGAGTGAATCAAGCATGAATCAAGGGACAGACACCTGATATGTTCTGTCAGAAGAGGATAATCGCGAAAACTATTAACCTATTAATTTAGCATGCCTCAAACCCTTTGTGTATCGTGGTTTGAGGCATGCTAAATGTTTGCTCAACTATTATCGTTCATTTACTAAGTTCCATGATTGCTTCTCGTACCTTATCTGTAAATAAAGTATGTACCGCCATCACTCTGCCCATATTTCTGCAACAGCGTCTGGATATATTCTGCATTCTTGCGCACACGCTCCTCATTGCCGTCGTAGCCATTGATGAGTACCACCAGATGGCGCGTGTCAATGGTCATCTTCGTACGTTCGTGGTCGCTGGTGGGCGTACCAACACCTCCTTCAGCATCACGGTAGACGGGCAGACCGTGAATGTTGATCATGCCGCGACCAATACCCTCGTAAGGCTCTCCCTCGCGTCCGACACCTAATGTCAGCGTGTCGCCCACGAACTTGTCTGCATCAAAGCCCCCAATGCTGTAGCCGAAAGCGATAGATGCCAGATTGACAAGGTCGACGAGCGTGTCTCTTTGGTACAGTTTCTTGCCCTGCAATACCCTGCGTATCAGCGCCTCCGAGGCGGGACGATAGCGTGACGGGTCTTTGCCACACGCCTTGTACACTCGTCTCGTAGCTGCTATGCTGGTCATTTGCTTCAGCGACTCCGTTGTCAGCTCCGCACGATACCTGTTGCCAAGAGCCTCTATCTCTTGCCACAATTCCTTGCAATACGCTGTGTTTACCACCTGCGCTTCTACGCATGCTCCGACAAACTCAGGACATACACGCTCTATTTCTTGTGATACGATAACCTTCATACCTTCCTATCTTGTACTCTCGGTGCAAAGGTACCATAATTTTTTGTGGATCATCAGAACCGTCCCCGATTTTTACATCGTGTTGCAAAGATAGTGAAAAACGAGCGAAATGCAAAATAAATCGCGATTTATTTTCATTTCTCACACCTGAAGGTATGAGGGGACACGCGGGAACAGGACATTTGCGTGAAAACATTTAACCTATTAACATAACATGCCTCAAGCCCTTTGTACATCGGGGTTTGAGGCATGTTAAATGTTGCGGAAACATTTAACATACATGAGTAATGATGAAAAAATAGGAGGCAAGAAATTTGGTATTTCCCGTATTTTTTGCTATCTTTGCATGAGATATGTCGACAATGGAAACGAACAACGGAGAAAAGGCTGGACGTGACTTTCGGAACGTGCCGAAGGGCTACCAGCTGTGTTTTAACAAAGAGTGCCCCAAGAAGGATGAATGCCTGAGATTCATGGTTGGCTGTGCTATTCCTGACGACCGCGATTGGGGTCCTGCCATCTATCCTAATATAAAGATAGGTGAGGAGGGATGTCGTCTCTTTGCTACTGGTGAGCCACAGCGTATGGCGTGGGGCTTTGAGACGTTGTTTGAGGAGGTGAAGAGCAAGCATGAGCGAGGCCTTCGCCTGGCGATGTATCAGTATCTGAACGGTAGCAGCAACTACTATCGTTACCATCATGGGGAGAAACTGCTTAATGCTGAGCAGCAGGAATGGATTATCCAGCTCTTTCAGCGAACGGGCTATACGGAGAACCTGAAATTTGACCATTATACCCATGTTTTTGACTTTTGGAAGTGATTTTTCAGCACAAACGGCGAAAATAACAACTTTTCAGAACCGTTAACAAAATTCCCTGATTTATTCCGTAGGCTTGGGAATTTAATTCCAAAGTCTATGTAGGAATCCTCCCTAATCTGTGTTATTTCATTCCTCAGCTGTGGAATATTAAATATACAGCTAAGCAGGCAATCCGCTCAATGTCAGGCTCTTGCAAGAGCGAGAAAAATTTTGTATCTTTGCATTGGCATTGGGAAAAAGACTCCCATGCCATGAGAGAACTATCTATTTTTTACCAAAGAACAATCTTAAAGTTATGCAAAAAGAAATGACATTGAACGGAGAAGCCCTTGCGGCTTCACAAGAGAACGCTCTGGAGGCAGAGCTGTTTCTCCAAGAGAATTACCTGTTCCGTCGCAACGTGCTCAACGGAAAGGTAGAGTTTGCAACCCTGCCTGCTGAGGAGCCCCACTACAGGGCGCTCACCCAGGAGGCGCTGAACAGCATCGTGATTCGTGCCAAGCGCGAGAACATCTGTGAGAAGGGGAATCCGAAGACAGAGATTATGGAGCTGATACACTCTGAAGAGGTACGGGAACATAATCCTATTAAAGAGTACCTGGAGAGCTTGCCGAAGTGGGACGGACAGAACCATGTGGCACAACTTTTCTCGCGACTGCCTGGCATCAGCACGGAGCTGCACGGATTCCTGGCCATCTGGCTTCGCTCAGCCGTTGCCCACTGGCTGCAGATGGACCAAGTGCACGGCAATGAGTGTGTGCCGACCTTGATTGGTGCGCAGGGCTGTGGCAAGACGACCTTCGTACAACGCCTGCTGCCACCGCATCTGAGGGAGTACTTCTTGGACCACCTGAACCTTTCGAACAAGTTCGACAAAGAGATGGCGCTGACCAACAACCTGCTGGTTAACCTCGACGAGTTGGAGGCCATCCGCCCCAGTCAGCATGCTGCCCTGAAGCAGACGCTGTCGAAGGCGAAGGTCAACGGGCGCCCCATCTATGGAGCCTCGCAGGAGGACCGTCCGCGTTTCGCCTCGTTCGTCGCCACCACCAATAACCCTCATCCGCTGACAGATGCCACAGGTAGCCGTCGATATATCTGTCTGAGCATTCCCAAGGGTCAGCTGATAGACAATTCGGGCGAGATAGACTATGAGCAACTGTATGCGCAGGTGCTGCATGAGGTGAGGGAACTGAAGGCACCCTACTGGTACAACAATGCTGAGGTGATGCGCATTCAGGAGCTAAACCTGAATTACATGGAACAAAAGGACATCGCTGAGATTATCAGCGTGTGCTTCAGAAAGCCTGAGGAGGGTGAGAAGGTGAAGGCACTGAACAGCGCTCAGATTCTGCAGATGATTCAGTCAGAATACCCCAGCGTGAAGAGCAACCGCAGCACGCAGATTCACTTGGGACTGGCCATGAAGGAGCTCGGCATTGACCACCTGCTCTACAACAACAAGCGTCTTTACAAGATCGTCCCGCTGAAAAGCGCATAAGTCGGTTAAATGAATGATAATAGTTGAGCAAACATTTAACATGCCTCAAACCCCGATGTACAAAGGGTTTGAGGCATGTTATGTTAAATGGTTAATAGTTTTGCGAGTCTGGCCTGTTGGGCGCTTGAAGGGTTAATTTCCCACAATTTCCCATAATTTCTGTCCTCAAAAATTCTGTAACTGCCCAAAAAGTTGTACCTTTGCAGCCGTGAGAAGAAAAACGCTCATATTTCTGCTGCTTTTCGTCATCGTCTTTGTGGTGGCGGAAGTGCCTCGGTTGCGCTTTACCCAAGGCGTTGCTGGGGTGGATAGCGTTGTGATTGGCGACATTGTGGTCGACAATGTTGATAGCAACGCCATCAAGAAGGTCGTGAGCGCCAGCACTGTAGTCGACAGTTCCGCTGTCGACAAAAACATCCCCGATACTGCCTCGATGGACTCGTTGCAGTTACTTGTCTGGAAGCGCAACAAGGCTATCGATGACTCGTTGGCCGCCGACTCCGCTAATCGCCAACGCAAGAACGGTATCGATTCTCCTGTGCAATATACGGCTGAGGACTCGATGACATACGATGGAGAGTCTGCTATTGCTCACCTTTATGGTAAGTCACACGTGAAATATCAGGATATGGACCTGGAGAGTGACCAGATATACATGTCGCTCGACTCCAGTCTGGTGCATGCCACGGGTTCTGTAGATACGACGGGTCAGAAGTTTGGTACGCCTGTATTCAAGATGGGTAAAGATACGTATGAGACGGACACGATGGCGTTTAACTTCAAGACGAAGAAGGGTCTTATCAGCAATGCCTACACCCAGCAGGACGAAGGCTTTATGACCTCGGAGATTTCCAAGCGCGACGGCAAAGGTGATATGTTCCTGTATCACGGTCGTTATACCACCTGCGACCTGCCTCATCCAGACTTCTACTTTGCAATGTCGCGTGCCAAGGTGCGTCCAGGCAAGAACGTCGTGTTTGGTCCTACTTATCTGGTCGTTTGTGACGTACCGTTGCCTTTTGCTGTTCCTTACGGCTTCTTCCCATTTACGAAGAGCTATTCGTCAGGTTTCATCATGCCGACGTATGGCGATGAGACCTCTCGCGGTTTCTATCTGCGTGATGGTGGCTATTACTTTGCCATCAGCGATAAGATGGACTTGAAGTTGATTGGCGAAATCTATACGAAGGGTTCATGGGGCGTGACAGCCACCTCTAACTATAGGCGTCGTTATCGCTATAATGGTTCGTTACTGGTCAGCTACCAGAACTCCGTGACAGGCGACAAAAATATGCCAGACTATAACAAGACCACCAGTTTCAAGTTGTTGTGGCAGCATACGCAGGACCAGAAGGCCAATCCTTATCGCTCGCTTCGTGCCAGTGTGAACTTTGCAACGACCAGCTATGAGCGTAACAACCTGACGTCGATGTATAACCCACAGTCGCTGACGCAATCGACGCGTACCAGTTCTGTGGCATGGGGCACCAAGTTCTCCAGCTTGGGCATGAGTCTGACCACTTCGTTCAACCTCAACCAGAACATGCGCGACTCAGTTATAGACCTGACGATGCCTGATTTGAACGTCAACGTGTCGCAGTTCTATCCCTTCCGCCGAAAGAATATGGTGGGTAAGGAGCGTTGGTACGAGAAGATTAGTGTGCGCTATACTGGTCAGTTCAAGAACGAGATACATACTAAGGAAGACAAACTGATGCACTCCAGCCTGACAAAGGACTGGCGCAACGGTATGCAACACGTGATTCCCATCAGTGGTAACTTTACGCTGTTTAACGTGCTCAATGTCAGTCCTACGTTCAACTTCACCGACCGCATGTACACGCAGAAGTATAAGCGTTCGTGGGATGAAAAGACACAGAAGGAAGTCGTTGACACCATCCAGGGCTTCCATAATGTCTATAACTGGAACCTGTCGCTGGGTCTGTCAACAAAGGTCTATGGCTTCTATGTTCCTAATCGCAAGATTTTTGGTGAGAAGATTGACCGTGTCCGTCACGTCTTCACGCCAACAGTCAGCTTCAGCTATGCACCAGACTTCAGTGCCAGTCGCTATGGTTTCTGGGATACCTACCAGAAGACAGATGCTAAAGGTAATGTGTCGTTGGTGGAGTATAGCATGTACCAAGGTACGCTGTTTGGAGGACCAGGAAAAGGAAAGACAGGTAGCGTGTCGGTGGATATCTCGAACAATATTGAGATGAAGATCAAGAGTGACGACGACTCTACAGGCTTTAAGAAAATCAGTCTGATTGATGAGCTTGGTGCTTCGATGTCGTACAACTTTGCGACCGACTATCACCCGTGGAGTGATCTGAACACTCGTCTGCGCCTGAAACTGACGAAGAGCTATACCTTGAACATCAACGCTGTCTTTGCTACCTATGCTTACGAGGCCGACTCGGTGGGAGCTACGCCTTATATTGGTAATCGCACAGAGTACAGCTATGGCCGCTTTGGTCGTTTCCAGGGTATGTCACAGAACTTGTCGTACACGCTCGACAATAAGAAGGTGGCTAACTTCTTCAAGTGGTTGCGTGGCGAGAAAGTCGATAAGAAAGACAAGAAGGGCAAGGGTGCTGATGGTGAAGATGAGTATGACACAGGTCTGGATACCAACGTAGATAAGGATATGGAGGCTGGCAAGCATGGCGCCCGCAAGGAGAATGCTGGCTTGGCAGAGACCGACGAAGATGGCTATATGAAATTCTCGTTGCCTTGGTCGTTAAGTCTTGGTTATGGTATTACCATGCGTGAGAATACTGCAGGAACGTTCAACTACAATACCATGCGCTATCCCTACAAGTTCACGCAAAGCTTGAATTTCAGTGGTAATATCCGCCTGGCGGATGGTTGGAACATCTCGTTCTCCAGTGGTTACGACTTCGAACAACAGAAACTGTCCATGACTACAGCGTCATTGTCGCGCGACCTGCACTGTTTCAATATGTCGTGTCAAGTGGTACTGTCGCCATATACCAGCTATAACTTCTCGTTCCGTTGTAATGCAGCTACGCTGACTGATGCACTGAAATACGACAAGCGCTCCAGCTACTCTAACGCTGTTCAGTGGTATTAAGCTCGTTGAGCGATTCCTCTTCTCCTACTACCCAGATAATGTCGCCTTCCGCAAAACGACGGTTGGGACGTACTGGCGAGAGGTTTTCTTTACCTTCCTCAATACCCACCACCATACTTCTGTATAGACTGCGAATACCACTCTCTTCCAGTGTCTTGCCCACAAAGGGACTGTCGGCAGAAATGATAAGCTGGCGCAGTTTCATCTCGCGGTTCTCCACTTTGATGTCTTCCTGAATGACTTCTGTTTCCAGTGCATGTGAGAACTTGGCCATCTGTTCATCACTGCCAATGACTTGCAGACGGTCGCAAGGGAAGATGGTGTAGTCGCCATCAGGAATATTCATGCGGAAACCACCACGCAGGATACTGCTGATGTGAACACCATACTTCTTTCCTAAATTCAGCTCTTTCAGCGTGCTACCCATCCATAAGGAGTTGGTGGGAACGTCAAACTCTGCGATATGGATATCACGGTCGAGCAGCTTGCCCTCATAGAGCGGGCGCTTCTTGCCTTGCACCTGTGCCTCGATGTCGCGTGAGCGCAGGTTATTGACAAACAGTCGCTCCAAGACGATGCTGCGGCGTTTCACCCAGCGCGATACGATGATGAGTGCGATGATAATAATACCCAGTGTGATAATGACTGCATTATTGAACTGGCTGAGATAGTGGCAGATGTAGAAAATGAAGCTGAGGGCTACCAGTATCCTTACCAATACGGTGAAGAGCAGGGGCAGACGGTTGCGGTTGCTCTCTGCCCAGAGTTTCTTCCACTCTTCAGAGTGGTTCTTCTTCATGACCATAGCACGCAGGAAGGGCGCAACGAGCATCACCGTCAACAACCCCGTGATGGCATTGGCATACCAGTGGAGTGTCCATCCAGGCAACAGCTTTTGCATGAATGGTAGTACGAAGGTGAACATCACCGCTATGGATGCCGATGACAGGATGCTATAAACCAGGGTGTTCACTGCCATCTGTTTCAGCAGTCGCTTCCAGGCACTCTGCTGCTGGCTGTTCGGATGACTCATCGACAACTGGTTGAGCGCGCTTATCAGTCGTGTTGGCAAGCGGTGCTCTAAAGCACTATAAGCCGGCGTGGCAAGCCGTATCATGTAAGGTGTGAGGAACGTGGTTATAACGGATACGGCTACCACTACCGGATATAGGAAATCGCTGATAACGCCCAATGAAAGGCCCAGCGAAGCAATGATAAACGAGAACTCACCAATCTGTGCCATTGAGAAGCCACAGCGCATGGCTGACTTCAGCGATTCACCAGCTAGCATGAAGGAGAAAGAACCGAAGATGGCTTGTCCCAACAGGATTGTCAATATCAGTGCGATAATAGGAAAGGCGTAGTTGACCAGTATCTGTGGGTCAACAAGCATACCTACTGATACGAAAAAGATGGCACCAAAGAGGTTCTTGACGGGTTCTACCAGTTTCTCTATCTTCTCGGCCTCGATGGTTTCTGCCAGGATGCTACCCATGATAAAGGCACCAAAGGCTGACGAGAAACCTACCTTCGTAGAGAAGACGGCCATTGCACAACACAAGCCCAGCGACACGATGAGCAACACCTCGTTATTGATGAGGCGGCGCACTCGGCGCAGGAATATTGGGATGGCGAAGATACCTACGACGAGCCATAGTACCAGGAAGAAACCAATCTTTACGATGGACCCCAGCATTTGTCCGCCATCAGGATTGTTGCCGCTGGCAATAGCACTTAGCATGACCATCATGACGATGGCGAGGATGTCTTCCAGTATCAGTACCGACATGACCAGGCTGGCAAACTGCTGTTGCCGTAGTCCCAGGTCGTCAAAGGCCTTATATATAATGGTGGTGGAACTCATGGCGAGCATACCACCCAGGAAGATACAGTCCATCCTTGACCAGCCAAAGGAGTGTCCCACACAGACGCCCAGCATCGACATGGAGAAAATGATAACCATCGTCGAGATAAACGGCGACGCACCCATCTTCAGAATCTTCTTGAACGAGAAGTCGAGACCCAGCGAGAACAGCAGGAACATCACGCCGATGTCTGCCCATAGTTGGATGTTATCCCTGTCGGCCACTGATGCGGTATAGGGCATGTGGGGCGATACCAGGAAACCTGCGACGATATATCCCAGCACCAGAGGCTGTTTCAGGCGCTTGAAGATAAGGGTCACAATGCCTGCCACGACGAGCATCAGTGCCAGGTCTTGTATCATGGTGGGTAGTTCTGCCATTATTTAGTTAAGAGTTGAGAATTAAGAGTTATCGCTTTGCGATTAAGAATTTAGAGTTAATCGTTAAAGCTGGCAGTCAGCTCACAGATTTTTACAATCAGTTGCTTGGCTTTCTCCATCGACTGGATGGGCACAAACTCGTATGGCCCGTGGAAGTTGATGCCACCAGCAAAGATGTTGGGGCAGGGGAGCCCCTTGAACGACAGCTGTGCACCATCGGTACCGCCACGAATGGGTTTCACTTTGGGAGCAATGCCGCACTCCTGCATGGCTTTCAGTACGAGGTCGATGACGTGCATCTGTGGGTCAATCTTCTCCTTCATGTTATAGTATTGGTCGCTGACCACACACTCCACCGTGCCTTCACCATAGCGCTCGTTCATCTGCTCGGCACAGCGCTGGATGAAGCGCTTGCGGTCTTCAAACTTGTCGCGGTCGTGGTCGCGGATGATGTAGCTCAGACGGGCCTGTTCCACATTCGACGTGACGCCCAGCAGGTGATAGAAACCCTGGTAGCCCTCAGTGGCCTCTGGCGTTTCGTCGGCAGGTAGCATAGCAGCAAACTCCACAGCCAGGCGATTGGCATTGACCATCTTGTCTTTGGCATAGCCAGGGTGTACGCTGACGCCCTTGATGGTAATCTTTGCTGAGGCTGCGTTGAAGTTCTCGAATTCCAGTTCGCCCACGTCGCCGCCATCCATGGTGTAAGCCCACTGGCAACCGAACTTCTCTACATCAAAATGGTGGGCGCCCATGCCTATCTCTTCATCGGGGTTGAAGGCGATGCGTATCTTGCCGTGCTTGATTTCTTTGCGTTGCTGCAGATAGACCATCGCCTCTACAATCTCAGCAATGCCTGCCTTATCGTCGGCACCTAACAGAGTGGTGCCGTCAGTGACTATCAGGTCTTCGCCTACATGCTGCAACAGTTCAGGAAACTTCTTCGGTGACATCGTGATTCCCGCACTGAGCAGGATGTCAGCACCGTTATAGTCCTTCACGATTTGTGGCTTGATGTCAGCACCAGAACAGTCAGGACTGGTGTCGTAGTGCGAGATGAAGCCGATGGTGGGGATGTTGCCCTTCGTGTTGGCCTTGAGCGTGGCATAGAGATAGCCTTTCTCGTCGAGTTCTACATCGTCGAGCCCTTCATGCTCCAACTCTTTCTTCAGGTATTCTGCAAACAGCAGTTGCTTACTGGTGCTTGGCACGGTCTGGCTGTCTTCAGCCGACTGCGTATCAAACTTGGTATAGTTGAGGAATCTTTCAGTAATATCCATAAAAAATGCTTATCTTTCCATTTTGCATGCAAAGATAAGCATTTTCTGTCAAATAACGAGGCTTCGTCGGTTGTTTTTTACTTAATCACGACCTTTTTGCCATTGATAATATAGATGCCACGCTGCATCTGAGTAACTTTGCGACCTTGCAGGTCGTAGATGTCATTGCTGCCATCAGCCATATTGCCTCTTACCTCACGAATGTCAGTATAAGAGCCTGTGACATCGGTCACCAAGTGCTTGTCACCATCCTTCTGGGTAGAAACCTCGTAGAACTTGGTGGTAGTGACGTTGTTGATGTCAACGGTCTGAGGACTGCCTGAACCTGTGCTGAACACGAGGTTGACAAAGTCGTCGCTGCCATTGATGGTAAACTCCTTCGCATACCACTGCTTGCCACCGATGGCTGTTGTGGTGGAAACCTTGTCGCCAGGCCAGTTCTTGTTGACTGGAGAGTGACTGTCGTCGCCACCCCAAGACCAGAAGTTGACGGCCGTCCAGCCCACCTTGTCGGTATTGACGTAGATGTTGATGGTGGTCTTCACGACAGGAGCAGGCTCGGTGTAGGTGCGTGTGACGATGCCACTGACTGTGCCACCGATGAGCAGACCCACCTTCAGCGTCATGTTGCCCGTAATGTCAATCTTCGTGCCACTGGCCACCTTCGTGCTGTTGGCTGTAGGAGTTGTGCCGTCAGTGGTATAAACCAGTTGTGCACCAGCTGTAGCGGTAACGGCAGTCAAGGTAGCCTTCTGTGTACCCTCGTACTCACCTGATGCAAGGTCAACCCATGCGGTATTGGCATTCTGATCCAGATAGTAGGCGAAGTGGTGACCCTCAAGAACCTTAATCCATGAGGCTTCAGGGGTATACATGTTGGTCTGTCCAACGACAACGAGCAAATTGCTCTTAGAACCCTGTGATGAAAAGGCGGCATATTTGGCATTGTTTGCCTGTAGCATGTTGTAGTTGCCAGTGTTCTGGATGCCAGCAAAGCGACGAACGTCAATCATTGCCTTGATAGACTGCTTGCAGTCAATCCAGTGGGTAAAGAATACACAGGGTGTGCCTGGCATAGCCAACAGATAGGCATTGGCTGCCAGCGTATCCTTCTTCAGTGG
>Ga0256405_10001992_pt1 | contig 50650 bp, 44 predicted proteins | sample RumenRJG_02DNA_FD_189096 | JGI IMG/M metagenome (GOLD analysis project Ga0256405, IMG submission 189096) | Bovine rumen microbial communities from Lethbridge, Alberta, Canada - RJG_02 | ecosystem: Host-associated > Mammals > Digestive system > Stomach > Rumen | place: Canada: Alberta...
ACGAGTTGCTTCATGCGCGTTTTTATACGCAGCGATGTTTTTGCGCTCTCCCCCGAAGCCTGCCAAAACCTGATGTAATTCATGAGCTTGTCAACGTGATTATCGAATCGCTGCTCGCCTTCCTTGACACTCCAGACCTCGACACCATTGTGGACAAACCATTCAACTATAAATGGGGTCTCGTCATCTATTCTGCCTATTCTGTCAAACATAAAAACCAACAGAATATCGAACTCATGATTGAGCGCAGCTTTTTTCAACTCCTGAATTGCATCGCGGTCATCTGCGTGGACCTTAAATCCGGATACACCCTTTTCCGAGAACTCCTTCACGATCTCCCAGCCCTGCGCCTCCGCAAATCTGTGACACTCGACCTTCTGCATCGGAATATCATCGGTATTGACATCGACCTGCTTCTTTGTAGAAACTCTGTATAAGCAATAAACTCTTTTCATAAGACATATCCTTTCTGCAAAGGAAGTGCCTTACAAAATTGCTTGCAAATAAATTATATCATAAAACCTGAAAGATGTAAAGCACTTTATTTAAAATAATCTTTATTTTCTCTGTCCTCATTAATTATCCTATGTAGAAAGTCCTGTCGCAGCAGTGATAACACGGCGTTTTTACTGTTCTTTTTATTATTTGGATCGAACTTGAGAACGATAGTACAATCTGCTATCCTAAACTTAATATTCTTTTTATCCTCTTCCATATATATCACTCATTTCATTTAAAATATTGCCTATTAATATATTACTTCTTTCGATGATAAACCGCAAGTTTGCAATTTATATTCTCATAACACTTGATAATCAAGCACTGAGACAATAAAATCCAAATTGATTTTTATAAATATCCTCATATATGAAAAAATAATATTCTTATAAAAAACTATATATGACTTTTTTATGAACTTGATGAACAAGTTTCAGAAATTCATTGACAACCCGATGATAAATGCGACGGTCATTGATATTCCGGCAAAGGACGGTGGTTGATTGCCGTTCGGAAATGTTAATGTCGATTACGCACCTTGTAAATACAAATTCAAAATTAAATAGAGAAAGGTGACTATATAAAGCTGCTTGATTATTATGCTGAGGAACGGCTGTGAGGCAGAGCAGTTGTCAGAGGAGGGATCCTGTTTTGAACAGACTTATAATAGTGGAAGGACTTTTCCATGCTATGTATCAGATACAACGGACAGAGATGACCGAAAAACAACAGCTCCAAACCGTAAAATGCGGTTTGGAGCTGTTTTTATCGTTCTCACGCAGAATTGACAAACCATGCTATATCTTGTTAAAAAACTCCAGCGATTCAACCGCCGATATCACTTTTTCAAGATACGCGTCATCAACGATCGGCCATTTGTAGTCAAGACGATACAGCACATTTGTTGTAAAGTAATTGTCGCTTTCGACCTGTACATTCTTATCTTCGCCCCTGCCGTTATATGCTACCAGCGATGTGACAGCTTCGCTGAAAGAATCATTGCCGGAGGCTTCCTGCATGATACGGGCAAATTCCCCTTCCGTGACAATGTCTATCTTCATGCCGTGGCGTTTCAGAGCGAAGACGATATCCCCCATGGTTACGAAATGATTGTTGTTGATATGGAAGATGCTGAACCTGCTGTCCACGCCGGAAAGCGCAAGCACCGCACCTGCCGTAGCGTCTATCGGCGAGAACTCAACAGCACCCGCAAGCGCAGTCACCGGGCAGGCACCCAGATGATTGAATGCCGCAAGAGACCGCATAAATGCGTTGGTAAGCAGATTTATCTGGAACTCGCCGTCCGAGTATCTTCCCATGAGATTTCCCGCTCTCAGTATGACGGCATCAAGTCCCTTCTCCGCTTTCGCTTCGAGTATCGCCCGCTCCGCCAAAAACTTGGTGCGCACATAGTCGTTGTCCACATACTGACCGATATACAGGTTGTTCTCGCAAAGCTTGACCGAATGTGCGGCATTCACCTCTCCGCCCACGGAAAGCGTGGATATCTGCACAAGCCGCATACGGTTTCTCAGACACACTTCGATGAGGTTTTCAACGCCGTGATAATTGATACGGTCGAGAATATCGTCCTTGACAAAATGCTTGACATTTGCGGCGCAGTTGATTATCACGTCAGCCTTTACATTGTCAAGAGCCGTAAGGGCTTCCTTGTCCGTAATATCCCCTTCAACGCAGAAGATACGGCTTCCGAACAGATCAACGAAAGGATCGTCGAAATAGTACATGAGCAGTGATCTCAGCCTGTCCTCCGCTGTTTCTTCGGCGGTACTCCGGATGAGGCAGGTGATCTTCCCCTGCGTCTTTTCTATGAACTTATGCAGCACATGGATACCGAGGAAACCGGTGGCACCGGTCAGTATCACATCACCCACCGGCTTTGCGGAGATCTCGTCAATGTGCGCCATGGTATTCTGCGCTATGAGGCGGTTGATATGACTGTAGTCGTAATCCGACGCCTGTTTTGAGCGTTCCGATCTGCCGGCGCCTTCAATGACAGCCGCCAGCTGACGCGGGGACGGATTGGAGAAGATATCCTTGTAAACAATGGGATAGCCTTTTCCCATGGCGTATGTGAGCAGATTAGCCGCAGAAATGGAGCTTCCTCCGATCTCGAAGAAATTGTCCGCTGCGCCGACTTTCTCAAGTCCGAGTATCTTCGCGTACTGTTCGCAAAGCTCCTTCTCCAGCGGTGTTGCGGGCTCCTCGAAATCGCCGCGCACATCCTGCCTTACCGGCAGCGGCAGCTTCTTTCTATTCACCTTCTGGTTCTGGTTCAGCGGTATGCTGTCGATCTGCATGAATGCTGCCGGGACCATGTAATCCGGTTTTTTGCTTCGTATAAATGCTGCCAGCTTTGCCTGATTTATAACCTTATCCGACACCAGATACGCCGCCATGAATTTTCCGCCCGCGGGATCGTCAAACGCCTGTACAGTTGCATCCTTAATGCCGTCATACTGCCGGATGACGCTCTCCACCTCGCTGAGTTCTATCCTGAACCCGCGGATCTTGACCTGTCCGTCATTACGCCCGATAAAGTCTATCCTTCCGTCGGGCAGTCTGCGCACGATGTCTCCCGTGCGGTAAACACGCTCATATCCCGGCGTGTTGCAGAAGGGATTGGGAATGAACGACTTTGCTGTCTTTTCCGGCAGGTTGAGATATCCGAGACCGACACCGTAACCCGCGATCCAGAGCTCTCCGAGTGCTCCCACCGGCAGCTCCGAGCCGTTCCTGTCAGCCACATAGAGTCTGTAATTGTCCAAAGGCTGCCCTATCGGTACGCGCAACGAGTTTTCTGTCACGGGAAAGATCGTGGCGAATATCGTACATTCAGTCGGTCCATAGCCGTTGTAGAATGTGTAATTCCCTTCCGGCTCAAACGGAACAAGTTTTTCTCCTCCGGACAGGAGATATTTAAGGCTGCTCTGCGGGATGGTAGTCGCGAACATCCGCGCCATCTGTGTTGTCATGAAAGAATGTGTTACACAGTTCTTTTCAAAATACGCGTTGACTTCCGGAAGATTAAGCCGCATTTCCTCGGGAACAATGCATAAGCAGGCACCCGTGGTCAGCGCCGTGTACATATCCATCATGCAGACGTCGAACCCGAAGCTCGCATAAGCGGCGACTGTCGAATCCGCGGTCAGTTCAAAGTAATCCCTGTACCACGCGCAGAAGTTCACCAGATTTCTGTGGCACAGCATAACACCCTTCGGTCTGCCCGTCGTTCCCGACGTATAAAGCAGAATGAAAAGCGAGTCGGGTGTAAGCTGCGTATCCGCGGGCGTTTTTTCGGGCAGCGCCGGGATATCTCGTGTATAAAGCACCTCGCCCTTAAAGCCGGGAATAACGTCCTTCAGACTTTCATCCTCGATAAGCACCTTCGCCCCGGAATCCTCTGTCATGAAAGCAAGTCGTTCTGCCGGATAACCGGGATCCAGCGGCTGATATGCCGCCCCCGTCTTAAGCACACCGAGCGCTGTGATTGGCATATATTCGCTTCTCGGAATCAGAACGGAAACAACGTCTCCCTTTCCGATGCCTCTTTCCTGCAGGTATGCCGCAATGTTGTCCGTCATGGAATCAAGCTCCGCATAGGTCAGTACCCTGTCATTGAAGATGACCGCGCGTCCGGAAGGCACTGCTTTTGCCGCTCTTCTGAAAAGCGTGACGATATCGGTGTTCTCGATTGCCTTTTCGGTGCGGTTGAATTCATCAAGCTGCTGCCGTTCTTCCGCGCCGACGAGGGAAATATCTCCCATACGCAGGTCACTTATAAGCCCGCCGAATACACGGGCCGTTGCTTCAAGAAGCGCCCTTATGCTCCACTCCTCGTAATGCTTCGCGTCATAATCGCAGATGATCTCAAAGCCGTTCTCTTTTTCAGCCACAAAGATCGTCAGAGCTGCTTTGAGAGCATTAAGCGCAAGCGGTACCGGCTCCGCACTCTTTCCGCCGATATCGGTGTATGCAAGCAGTCTGCCCTGATATACAAAGAGGATATTTGCCTTGACATCAAACTGTCCGGAGATCTCGGCAAAGGAGAAGATATCGTTTGCCATGCTGTCCGACAGCTGCTGTCCGATACGTTTCGCAAATTCTCTGCCGCGCTCGTTCACGTCAGGGCGGCATACTACCGGCAACGTATGCACGAACATACCGACGCTGCTGCCAAGACGCGGATCGTTCCTTCCGTTGTAAACTGTCGTGAAGATGCTGTCTTCACGGTACAGGAACTTCGACAGTGCAATGCCGAACGCCGCATTCCAAAGCCCGTTCAGCGTCATGCCGCCGTCTTTTATCGTTTCGGCCAGACACTCGCTGTCCGGCACGGTCTGTATCGTCAGATGTCCGATATCCGAACCGGACTTTTCCCTGTCATATACGGGCAGGCAGTCGGTATCTGAACCGTCCAGCAGTCCGGTATAGTACGATCTTGCTTTTTCATAGTATGCGCCGCTGCGGAGCTTCTCTTCAAGCAGTGCAAATTCAAAGCCAGTGAAATGCTCCGTTTCCGGCGTTTCCCCGGCATAAGCCCGGTTCACATCATTCAGTATGATCTGTATGGACTCTCCGTCAACCACGATATGATGACCGTCCATGAACAGATATCGGTCATCACCGTCATGAATGATCGCGGTACGGAAAAGGCTGTCTTTTGTAAGGTCGAACGGACGGACGAGTCCGGTAAAGCCGTTTTCCACGGAGCCGATCTCCACGTCGGTCACCGTCTGACGGTCGCTGTCTCTGCGCTCCGCCATGATCCGGCCGTTCTCTCCGGGAGTAAGGCGCATTTTCAGATAGGGATGTGCGTCCACAGCCGTGATAATCGCCTGTTTCAGCCTGTCTGTATCCACGTCCCTGTCCAGCTTCAACAGCACCGGCTCATTGTAGATCGTTGTATTCGGGTTTGCAAGGCACTCCACATAAATGCCCTGCTGTACTGTGGATATCGGATAGCTGTCCTGAAGCCCAAAGTGCTCCTCCTCGCCGGCAGCGGCTATCCATTCCGCAATCTTGCGAATCGTTCCGTTCTCTTTCAGATCGGCGAGCTTGAAGGTCCTGCCAAACGTTTTGGAAATGAGCGCGCTGAAACGCATAGCCCCGATAGATGTCAGACCGGCAGACGCAAGCTCCGTGGTAACGCCGATCTTCCTGCCCGGAAGTACCTCGCCGATCAGATCAACGAGCTTCTGCTCCGTTTCATTTTCCGGCAGATCAATGACCTCATCCGAAGGCAGCGGCATAGCCCTGAGCACCTTGCGGTCTATCTTCCCGTTCGGTGTCATCGGCATTTTGTCAAGCTGAACATATACTGTCGGCACCATGTATTCCGTCAGGGTACCGGAAAGGTACGTGCGCAATGCCTTCCGGTCCGTCTCGCTGTCCGCCGTGAAATACAGCACCAGCTGATCTCCGATCACTTCTGCGGCTGTATGCAGGATACCTTCATACTGTCCTGCGGTATTCTCTATCTCGCCAAGCTCGATACGGAAGCCGCGCAGCTTCACCTGAGTGTCGATACGTCCGAGGAATTCCAGCTCTCCGTCTTTGTTGTATTTTGCCAGATCACCGGTGCGGTACATTTTACCGCCGGGATTACCGGTGAAATCGCAGGGAATAAACTTCTCCTCTGTCAGTTCCTTTCTTTTCCAGTAGCCTTCCGCCACCTGCGGACCCGCAAGGCAGAGCTCACCCACGGCACCCTGCGGCAGCAGTCTCCCGTCTGCGTCGCAGATCACAGACCATGTGTTCGGCACGGCACGTCCGATAGGGATATCTGTGTCCTTCTCCTGATCCACAACATGATACGACGAGCAGACCGTGAACTCCGTGGGTCCGTAACCGTTGATGATCCTGATATCCGTCTTTGCGCAGGGCAGCATCTTTTCTCCGCCCATCATAATATACCGCAGTTCCATATCGGGATACTGGTTCACCATAGCCATACCGATCTGTGTGGACATTGTCAGCGCCGTAATACGGTGCACCCGGAAATAATCATTCATTCCCGCCATATCCCGGCGCAGCTCGTCCGAAAGGATATGTATCTCTCCTCCGGCGGCAAGCGGACAGATAAGGTCATCCAGCGAAGCGTCAAAGGCGAAGCTGGGATGTACTGCATGAACGCTGTTTTTGCTTAATTCAAGATCACATATCCTCCATTCGGCGTACGCGCGGAGCGAACGATGGCTCTGCACTACCCCCTTGGGCTTTCCCGTAGAGCCGGAGGTATAGATCATATAGGCACGGTGCACAGGTGTCGCCCTGTTGATGTTGTCCGCTTCCGGCACCTCCGCCAGAACCTGTGCGATAGTTTCCTCCGTCAGCACAGCCTGTGCCTCCGAGTCCTCCAGCATATAGGCTATTCTGTCCTCGGGATATTCCGGATCTATCGGCACATACGCCGCCCCCGCTTTCTGTATGCCGATGATCGCCGCCGGAAATTCCTTTACGCGGTCTGTCTTCACGGCAACAAAGCTGTTTTCCTTCACCCCGTGACCGATAAGATACGCGGCGATACGATCGGATACTTTATCCAGCTCGCCGTAGGTATAGCTTCCCGTGCTGTCCGTTACCGCCGTCTTATCAGGCGTTTCCCGGACATTGCGCATAAACAGGTCAAGCCATGTTTCCGAAGCATCATAATCAAGAGTCCTGCCGCGGGAAAGCTCAAGTATTTCATTTTCTTCCGCCGCGTCAAGCAGCTTCACGTCCGACATTTTTTCTTTCACGGTCAATCCGCGCAGAACATTACCGAAGCATTTCGCAAACCGCGCGATGTATTCTCCGCTGAACCGGTCCGCGTGATACTGGATATGCAGTATCAGCCTGCCGTCCGACGGATACAGCTCCGCCGTCAGCGCGCTTCCCGTCGCGACAAATGCAAGCTCCTCACGGGTCAGCTGCAGAGGGCTGTCTTTCGGCACCTCCATAAGATCCGTCTGCCAAGCGAACTGCGCGTCACCGGTCACAGCCGTTTGTGCAGCAAGCTCCGCAAAGGAGAAGATGTCGTTTGCCATTGAGCCGAGCATCTGCTCTTTCAGCTCATCGAGGTATTCCGTGACCGGACGGTTCTTTCCGGTACGGCAGAGCACCGGCAGAGTGGTGACGAACATGGAGACCGTGCGCTGTGTGCGGGGGTCTCTGCGTCCGTTATATATCGTGGAGAAAAGCGCTTCCTTCTTCGTCGTATAGGACGCGAGCACCATACCGAAAGCGGCTGTGGATATCACATTCTCCGATGTTTTCAGCTTTTCGCAAGCCGCGCTCAGTTCATTTGCGGACAGATCGAGCGTACAGCGCAGGTCTCCGTAAGTGCGCTCCTTAGCCTTAAGGTCACCCTGCGGAAGCGTGGTTTCCTCCGCTTCACCGAATTGGCTCAGATACCATTCCTTTGCGTTTTTCCATGCTTCACCCTGCCGTGCGGCATTCTCCGCCGCGGCTGCGTCAAAGGCTGTCCAGCTTTCGGCTTCGATGTCTTCGCCGAGGAACGCCCTTTGCAGCTGCGCTCCGATTATCTGCATGGATGTCCCGTCAAATACGATATGGTGGGAATCCATAAACAGATATTTATGGCTTTCCGTTTCAAATATCCGCATACGGAAAAGGCGTTCGCGCATTATAAAGAACGGCTGCACTAAAGAAGCCCTGCGCTGTTCCCATTCCGCCTCCGTAATCCGTTCTCGTTCACACACCGGCTGTGCGGCGTACTCCGGAGAATACCGCATTATGGGCTGTCCGTCCGCATCGGTTCCGATCGCGGCAAACAGACCCGGATGAGCGCGCATAGTCCGGTCAACGGCATCGGCAAGCCTGTCGGTATCTGTATCATCACCCAGACGGAACAGCATCGGGTTGTTGTAGACAGCCTCGCCTTCGTGCATTTCACATTCCAGAAAGATGCCAAGCTGAGACTGAGTAAGCGGGCAGGCACGGTTCAGGTTATCCTCCTGCGCCCCGGGGAGCTCCCGTGTTTCCGCAAGGTATATCTCAGCTATCCTGTTCGGTGTACGTCCACGGAATATCTGGCTGATGCTTAGTCCGGGAAGGCTGCATGCCCCCACGACTTCCATAGAGGTAATGGAGCTTCCGCCCATGCGGTAGAAATCCTCTTCCGCGCTGAAACGCTCCATGCCCAGCACCGATGCCATTGCCTCACATATCGCACGTGCCGTTTCGTTTTCCGGTGCGACATATTCCTTTTCTTTTTTCGCGGGCTTCGGAAGCAGACGACGGCTTATCTTTCCGGTAGCCGTGCGCGGCAGCTCGTCAAGATGTATGAAGTGCGACGGTATCATGTAGTACGGCAGCACATCACCGAGTTTTTTTCTCACTTCCTCAATATCCGGCTCGACAGGGTCAGCATAATAAAGACAGATGAACGCATCCTCGCCTTCCCCGAAGCCCCGCGCAACCACCTGCTGCAGACCCGTCACACGGCGCGCTGCCGCTTCGATCTCCGCGGGCTCCACACGGTTGCCGGAAATCTTTATCATATCGTCGATACGCCCGATGACTTCATACTGTCCGTCCGGCCGTTTCCGCGCCAGATCGTGGGTATGGTATTCACCGTTCACGAACGCCCTCGCGTTTTCTTCCGGACGGTTGATATATCCGCGCACAAACGGATTTTCAACGCACAGCTCACCCGTTTCTCCGTCGGGTACGGGATTTCCTTCTTCATCCCGGAGGGTTATCTTCATATCCGTGAACGGTCTTCCGACAGGCGCGATCTCATTCGGACCGTCAAGAAACGCGATTGCCACGCTGAACGCGGTCTCGCTCATATTGTAGGTGTTGATGATCTTTATTTCCGGATCATCGCTCCAGATACCGTTTGCCGGTTCCGACCCGACAAAGAATTTCTTAAGTGTGGGGATCTTCCTGAACAGGCGGTAGATCGACGGCGCACAGAATACGGTATCCACGCTGCTTTCCACAAAAGCCTTGCCCAGCACCGGCGGGTTCTTCAGAATGCTGTAGGGGACTACACTCATATCCGGACCCGCATCCAGAGCGCAGATATATGCCTGCACCGCGGCTACAAAATTCAGCGGCGCGATCATTGCAAAATGATTTTCGGGACCTACCAGATACTTCTCACCGTCCCGAAGGCTCTGCGCAATCGGATCCAGATTGCCGTATTCGTGCAGCACACCCTTCGGCGTGCCGGTAGTTCCGGAGGTATAGACCGCGAAAGCCGCGTCATGTTCATTCACTTCGGCAAATCCGTCAAGCGGCTCGCACCGGAGTATCTCCTCCCATGCCGCGCTGTCTATGACGATTTTACACCCGCAGTCCTTCTGAATAAACGCGATACGCTCCGCGGGATACCCTTCCTCAAGTACGACAAAAGCAGCCCCGGCCTTCCATACGCCGAGCATGGCAATGAACGTCTCCGCTCCGCGCGGAAGCAGGATATTCACGAAATCCTCACGGCCTATCCCGTGATCCCGGAGATACCGGTACACCTTGCCGGAGAGCATATCCAGTTCCCGCAGTGTGATCTTTTTGTTTTCTCCCATTGCCGAAAGGCACACCATATCCGGTGTGCTACCGATACGTTCCTGAATTCTCTGGAATATCCTGTTCATTTGTTTTCCCCCTGTCATGTACGCGTCAGCGCCGTTATTTCTCCGGCATCTCCGCTTCAAAAACCATAGTCAGTACGTTATATCCGTCTATACGGCTGTAAACCATATCGCTGCTGTTCATGCGGGCAAACATGATACCCATGCCGCCCCTGTCCAGTTCGTCAAACTGCGGCATTTCCTTTTCTGCCGTCACCGGGTCAAAGGCTGTACCGTTGTCGGCAAAGGCAGCCAGCCATGTGTCTCCGATACGTCTTCCGGCAAAGCGTATCTTATCTGCTCCGGAATAATTTACGATATTGGTGAAGACCTCCTCGCAGGCAAGAACGATATCCATTGTCCTGTCGTTTTCACCCAGAGCGGAGAACGTAAGCTCCTTTACGGTCTCAAATGACTCCAGCTCGGGACGAAGTGTCTGCCATGCGTCCCCGCTGCCTTTGTACACAAGTGCGAGACAGGTGATGTCGTCAAACTGTTCTCCACCCTCCGCGAACGCGTCCACCGATGCCAGTGTATCGCGTATCAGCGCAAGCGTGTCATACGAACCGCTGTCCTCGCCGTATTCCGTCTTAACCATTTCACGGAGCCGTTCTCCACCGTAAGGGAGCCTGTCGGCATTAATAGCTTCCGTAACGCCGTCCGTGTACAGAAAAATACCGTCACCGTCCCGCAGAACGATCTTCTGTTCGTCTATCTGCGAGTTCTCAAACAGTCCCAGCGCAACGCCGCTCATCACGTCCAGATAGCAAGGCTCCCGGCTCAGTATCAGCGGCTTCTCATGCCCCGCGTTCGCAATGGTGACAATACCGGTTTCCGTGTCAAGCATAAGCGCCGATACGGTAGCGAACATATTTTCGGGATTGGAAGCGCAGAGCTCCCTGTTCACGCAGTTGAGCGTATCCGCCAGACCCCGTCCCGCCATAAGGTTTTCCCGTATGCTGGCTTTTACGGTGGTCATAAACAGCGCTGCGGAAACGCCTTTTCCAGAGCTGTCACCGATCACGGCGCATATCCGCCTGTCGTCCGGGCGTATCAGATCGTAGAAATCTCCGCCTACCTCACGGGCTGCACGCATACATCCGTTGATCTCAAATCTGTCACCTGTCACGGAGCACTCACGGGGGACTATACCGTCCTGTATTTTTCTCGCTACATCCAGCTGCGTCTGATTATAGATACGTTCCTCCGTCAGAGCCTCGATATCGCTTACATACCGGCTGATGTCCTTTGTCATCGTACCGAAAATTTCCTCGATATCCGTGACCTCATCTTCATATAAGATCAGCCGCTTGTCCGGTGTCCCGGTTTCCTTTCTGTCCGCGGCAAAACGCCTCATACGCTTCGACAACGCAAGTATCGGGCGCGTCACGGAGTGACGGATAAGCAGCAGCGCGATGACGCAGGTCACGGCAATTATTGCAGCCCCGATCAGCAGCACCTGCCACAGGTTATTCATGGCATCCGCGTTTATGCGCTCCATTCCGTAATCCGCGCCAATCATGGCGACGATATGACCGTTCTCATCCAGAAGCGGCACAATATGCATACATACCCAGCCGTACTCGTTGTCGATCAGCTCAAAGTCCTCGTCCTTTATCCCGTTCAGAACATTTGTCTCGGCCCGGTAAAGCGACGTGGTCCTTGTTGTCCCGAATCTGTACTCTCTCTGCATGCGCTGGTCGTCCTCGTCCGTGTTTGCCGCGCAGATGATGTAATGCCTGTATCTGTCCTCATCTATCGTATACATATACAGGTATCGAAGTTTTGTGCTGCGGCACAGGAAATGGAATATCGTATGCATCTCATCCCGGGCTGTCTCATTTGTATTCAGCGATGTCATCACATTTTCCGTGCCGTAAGATCCTATCATATCCGACACGCTGTGGGCTGCCGATCCGGCAAACTGGTCACCCTGCCGGATCGCCTGATCCATCATAAAGTTGTAAACGATAAGATATGTGATCGCTGTTGTTATGATCATAGCGACCAGAAACAGCAAGGCGATCCTCGTCAGTATGGATGCTCTTATCTTCTTTTTCATTCGAAATGAACGGTCTTGTCAATGCCCGTCGTTTTAAATATATTCAGGATCCTCGGAGAAGCGCCCTTAATTACCAGCGCACCATTCATCTTTTTATACGCGGTGACTACCGCGCGCACGCCTGTTGAGGCAATATATTCCAATCCGGAAAAGTCCAGCACCATGCTGTTTATGCCGTCCTCCAGATGTTCCAGCTCCGCCAGCAGTTCGGGTGCCGCCTTAGTATCCAGCCAGCCTTCCAGCGCAAGCGTTACTTCGTTTCCATTCAGAATTTTCTTGATCGTCACAACAAGTACCCCTTTCTTCGGATAATATATTCACTGAAATGCCGCAGTGCTGTGCCTTCGTTCATTCATTCCGGACAGCGGAGTACACTTTCGCACAGGGAAATATCAGTATGATATTAATTTTATCACAAAACCACAAAAATTGCAAGGGAATTATAATAATTTTTGAGCGATTTTGCAAACCCAGCCTTGGTGTCTGCGCCAGTTTTCTCTTACTTTAAATGCGCAGCGATCTGAACGTAAAATAAAATACGGACAGCCTTCATACTGTCCGTATCGGTTTTATTATCTGATTTTTTCTGATTCTCACTCAACATTTCATAACTGCTTTATTGCCGGAACTAAATCAATGTCTCCGACGGGTTCCGAAGAACATATACTGATAAAACAGTCTTTATAGCGAGCCTCGGCAGCATACCAGACAGTTTTGTTGTATGTGACAGGCACGCCGGATGTAAAGGGGATAATATCAACACTTTTCATATCATCAACAAGTCCGGTGCCGACCGCTTTCAGGAGGCTTTCCTTCAATGTCCAGAGACGGTGAAAGCGGACAACGGGATCCGTGCTCATCCACTCATATTCCTTATCCGAAAAAACCTGTTCCGCGATCGTAAGATTTTTGCGGTCAGCCTTTTCAATATCAATTCCAACCGGTCGGTCGCCGGTCACAAGAACACAAACATCACCGCTGTGAGAAATATTGAATTCCGGGAAGCCGTGCGCAAAGGGTTTTCCGCTGCTGTTATGACATATTTCCGATTCGTCTGTTATCCCGACTATTTCCGTCATAAGGATAGCGCCGCCAAGACAAAGCAGTCTGTCTTTTTCCTGTCTATATGCATTTGCTCTGTCATAGCGTTCCGGCATGATGCGCTTAATGCGCGAAATGTCGTATTTGCTTACATCTTCGGTTGTGATAAAGAATACTTTCATATTGTTTCCGACTCTGTTTCAGCTTTATGCCGACCGGTTCTGTCTGTATCGGCAGTATCCCCACATGGATACATTTTTATTATACGAACAAATAACATACTTGTCAAGATTTATCTGCTCCGAAGCATCTTCTCCGCCTGTCTGCTGCGGCAGCCGAGCGACTGCAAAAGTACCCTTTCCTCAATTGTTAAAATGCTGTTCATTAAACATTCCTCCTTCATCTTGACTTCTTCTTTTTGTGCTCCGCTGTCTTTTCGGGAGCGTCCGGTTTGTTCTGTTTCTGTTCTTCCTTGCGAGGATCGTTACCCTGCATACCTCTGTCCCGATCTCTGTTATCGCTCAGGAAGTCGTGTAAAGGCTTAAAACCGGCTTTATCAACGTAGTAAGCGTCCGTGCCGATAACGACAACATCACTCACGGAGAGCGAATGTCCTTTGAAATCTTCGGGACGGTCTATGTTGAACTTCTCAAATATGGACTCAAGCGTATTCCCAAGTCCGGGAGCGTGCTGCGGCAGAATATCGCTGCCTGCAACATACATCTTTGTATAATTGCCGGGCTCCGGCTTTAATCCGCGCCTTTCCAAGTCCGCATACGATTCAAACGATATTTCGCGCCTGTCGGGAATATCCTCACGAAGCTGATAGATCTCAAATGTAAAGGTCTTTTCCGCTTCTACGGTCTGCGGTTGTTTGAGTATTTCCGCGAGCGCTGCATTGCACTCCGCAAAAGTGCCGCGCATAACGACCTTATCATTCTGATACTGCCCGTTATCAAGATTATAAAAATATTACTGGTAATGAACAAAATGAATTTTCTCCTAATCCACATTTAGAAAAAATAAAAAAAATTAGGCATGCCTTAGAACATCGCTCAATAAAAATTATATGGGATTGGGCCGTCATATCGGAAGAAAGAAAAGACGGAATATCTGAATATGTAACAGAATCTCAATTTTACAAGTATACAAAGGAACTATTACATACAGTTCGAGAAACGATAATATGCCTTTCAATGTGTGTAAAAATCGAGGAAGATAAACATGAAAGAAAAGAAGAATCGAAAATTATAATTCCATTGATTATGGAAGAATATAAAGATGAATGGAAAATTTGATATTGTTTATTGTGACATATCAGTATAGATTATAATAATTATGATTATTAAAAAAGTATTCGCCGAACAGTCTTGACCTGTCCGGCAGAATTCAAATTATGTGCTTTTTCAACCATTCAATAATAGTCTTATCATCATTCTCTCCCGCGGCTGTCTTTAGTATCAGCGCAATCAGATCATCGTCGTCATATTCCAGCTCGATATTGTTGAGCCGGAGAAATATCAGCATTGCGTGAGTGCCGATACGCTTGTTCCCGTCGATGAACGGGTGATTTGCGATAAGCCCGAAAGCGAGCCTCGCGGCTTTGGATAACAAATCGGGATAAAGCTCGCTGCCGGAAAAGGTCTGGAATGGAGTGTTAAGAGCAGAGTCAAGCATACCCTCGTCGCGCAGTCCGTCCTGACCGCCGAATCTTTCTACGAGAGCGGAGTGAAGCATTTTTATCTGTTCTTTTGTGAGCTTCTTCATTTTGCAAGCTCCTTGTAAACACGGTCATTTTTATCCATAATGCTTGCCGACAGCTTCATCACCTCGGCGTCGGATGCGAATTCCTCGTCACTGAGCGTCATACCGAACGGAAGCCCTCTGACCGCGACCGAGCGCTTAAGGAAAATACGCATAGCCGTTGAAAGATCGAGACCGAGTTTATCGTAAATCTCCGTTGCCTGCTCCTTCAGATCATCGTCAATGCGGAACTGTACTACTGATGTTGCCATAATATGACCTCCTTTACAGCATATATTCTATATTACAATTATAATACATTGTCGTTCGTTTGTCAACAGTTTTAACTAAAATGCCGCCTGCCAAAGAATGACAAGCGGCTGAGTGTTATTCGCTGAGTATATCAAGCATCAGATCTGCTCCGAGACGAAAGCCTCTCGCAAAGTCGGCTTCACTCTCTAACTGCGCTTCAATGCGAAGTGCGTCGGTGTATTCGTTGAGAAGTTCCTTGCAATCGGGATAAAGTTCAAGCAGCTTTTTTTCGGTGCTGCATATCATGGCACGGTTCTCTCTGAAACGCTTTGTGTTTGGCGCAGGTTTTTCGCACGGGCAAAACTCTCCATAATAGAGTTTACTTATTACACCTTTCATTAAGATCATCCTCCCTTCACTTGCTTGTCAGATGATCTCCGGTTACAGACATAAAGTACTCAATAACGCTGTCCCTGTTGACGAGCACTTTACTTCTCCCACCGCTGCCAGTGCGAAAATATTTCACCTTGTTCTGCGCCACAAGCTGGCGTAATGTATATTCTCTCAGTCCTTCAATCTCCTTTGCACATTCTTTGATTGTCAACATAATTGGCATTTTTGGAGCATCCTGTTCTTCCGAATCTGATAACATCCGAATATTGTCCAAATTCTGAATACTGTCAAGTTTTGCAAGACGCTCAAGCAAGATTTTGATCTGTTCGATAATTGCAGCTTTTTCTTGCGCTATATTGGCTATAACATCTGTATTTCCCATTAGTCTGTCCTCCGATTTGATTGTTGTTATAATGTCATTACATAATAATTAGAAAATATACAGAAATAGCCGAGAAATTGTACCTCATTTGTACCTTGTTTTTTTGAAAATTTGCCTTATTACGCCTAAGTATACTTTAGAATGAAAAAAATGAATGCCTGCGAACCGCGGTATAATCACGTTTGCCACAGGTGACCATAGAATACAAAACATTTACTTGACTTTTCAAGTCCCGTCACTCAGACCATATTCCCTTATCGCCGAAGTCGCTTGTAGAGCGGCTTCGGCGGTTTTCATTTTATTCTGCTGGTCGTTCTGGACATTGTTTGGACATTATTTTTCCAAACCGGACATTTCAGCTTACTTTTTCCTCTTCCACTTTGCCTGATGTCTTGCTGAAATCGAGAGCGTTTGCAATGACATCACTTGTTCTCGCCTGTGCCTCCTGAAACATATGCACATATATCCCGGTTGTTGTAGAAATTGCACTATGTCCTAAATCAGCCGACACGGTAGCGGGATCCACGCCCGCAAAAATCAGTAAGCTGGCATGGAAGTGACGCATTGAGTGAACATCGCAGAAGCGCATACCGTTCTTTTCAGTGAAGCGCTTAAGCCAAGTGTAGGGCGTGTTGTTAGCCATAGGCTTGCCGTTCCATTGAACAAAGAGTCTGTCATTCTCTATCCACTGGTTACCCAATTCCTCACGCATAGTGTCGTGCTCTGATTTAAGGTTGCGCAGGACATTTATCACGGTTTCTGCGAGTTTTATTGAACGCTGCGAGCTTTTTGTCTTAGTGGTATCGGTGAAAGTGCCGTTTTTATTGGTATAGTTGGAAGTACGGCGGATATTGACTACTCTTGTATCAAAATCAATATCCTTCCATTCCAATCCAAGCATTTCACCTCTGCGAAATCCCCCGTATATCGCAAGCATAAAGAACGCCCGATATTTGATCGGTGCTGCTTCAAGCAGCTCAAAAAGCTGTTTAACTTCGTCAATGGTGTAGATAGACTTTTCCTTCTTCTCGCCTTTCGGCACGGTAACTTTTGTGCAGGGGTTCGTTGAAAGCATATCCATTTTTACAGCATAGCTGAATATTGACGAAATAAGGCTCAGGTGATGAATTACTGTTTTGCGGGACAGCGGCTTGCCTGTCTGAATGTTTCTGCCGTTCACTGCGAGATCATTAACAAACTTCTGAATATCTCTACTCGTGATCTTGTCAAGCCGAAGGTGTCCTAATGCTGCGTAAACGCGCTTAGTAAGCTGACGCTGACGGTTCAGTGAAGTCTTGCGGAGATTTAATACCGCATATTCGTTAAACCACTGTTCAGCAAAGGTCTGGAACTTGATAGCTGCAGTAACGCGTCCTGTCTTGCACTCTTCCTCAAAAAGTACGATCTGACGGTCAAGCTCTTTCTTTATCTGCCTTTCTGTCATACCGGGATCGGCTTTCCACGTTCTCGCCTGAAAGACCTGTTTACCATTGACATCATATCCGCATGATACTCTAATTCTGTATGAGTTACCTCTTTTAGTTACATTTGCCATAGTTTGTTTCCTCCTGTAAACAAACCGTTAGCACATATCTGTTTTTTTAATTTTACTCTTTAAAGTGCTTTTTGTCAAGTACTATTAAAGGGTTTGCTGAACTTTTTTGATATGCGCTTACAGTCTTTTGTTCTGAATTTCATTGTTATGTGATGATCTTTTATCTCTATGTCTGTTTGTAATGCGCCCGCAGGCATATTCTGTTCCTTTCTTCGGCTAATTGCCCTGCATCGCAGCCGTCAAGCCTGCTCAAGGGGGAGGCTCCGAAAATTTTTCGCCCCGATAACAGAGCGAAAAAATTTTGGAGTACCCTTGACAGGTGCAGACGAGCTGCGATAACATAGGCAAGCCGAAGAACGAAAAGGTTATAAGCTCCGGCGCTTTTTGATAGTCTGAATGGGATGCAGGAACTTTTCAAGTTGCTCCCTCAGATTCAGACTTTCGATAAATTCCATTAACTTGGTATATTTTTTCTTCCAGTCCTCGATCTCGGCTTTCAGCTTTTCGACATTTAAGCGTTCCCGGATGGATTTCAGAAAGCTGATCTCTTTTGCCTGTTCGTCGTTCTTTTTCTGCAATTCCTCCTTTTCTTTGGCGAGCTGTGCCTTTTCTTCTTTCAAGGTCTTTATCTGCTCATTCAGCTTCTTTTCGTGACTTTCGGCAGCTATCTGCTTTTTGGCAAGAGCGGAAACCTTGTCGTAATCATCGGCTGCAATGGTTATCTTCCCGCCGAACACGGTTTTTTTCGTTTCAATGCTGTTGATGTCCTTGATCTGACTGGCTTTTCCGGCATTCTCGGCAATGAGCGCCTGCTTTTCCGCGAGCTGGTCGGCGGCAGCAGTCAATTCCTCGTTGACCTGCTCTACCTCTGATTGCTTGGCGGCTATTTCGGTATCCATACTCTCAATGGTATCGCGTTTCTCTTGATACTCGCCGTCAAGCCTGTCAATCGTGGTTTCGATATCCGACAGCAGCTTTTCCCGCTGATTCAGCACCCATTCGGTGCTTTTTGTTTTACTGTCAAGGTCTTTCAGTTCCTTTTGCCGTTCCTGCTTTTTGTAGTCGAGGACGGAAAGATGTTCGTTATGCGTTCCGAGCTGTTCCCACTCAATGCCACGCGTGAGCATAATTGTCGCAAGCTCCTGTTTTTCGCGCTCTATCCACATTTTCGTGTTTGTTTCCAGTTTGCCCTCGCCCTTGAAACCCTGCTGTTCAAGCGCTTTTGACAGCGTGTTCCGTGTCGGCAGTCCGCGCTTCTGACCGGTGGCGAACGGCACGAAGTCAATGTGAACGTGCGGCGTAGCTTCATCAAGGTGGATAACGGCATTGAAAACCCGAATGTGTGGATTTCGCTTTATGAAGCCCTCTGTAAACTCTTTTAGTATCCCGGTCGCGGTTTTCGCTGCGTCCGAGCCGACGGGCGTATCTTCCATATTTCCGACTTGGAAGATGACCTCGTAGAACTCCTTTTCCTGCCGCCCGTGTCTGATGTGTTCCCGGTAGTCGTGGATTATCCTGTCTTTGCGTGTCTGACGGGCATTGAATTCACTTAAAGCGTCATCAAATAATTCGTGATAAACCTGTTTAATGTCGTCTTTTACGATAGTGATGTTGTCTTTAACGCGGGTGCGGTCAACATTCTCGGCTATGAACTTCCGGTTGTTGTGGTTTACATCTCCTTTGTCGATCTGACCGCTGATAGTTCTTTTTATCATTTCACCCCTCCCGTCATATCATCGGATTGACCTCGTACCAGAGCGTTCCGCTTTCCTCGTAGGCTACGGCGTACCCTCTGTCGATCAGCAATTCCATTGGTTCTTCTAACTCTGCGACTTTCTTAAAACGCCGGCAGGAGCGGAGAAGCTCACGGCTGCTGATACGGGTTATCCTCTTGGTTTTCAGCTTGGTCAGCACATATTCTGCGGTGTCAGCGACTGCGCCTGTGGTGTTCATTCCGTAGGCGTATATCGCCTGATGCTTGTAATACTCCGCAAGCTCTATAGCTTCCATAAGCGTTATCAGCGTCACCTGTTCGCTCTGCGGTGATCTGCCGCCGACAATGCACTTGATACAGTGCAGCAAGCCGCAAAAGCGGAGAATAAGTCCGTGAAACTTGCCGCCCCAATCCGGGCAGTCCGCAAAGTCCGTCAGCAGCGACGGCTCAATGCTTTTATTGTAGTATTTGGCAAATTCTGCCCGCGCTTCATCATCAAAGTATAACGGTATTTCCGGCTCGCCCTTTTTCCTGTTGTACTTGACTGCGAGCGCGTCCTTTACGAGCCTGTCGTAAGCTGCCGTAAATTCCGGTTTTACGGCAGCTGCGTTGTAATCCCGCATACCGATGAACGAGCGCGGGAAGCAGTAGATAAACCTTGCAAGCATACCGCTCGACACGAACGCGCGGTTTTCCATAAGCTCGGTGAGAATGTACGGCTGCCCGCACAAGCATACCGACAAATACGGTCTGTCAAGATATACCGGCTCTCCGTGACATCGGTCTTTCTGATAACTCTCGCCGCCCCAGCATTTGAGAAGCAGGTCGAGGTTTGCCATTCCGTTGTTGTATCGTCCTCCGAAATTCTTGAAAACTCCCGCTTCGTCTGACATCATCAGTATCGTTTCGTTGTCGTTTATCAGCTTGACGAGCGCTTCCGGAGTAACATCATCTACACATACTCGCCGGAACTGTTCGACTTCCATACTGTCAAGCTCAGCTCGCTTGAACGCGATCTCGTCCGGTGACGCTCCCTTTGTCTGCAATTCCGCTATCTCGGCTTTCAGCTTTGCCGCCTGTTCCTGTGAGGTGAATATCTGTAGCTTGTGGCTGTCGTTGAACTCCCGTGCAAATTCGATAAACGGTTTCTTGATGAAGCGCATTACCGGAGATTTTCGCTCTGCCGGGCTTGCAAGTATCAGCGTGAACAGATTTATCGGTTCGCTGTGGTCTTGTTTCCCGTACATTCGGTACATTCCCGAAAAGCAGTGCGACATTGCTGATAATACCGCCGTTGCCGCCATTGACTTGTCCGTTGAGGTCGTTATGGATACCGAATTCACCATGTCCCGCAATATCTCTGGCAGATCCATTATCGGATAAGGCTTGAAAGAGGATCTCTCCTCTTTCAATGCCTGCGGTGCCTGCCACTTCCTGTCTGTCATATCTTGTCCTCCTCTCCCGTTCTCCTGCCGAATACCGTTTCGTACAAGTCCTCTTCGGCAATGAGGTACTTGTTGCCCGCTTTGAAGCTCCGGAGCTGTCCGCTTTTACACATTTGCCGGATCCTGTACTCCGTAAGTCCTTCGATGAGCTGTGCTGCCTGCTTGATGGTTAAAATTCTCTTCATTGTTGCCTCCGTTTCTGTTTCTGTTCCATGAGCCTTTCGGCTCCTTACACTGCTATTATCGCATAAATGCTCTCGAACCTGAAGAGATTACAGTTTCAAATATCAAACGGGTTTTGCAGGCTTGACAAATCCGCTGAAATACGCTATAATATTCTTAACCGTACAACAAACAATTTTAATAATTACGGTTTTACGAATTGATTTTTGGAGCAGATTATGGTTTATTTCGGTTATTTTTTTGAGTACAGAAAAGGAAAAGCGCGCATCAGTATCTCAAAGGACACCAAGATGCGCGAGTTTAACGACTACAAAATCTCGGACATCGTGCGGCAGATGTACGAGTTTTCCGCAAATTATGACGCCCTGAAACAGGGCGTCGAGAATCTGTGTAATGTCCTGACTGTCGGCAAAAAAGAACGCAATGCTGCTGTGGAGCAGCTTGAAGCACTGCAAATGAATGAGAATGTGTTTCTGCAATATATCATAGAACGGTTGTTTGACGCTCTCGGGAACGCGGAGACCGACTTCGGAAGCGGTAAGCAGTCCCTCACGACATTCATCAACGGTCTGACGCTGCCGATAAACATTGAGAAGAAGCGCAAGAAGTGGCAGTCTGAGCTGATGAATACTTTCACAACACTGACCTCGCCGTTCGTGTCCATTGAGGGTACGCTTGCTAATCCGAACAGCACCGCGACTGCGGTTATATGTGCGGATAAGCAATATACGGTCTGTGATACTCTTGATTACTTCATCTGTGATCTGCACCTCGGCTGTGAGAAAAATGACATCAAAATCATGCGCTGCGAGATCTGCGGGAAGATGTTTGCAAGCTCCAACGGCAAGGTCAAGTATTGCTCGCCGGAGTGCAGTAAGGGCGCTCGTGTTGAAAATATCCAAAAGGCACGGCTGAATGTGGAGAGCGATCCGCTTAAACGCGAGACCGAACGCTCAATCAGCAATATGAAGAACAACGACAAGAAAGTCAAGGACGCTCTCGGAGCCGAAGACCCGCGCTACATCGAGTTTCACGGCATTTTCGCCGAGTACAAGGAAGAGATACGCGACAAGCGTGACCGGCTGATACGAGATGTAGGCAAGGATAAGATCGACCTAAGCGATGCGGAAGAAGCGCTCTGCACTTTCACACGGGAGCGCGAGAAGAAGCTGGCGAAGAAGGCAAGCGTTTTGCTATATGCTACAAAGACGTGACAGCGTGACAAACGTGACAGTTGGCTTCTGTTCCTTTCGTAGCGCGGGTTTGCGCTGCCACGCTTGGACGTGACGGGAGTGTGACAGTGTGACAGATGTGACGGCTCCTGCCGTCCGTTCTTGTGCGGCGTTAGCTGCTTATCCTGCCGCCACAGTTTTTCAAGGCGGCATTAAGGGAGTCCAGAGGGAACGGCTGGCGCAAAGGACTTTTGATAGGAGCTCGCGAACTGTCAAAAGTACCTTTGCGTTACTTTCGCAGAAAGTAACAAAGGCGCAGGTTGTCCGGACTGTAAAAAAGATAGCTCGACTTTATTCAGCGGAGTTAGCGGTCTGTTATGGCTGCCGGCTTCGCTGTTGGTTTGTCACGGCTGTCACGTGTCACGCGGATATTATTATAAATTTTTTGAAAATATCTGTAACCCTCTTGATTTTTTGGAGATTGTGGTGTATAATATGTATATACAGATGTATATACTGCGAAAGGAGTGTTTTTTATGGTAACTGCAAAAGTATTTCAAAGCGGAAACAGTCAGGCTATCCGCATACCGAACGAATATCGCACAGAACAAACGGAATTTATAATACACAAGCTCGGTGAGGGTTTTTATCTGATACCGACATCTGACCCGTGGAGTTTTCTGCGCGGAAGTCTTGGCGCTGCGGCTTCTGAGCCGGAATTTGAAAGAGATCAGCCTGATCTCAGTGATATTGGTGAGCGGGAGGAATTCTGATGTATCTTCTCGACACTAACATTTGCATTTACGCGATCAAAGGAAAATACCCCGTGATTGCGGAAAAGCTCCTATCCATTCACCCGAGTGACATAAAGATCTCCGCTGTGACGGTAATGGAACTCGAATACGGTGCAGCCAAAAGCAATTGGAGTGACCGTTCGCGCGAAGCTATAAAGACTTTTTTAGCATCGTTCGAGATACTGCCGTTTTCCGACATTGATGCTGCCGTGTGCGGACAACTTCGTGCTGATCTTGCCGTCCGCGGAACACCGATTGGAGCTTATGATATTATGATCGCGGCTCAGGGAGTTTCACGCGGACTGACTGTTGTAACACACAACACCGGCGAGTTTCAGCGCGTGCATGGCATTAAACTGGAGGATTGGGTCGAATAACTATTTAACAACGGAGTGGGCGTACATTAATGAATGCCTGCTCCGTTGTTTTTGTCACGGCGTGCCTATAATCACACTCTAACAAATCCGACAAACGCCGATTTTACGGTACTTTTTACAACTGCGTATCATCTTTATACCACAAAACCTCCGTTCACAATGATGAACGGAGGTTTTGCAAAAAGGCGTACTATAATCATCAATAGATGTAGTACGTCTATAAGTGTTGACGAATAATAGGGTCCCTATCACGGCTGTCACGCGTCTGTCACGGGTATGTGTGACAGCGGAAAGTTTTTTGTGTAGCGGCTTTAGTGTTGTTGTCACGGCTGTCACGCTGTTGCACAAATACCTTTGCGGACATTGGGCTTATTACATAATATTATAGTATCGTCAATCTGCTGTAATTTGACCATTTCTTTTGGCAGATTTACACAAAACGTATGCTTATCAGGTGCCAGTTGTTGTTTTTTTATACCATTCGTGGTATAATATACTTGCCACATTATTGCTTATTATGTTTTTACGGGCGTATTGTGCCCATTCTAAGCACACACTTCTACTATTAGGTAGAAGTGCAGGCTCTGTTTTCGTGTGTGCTGAATATGCGGAAATAAGCAATTGTGTGGCAACAATTAGGTGCTGTCGCATTTTTACAGGTGCGTGGCTCATTTGGCTGCGCACTTTTTGTTTATGATAATATATCTCTGAATACAAAATATTGGATAAATTAAACTGGAGGTTTATGATGGGACAAATATGTGATATACTTAAATACGAAGGCGATAACAGCACGTTTATATGGAAACATCCCCTTGAAGACTTTAACAGCCTGACCCAACTGATCGTTCACGAATCACAGGAAGCTATATTCTTTATGAATGGTCAAGCACTGGATCTGTTCGGAGCAGGCAGATATACTCTTGAAACGCAGAACATACCTCAAATCGGGAGATTCCTTAATCGAGCTACCGGAGATAAAACACCTTTCCATTGCGAGGTCTATTTTATAAACAAGGCTGAACAAATGGCTATAAGATGGGGTACTGACAGCAAGGTGCAATACATAGATCCCCAGTATGGATTTCCGCTTGCGATAGGAGCATCCGGCGAAATGTCGCTTCGTGTCGAAGACAGTCGTAAATTGCTGATAAAACTTGTCGGAACAGAAAACTTCCTTGGTCAGCAAAAGCTCGTTTCTTTCTTCCGTGCCTTCTTGATGACAAGAGTAAAGACCTATATCGCGCAGGTCATAAAAGCAAATTCTATCAATATTTTCGAAATCGACGAGAAGTTGACAGACTTTTCAGATAATTTACATAAGCTCCTTATTCCTGATTTTGCTGATTATGGCATTTCGCTGGAACGATTCTTTGTCACCAATATCGTAAAGCCCGATGGAGACAGACAATACGAAAAGTTCAAGGAACTGCATTTCCGTCAGTATGCTGATATAGCAGAGGCCAAACTCCGTCAGCAAACAGATATTATATATGCGCAGACGGAGGCTCAAAAGGTAATTATTGATTCTCAGGCTCAGGCAACCAAACGTGCGCAAGAGGGATATACTTACGCTCAGGAGCGCGGCTTTGATGTTGCGGAGAAAGTTGCTCAGAATGAGGCTGTCGGACAGTTTACCAATATGGGTGTCGGGCTCGGAACAATTGCAGGTGTTGGCGGAGCTGTCGGCGGCATGGTTGGTGGTGCTGTTACTGATGCCATGAACGCTGCCGCGGCTCCTGCTCCTATGCAACAGCCAGCGCCTCAGCAGCCTACCGATGATATGACGACATTCAAGGCCAAGATAGAGAAGCTGGCTGTAATGAAAGAAGCGGGGCTTATCACTGATGAAGAATTTGCTCAGATGAAAGCGAAACTGCTCTCTGATATTATGTAAAACTATACCATACTGAATCAATGGAGGCAACATCATGGCATTATTAAAATGCAAGATATGTGGCGGAAGTATGGAGGTCGCGCCTGATAAATCTTTCGGCACCTGCGAATATTGCGGAACGTCTATGACGCTTCCGAAGGTGAGTGACGAGCAGCGCGCCGCGTTATTTAACCGTGGAAATCATTTCAGAAGAACAGGCGAATTTGACAAGGCGCTTGCTATATATGAAAACATCGTGCGCGAGGACGATACCGATGCCGAGGCGCACTGGTGCTGTGCGCTCTGCCGTTTCGGAATCGAATACGTTGAGGACCCGAATACTTATGAATTTGTCCCGACCTGCCACAGGGCAAGCTTTGACAGCTTCCTTGAGGATGTGGATTATTTGGCAGCGTTAGAAAACTCCGACGGAATTACCCACCGCCAGTACCAAAAGGATGCGGCGAAGATTGCTGATGTTCAGAAAGGAATTCTCGCAACATCTCAGAATGAAGAACCGTTCGATGTATTCATATGCTATAAAGAAACTGACGATACGACGAAAGAGCGCACCAAAGACAGCATAGATGCGCAGGAGATCTATTATCAGCTTACAAATGAAGGGTATCGTGTTTTCTTCTCGCGCATAACGCTTGAGGATAAGGTCGTTACAGAGTACGAGCCTTACATATTTGCTGCACTCAATTCTGCAAAAGTTATGGTGGCGATTGGCTCGAAGTCCGAGTATTTAAATGCCGTATGGGTCAAAAACGAATGGAGCCGTTTTCTCGCCATGATGCGAAAGGACAGAAATAAGCTTCTGTTGCCATGTTATAAAGGTATGGATCCGTACGATCTGCCGGAGCAGTTGTCTGTTCTGCAGAGTTATGATATGGCAAAGATAGGGTTTATCCAGGACCTTATCAGAGGAATTAAGAAAGTCATAGATAAAAGCGAGACAAAAACGGCTGTCAAAGAAACAGTCGTAGTCAGCGGAAGCGCAAACATCGCACCGCTCCTTAAACGTGCGTTCATTTTCCTTGAAGACGGGAATTGGACTGAAGCAGACGAATATTGCGAAAAAGTGCTTGACCAGGATCCGGAGAATGCACAGGCATATATCGGAAAGCTGATGGCGGAATTGCATGTTCGTAAGCAGGAAGACCTTGCAAATTGTGAAAAGCCATTTGATAGCAATAACAATTATCAGAAGGCTGTCCGTTTTGGCGATAATAAAACTAAGGCGACTCTTTCAGATTATATAAATCATATTAATGAACGTAATGAAAACAACCGACTGACAGGTATTTATAATGAAGCTGTTTCTGCGATGAACAGGGCTAATACTGAATCAGGGTTCAAAGCGGCGGCGGAAACGTTCAAAACGATTCACAGAATTAAAGATTCTGAAGCTCTTGCCGAGAAGTGCCTTGATAAAGCAGAGATTTGCCGTAAAGATGATATATATTCATCGGCGAAATCGCTTATGTCAAGAAACACTATAAACGACTATGAAACAGCTATCACAAAATTTAGAACAATATCCGGCTGGAAAGATGCTGACGATAAGATATATGAATGCCAGCGTAAAATAGAAGAAATAAAGGCAAAGGAGGAAGCAGACCGTCTTGAACGCAAACGCCAAGCGGAACGGAATCGCATTGCAGCGGAGAAAGCCGCAAAAAAGCGTAAAAAGATTATCATAATCACTACCACTATCAGTACGATATGTATAGTTTTTGTCGTTTTGCTGATAACGGTTATTATCCCAGACGGCAAATACAACTCTGCGGTTGAACTTTACGATGCCGGAAAGTATGACGAAGCAATAACGGCGTTCACACAGCTTAGCGGATATAAAGATAGTGAAGCACAGATCACAAAATGTGAAACGGCCATCAATGATAACAAATACAAATCTGCGGTTGAACTTTACAATGCAGGAAAGTACGACGAAGCAATAACGGCATTCGCACAGCTTAATGGATATAAAGATAGTGAAGCACAGATCACAGAATGTGAAAAGGCTATTAAAGACAGCAAATACAACGCAGCAGTTAATCTTTACAATTCGGAAAAGTACGAAGAAGCAATTTTTGCCTTTACTGAATTGAATGGATACAAAGACAGTGCAGAACTAATTACAAAGATTAAAGACATTAAGTACAATAATGCGTTGAATTTGTATAATTCGGGGAAATTTAGTGAGGCGTTTGCCGAATTTTCTGCGTTAAACGGATATAATAACAGTGAGAAACTAAAAACAGAATTAGAGTTATCTCAAATAAAAAATGCCTCTGTCGGTGACGTCGTATATTTCGGTTTATATGAGCAGGATGGCATTACTTCAAATGGAAAAGAAGTCATTGAATGGCTTGTACTTGAAAAAAAAGATAATCAAGCTCTTGTAATCAGTAAATATGGACTTGATCGTCAAGATTACAATTATATGGCTGAGGTTACATGGGAAACGTGTTCTCTCCGTAAATGGTTGAATTCATCGTTTATGGACACAGATTTCAGTGCAAAAGAACAAAACAGCATACTCAGTTCCATGGTAACGGCGGATAAGAATCCGGAAAACAACATATTTCCAGGAAATAACACAACTGATAAAGTATTCTTGTTGAGCTTTACGGAAGCGAACAAGTATTTCCATTCTGATGAAACGAGAATATGCGTGCCGACATATTATGCCGAAGCACAAGGTGTCGGGATATCTGATGAATATGAGCCGAATGGTAACTTTTCCTGTTGGTGGTGGTTGCGGACACCCGGTAAAGACTTATACCAAGTTATGGCTGTCTACCTTGCTGGTAGTTTCAGTTACAACGGTTGCTATGTCAATACTGATCATGGGCCTGCAGTTCGTCCCGCTATGTGGATAGATATTGGAGATTGAATCTTATGATTTGAAATCTTCCACTGCACTACGAGTGCAAACATTAAAACGATTGGAGAAAACCATGAAAAAGAATTTTAAATTTTATGCTGTAATATGGGCGATTTTACTTGCCGTATGGTGTGCTGTAGTATTCCTTATGCGCCCAATCATTCCCGGCTTTGTAATAAACTATGATGCAAGGTTCTGGATCGCTTTTGTGTCTATCGTTGCAGGATTTGTCGGAAATCTGGTATGTGCCGGCTTTGCATTCAAATCAGAAAATCTCAAAAAGATGTTCTATAATCTGCCGCTGATTACCGTCAGCTGGACTGCACTGATAATAATGATGATTGCGGGATCCGCGCTTATGCTGATACCGGATTGTCCTGCATGGATAGCCGCAATAGTTAGTGTATTGGTATTAGCGTTCAACGCTATCGCTGTTGTCAAGGCAGCATGGGCTTCCGGAGAGGTGCAGAGAATTGACGAAAAGGTAAAGACGCAAACAGCTTTTATCAAGAACCTGACAGTCGATACCGAAAGCATCCTCGCCCGTGCGAAAAGCGATACCGTCAAAGCAGAGTGCAAAAAGGTTTATGAAGCTGTACGCTACTCTGACCCGATGACAAACGAAGCACTTTCCGTTATCGAAGCAAAGATTACTGTGAAGGTGGATGAACTTTCCGGAGCGGTCAGCACTGATGACACGGAAAAAGTTAAGGAAATCGCTGATGAGATTATTCTTCTCGTCGGGGATAGAAATAAGAAGTGTAAGGTGTTGAAATGACATATATACAAGAATCCAAAAAGAATCGACTTTATGTAACTTTACGCGATTTTGGAATAGATGAAAATACACAATATGGTCTAAAAGACAATAAATATAATTTTAATGAATTGATGTCCCTTGTTATGCTCACGCCAACTAATCAAAGTCATCTTGGCAATAAATTCAATTATTATAGTAAATTGAACAATAAATCATTAGATAAATTCCTTAAAGCAATCTTCTCGGGTCTTGGAGTCAAAAGCGTTTATCTATATGATTCTTTTACGGAGAAAACGAAAAGCAAAACGGATTTAAAAAATAATGTTCTTAGCGATAGGGATACTATGATTTGTCTTAGATGTTGCAATGGTACCCGAGATTCACTTTTTATGGCAATTAGAAATGCGTTAGCACATGGAAATATTGTAGAAAAAGACGGTTTTATTGTTTTTTATTCAATAAGCGACGACCAAAAAGAGTATGATTTACCGGTTTCATTCTTTTTGAGAATTAAACAAATCTCTAAATTACAAGCATTTTCAAAAACGCTCAATACATATATCTAACGGAGGAACTGTAATGTCCATCTTTAAGTGCAAAATGTGCGGAGGCACAATAGAATTCGAGCAAGGAGCGAGCGTCGGCGTATGCGACAGCTGCGGTACAAAACAGACTCTTCCGCGTCTTGACGATGATCGTCGGGCGAACCTGTATGACCGTGCGAACCATTTTCGCCGCAACAACGAATTTGACAAGGCTGCGGGAATATACGAGCAGATACTGACCGAAGACACTGCAGATGCAGAGGCATACTGGTCGCTCGTGCTCTGCCGGTACGGAATTGAATATGTTGAGGATCCTGCGACACGCAAGCGCGTGCCGACGGTCAACCGCGCGCAATTCACATCAATATTCGACGATGACAACTACAAATCAGCGCTCCAGAACGCAGACGGGTATCAGCGCGAGCTGTATGAAAATGAAGCGAACGTTATCAACGAGATTCAAAAGGGCATTCTTGCCATTTCGCAGAAAGAAGAACCTTTCGATGTATTCATCTGCTACAAGGAAACAGACAATAACGGCCGAAGAACGCAGGACAGCGTACTTGCCAATGACCTGTATCATCAGCTTACGCAGGAAGGCTTCAAAGTCTTTTTCTCGCGCATAACACTGGAAGATAAGCTCGGAACAGCTTATGAGCCGTACATATTTGCCGCTCTCAATTCGGCGAAAGTCATGGTCGTTCTCGGCACCCGACCGGAATATTTCAATGCTGTATGGGTAAAGAATGAATGGAGTCGCTATCTCTCTATTGTCAAGCAGAGCGGTGGTAAGAAAGTCCTTATTCCCGCATACCGTGATATGGATCCCTACGATTTGCCGGACGAATTCTCGCATTTGCAGGCACAGGATATGTCCAAGCTCGGCTTTATGCAGGATTTGATTCGCGGTATAAAGAAAATTGTGTCAGCAGATGAACCCAAGGCAGCAGTAAAAGAAACAGTCGTAGTCAGCGGGAACACGAATATAGCCCCGCTTCTTAAACGTGCATTTATGTTTCTTGAAGACGGTGAGTGGGACAAAGCGGACGATTTCTGTGAACAGGTTTTGAATCAGGATCCGGAGAATGCACAGGCATATCTCGGAAAACTAATGGCAGAGTTGCGTGTTCACAAGCAGGAAGATCTAGCTAATTGCGAAAAGCCGTTTGATAACAGCAACAACTATCAGAAAGCCTTGCGTTTTGGCGATGATAAAACTAAATCGGCTCTTTCTGGTTATATCGCTCATATCAATGAGCGAAACAACTTGGACGTTTACAATAAAGCTGTGAACTCCATGAATACGTCAAATACGGAATCAGCGTTCAAATCGGCAGCGGATTTGTTCAAAACTATCTCCGGTTTCAAAGATGCTGATTCTTTAGCTGAACAATGCCTTGACAAAGCCGAAGACTGTCGTAACGATGTCATATATTCGTCTGCAAAGTCGATAATGTCGAAAGACACCATAGAAGACTATGAGATAGCATTAAAAAAATTCAAAACGATATCCGGGTGGAAAGATACCGACGAACAGATACATACTTGTCAGAGCAAAATAAAAGAGATTAAAGATAAGGAAGAAGCCGAACGTTTAGAGCGCAAACGCAAGGAAGAAGAATGGCGCATTGCTGCTGAAAAGAAACGCAAAAGAAAGATTGTTATTATTTCTGTGTTTGCTTTAGCTTGTATCACTTTTGTTGTTGCACTGACAACGTTTATAATACCGAACAATAAATATAATGTGGCTATAGATTTATCAAATGCAGGAAAATATGACGAAGCAATCACTGCTTTCACAGAATTGAATGGATACAAAGATAGTAAAATACAAATAGAAAAAATAAATGATTTAAGATATAGTACCGCCTTAGATTTATATAATGGGGGGAAGTATGATGAGGCTATAAACATATTTAAGTCGCTGAATAATTACAGTGATAGTTCTCAAAAATTGTATGATTGTTATCAGGAAAAGGCTGCTCCACTATTAAAACAAGGTGATTTTAAAGGCGCAATTCAAATACTTGAGCAGGTAGAAGACAAGGTTGAGCTTGAAATACCAGGAGACATCAAGACTATTGAAGAAAAAGCATTTGAAGATTGTCTTAGTCTTTATAAAGTAAAGCTTCCTAATGGCGTTACAACAATTGGGGACAGTGCTTTTGCAGGATGTAATAATCTTGTATCTATTAACATTCCTAACAGTGTAAAATCCATTGGTATGGCTGCGTTTTCTAATTGTAATAGTCTCAAAGAAATAGTCATTCCAAGCGGTATAACAATAATAGAATGGGGAACGTTTATCGGTTGTAAAAAATTATCATCAGTGACCCTCCCGAGCAGTATCAAAGAGATAAAGGTAGCGGCATTTAATGGATGTAATAGTCTTGATTCTATTACTATACCAAGACATTGTAAATTGGAAAGAAGCGCTGCTGATACAATACCTTTTCCTGAAACTACAAAAATTATCTGGAAATAAGACTTGTAATCTCTGAATACATATACAATTTGTAGTCATCATAATAAAGTCGAAATGATTTTGTGAATTTATAACATTAAATAGTGATGTGGCTTCCATCTTTCTATTGCATTTTCCTAAAATCTGTGGTATAATATAATCAAACACGAGAAGGAGGTATAGCTATGTCTATTTCGATAAATGAATTCAAAGCCAATATCGAGCAGTATATCCTGTTAGCCAAAACGGAAGATCTGTTCATTCAGCTCGACGGCGATGTCGTTATGAGGCTCTCGAATACCAAAAGCGACAGACGTAAGATCGCGGAGTCGCTGCTCGGCGCTGTGCCTGCCGAAATTACACTTGAACAGTCCAGAGATATGAAGGCGGCGGAATTATGAAAGTAGTTTTTGATACTTGTGTGGTTATAGATGTGCTGCAAAGACGTGAGCCTTTCTATATAGATGCTATGAAGCTCATCAACGCTGTGTCCGATCAGACGATCACGGGGATATTAACAGCAAAATCCATAACCGACATATACTATCTTATGCGGAAAAACCTGCATAGCGAGGAAGCTGCGCGTGAGCTACTCGGCAAGCTGTTCATACTCTTTGATGTCGAGGATACTTATTCGGTGGACTGTCACGGAGCGATTGCTTCGCTGGTTACCGATTATGAGGATGCCGTAATGGTACAGACCGCAAAGCGTATAGGTGCAGATTGCATAGTTACGCGGAATCAGAAGGACTATGCTAAATCCGATGTGCCGTTCCTCTCACCGCAGGAGCTTTTGGATAAGATAAAGCCGCCTGCCAATGACTGACAAGCGGCTGATGATTATTCGTTGAGTATATTTAGCATTATTGCTGCGCCGAGCCGGAAGCCACGCTCAAAGTCCGCTTCACACTCTAACTGTGTTTCAATGTGGAGTGCGTCGGTGTAGGTGTCGAGCAGTTCTTTACAATCGGGGAACTGGTCGAGAAGTTGTTCCTCGGTGCTGCATATCAGATCACGGTTGTCGGTGTACTGCTTTGTAGCGGGCGCTGGCTTTTCGCTGGGGTTGATCTCGCCGTAATAGAGCTTGTTAAGGATGTTGTTCATCTGTTGATCCTCCAAAATAATATTTAGATAATAAACAGATATGTGCTGCGGCTTGGACATTGTTTGGACATTATTATTTACGATAAGTAGCAAAAAATCGCCACAAAAGACTTTATGAGACTTAATGATAATTGCTGGTATTCCGCATTATATTCGCATTTGCCTAACTAAACAGCAATTTACAAAAAGCTTTTCGGTTACTTCAAGTCCCGTCACTCAGACCAGGCGCGACGGCGCCACCGAATCCCGTCTCGGGTTTATCTGAGGCGGGATATTTTCTGCCTCGCTGCCCAAAGTTCAGATATACTTTTTGTAACGCAATCACAGGCGCGGAGTCCGCGCTGACGATCCGCCTATGGTTATCCGTAGGCGGGTTATTTTTCGCCCGTATCACACAAGTCTTGCAAAAATCTAAAGCGTTCGGCACATACAGGCGCGGAGTCCGCGCTGACAATCCGCCCACAGCTTCTTCTGCGGGCGGATTTTTGTGTCGTATCACACAAGTTTTGCAAAAATCCAAAGCGTTCGTAACAGACAGGCGCGACGGCGCCACCGAATCCCGTCTCGGGTTTATCTGAGGCGGGATATTTTCTGCCTCGCTGTCCAAAGTTCAGATATACTTTTTGTAATGCAATCACAGGCGCGGAGTCCGCGCTGACAATCCGCCTACAGTTTCTTCTGTGGGCGGATTTTTGTGTCGTATCACAAACTTTATCAGAAGATTTTTGAAACACTTGCGCGGTGAACGCCCCGCGGCGAATCCGCCTACAGTTTTATCTGTGGGCGGGTTTTTGTGTCGTATCACAAACTTTATCAGAAGATTTAAAACACTTGCTCGGTGAACGCCCCGCGGCGAATCCGCCTATGGTTTCTGTAGGCGGGTTATTTTTACGAGTCTTTCGTTAAGCCCCTCTGATGATACCTCTACGCCCCCAAAAAACGATCTCTCCGATGAAATACCGGAGAGATCGTCTTACATTCAGTTTCGCAGTGAATGAGTTTTATAGCTGCATTATTTAGCTTTTATGCTTACAAGATCACTTGTATAAAGCTTCGTCCATCTGCCGTCAACATAAGCCTTTACAGCGTATGTATATTTCCTGTCGGACTTTACGCTGTTGATGCGTACAGCTGTCTTTGCTGTCTCGGTCAGGAGCTTCAGCTTTCCGTTAACATATCTGAAAACTTTGTACTTTTCAGCTCCCGGCACCTTATCCCACCTCAGGGTGATGCCGCTTTTACCGTCTTTCTTTTCGGAAGCGATCCTTACGGCAGGCTTGTAGTATATTTTCACAGAAACCTTGTATGAATCCTTTTCGGCGGATTCCCTGCCGTTCACGGTGTACGTCACCATATAGTCTATGGTGACATTGTTAGCCTTTACGATCTTCCCGATATTATCAGCCTTCACTGTCCCGTCCTTGTCGAACTTCTTTGTTTCCTTGTTGTACTTGTATATATTGTAGTTTTCGCCGGCGGAAACATAATATCTTCCGCTTACGGAACGAAAAGCTTCTACATTCGTTGAATTTCCGAGATCCTGAACGAATACATACCTGCCGTCAACCTTTATGTACAGCGAGTAGCCTGACGCGTCCGGGACAGCGTCCCATTCCAGAGCACTTCCGTTAAGCTCGTCCTGCCTGCCGGAAATAGTGTACTTTGTGATGTCAACAGTCTGAGCTGCGGGCGCAGCAGCAGTAATCACTGGCGATGTGTATGAGGGGATATCGGGAGGAGCCGTGCTTATCCACTTTGCGGAAAGCGTTACATCTCCTCTGACTGTATCAGTACCAAAATTCCATAATTAACCGCTCTTTGTATCAAACCAGCCGATAAATCTGTATCCCTCCGATGTGGGAACTTGGGGTTCGGTGATATGAGATCTTGCCCTGACGGTCTGCTCCTCCGGCGCATCACCTCTTTCGTTGACGAAACGCACGGTATAATCTCCGTATAATCCCATTTCGTGCGCGATCTCTCTGACCTGCGGATTCCAGAAGCCTGAGGCAAGAACGATCGATGTAAACGCGGGATGATCCTGGACTTTTTCCAGCACATACGTTAACACGTCCAAGTTATGGCTCCAGGTCAGTATTCCGACAACCGACGTAGGATTGTCCTGGAGCCAGTCAAACTCATCAATTATCTGTTGGTATTTTTCGGAAGAGGGTCTGGTGTCACCTTTCGCGCCGTCGGTATAGGGTGTGGGGATAACGGCGCTGCACGGTACAAGATCACTTGTAGGTGCGATCATGTAGCAGAGCGAATCCGTTTCCGCGTCCGTGAACAGCGAAGAAAACGGGATACCATAATCACCCAGCAGTGATGTGTTGCTATTCAGGGTACCGCCCGCAGTAATGTCGTCAAAATAATTGAGCAGTTTTGTAACGAATCCGAGCGAATCGGGGTGGCCGGTATTATCACTGCCTGTGATGAAACCGCGTTCAAAGTCATCGCTGTCGCTGAAATCGGATATATCGGCAATTACCGCGGACAGCGACTCTCCCTCGTGCATACGCTTCAGAATAGTGTTCAGCCCCTCGGCGATCTTTGCGCTTGAAAAAACAGTCTGTCCGTTCAAAGTATCTTCGGATGTTCCCCCCGTGGAGCGCCTGTACGCCAGCTCTCCGAGATATAATGCCCCAAGACCGCCTATACCGTAATCTAAAGCGGCGGAATTGTACCCCGCCTTGAGCTCCGCGGTACGGTTCAGCACGTTTTCCCCGGTATAGATCCCGGCTTCCTTTTCCGTATCGGTGCGTAACTTGTTGTAGATATTTATCCTGAAACTGTAGATGTTATCACAGGTGGAAGCAATGCCCTCTGTAAACCACGCCGGGAACATGATCCCAGTCATATAATCATAAATAACATCAGCAAATTCAAGGTACTTGTACTGTGAAGGATCCGTTATTGCGAGCATACCCACGGGATTGTATTCATTCATACACAGATGTACCGTTTCATGCGAGAGACAATGGACGAGCTTCTCTTTGTCTTTATCGCTCAACCGGTATTCTTCACCGTCTTTTGTGAGAAAATAATATGCGTTTACAGAGAGCGCATTTCCGGAGCCCCCGTCCTTTTCTCTGCACCATGTGCCCGCTATGTCCTCAAGTTCGCATTCACCATGGAACGGAATATCATCATTTTCATAACTATAAGTGTGGACATAAAGACCGACCTCGTCGGAAAATCTGCCGTTCGCCGCCGCATCGGCGAAAACGGGGAAAGTATCAAGTATGAGATTTACTGACTGGGGCTGATAGATTTCAATGATGTCTCTGACAAATTTATTGAGCGCTGTCTCACCAAAATCCTCGACAGTATCATGTGAGCAGTGGACGGCAGCATAATCATAGCTGCCGGAAGTCTCAGCCGATACCGGGACTGCACAGCAGACGATCATTACGGCAGTCATCAGTAAAGATACTATTCGTTTCATATAAAGAGTCACCTCTCCCTTAATTTTCAGTCTGATATATCGCGGTCTGCAAATATACTAAACTTCCTTGCTGACAGATATTATACCATACCGCTGTACGATTGTTAACCTCGCCGGAATTTAAGTTTCCCCAAAACAGCCGGAATTTAAGTTTCCCCAAAATTTCCCGTGATACCCCTCAAAGCGTTTATTCATGCGGCTTTCAAAATGAATGGGATTTTCAATTTTCCATCGCCTACAACTGGCTTATTTAAGGTGTTTTATTGAGTTTCGCGTTCAGTTTTTGGGGAAACTTAAATTTTTAAAAAATAACCGCCGCTGTCAGACAAAACGCTTTGCAGGAAGCAAAAAGGCTTTTTCCAAAACGGCGCACGACGCGCCGATAAAAAGAAAAAGCCACTTGACAAACGGCGGGAAACTGTGGTATAATACTTTTAGCAACAGAGCAAAGTGTGTACTTTTCGTAAGAAAATGTACGGCTCTCGGAGCAGTAATGATAGTTAAGAAATAACCACCTTACCGTCGGAAAGCAGGGTGGTTATCTCTTTTTATTTACGGCTTTTGAACCGGTCAAATAAATTCGATAACAATGCTCCAAGCGATGAAGCATTGAGAGTAATGACATGTGTTTTTTCTCCTTTCGGAATGCTCTTTGCCGGTGTGCCGGCAAGTGCTTGCATTATTATTATATCATATTGCGTAAAAAAAACAATAATTTTCAAGACTCCGTTCGCTGTACTCATTGTTGATCAGAAAATCGTGAGTTATTTCTTATTATCAGGATAACTTATTGCATCACCCCATGACAGGACCTCGTTAAAAAATCCCTCTATTTCCAGCAAACCATATCTCCACATAAAAGCTCTGTCTTTTTCCGGCAATTCATCTAACCTTAACCACAGCACTTCTTTTATAGGTTGGCTGTCCGCGGGTTCTTCGGGATCAAAGCCTGTTATCTCCTTTTGATCTTCGGGGACAGTAACCTCGAAGGCATGTTCCGTTCTGCCGCAGCTGTAAACCTCGGCAAGCTTTCTGACTACCGTACCGTCAAGACCGCATTCTTCCTTCAGCTCTCTGACTGCAGCCTGTTCGGGAGTTTCTCCTGGCTCAATGCCGCCTCCGGGAATCGAGTAAAAACTCCTGCCGTCATAAAACAGCTTTTCCATAAGTATTTTTCCGTTTCTTACAACAAATACAACGCTTCTGTTTCTCATAGATACACCTCTGCGAATTCAGAATATCCTGTGATTGATATAGTATGCTGTTCTCTTGCCGTCGGGCTCAATAACAAATTTCGATACAGACCCGCAGCTTCCGTTGAAACGGAATTTTGCGATGTCCTCAAAGCCGTACCCCATTATCATCGACTGCAAGAAGCTGAGCGTCGTTCCGTGGGACACTATGAGGATACGCTCTTCATCGCTTTCCGTGATCTGCCGATAAAACGGTGTGAGCCTGTTCCACAGCTCCCTGTCAGACTCTGCGTCGGGGAAGGGCTTGTAGTCGGGATCATAACCGTTCTTCGGTGCTTCATTCTCACGGTACCAGTCTCTTGTCATGCCGTTGCCCTTGCCTGCATTGACTTCTCTTATCACCTCGGAATACACAGGTGTGATGTGCAGTGACCTGTTCATTTCTTCGGCAGTCTGTACTGCACGGGGCTGATCGGAACAGTACATTTTGAAACCTCTGCGGCAGCCCTCACAAAGCAGCCATTTCCCGATCTCAAAGGCCTGCTGCCTGCCTCGCCCGGTAAGGTTCCATTCGCCCCACGCGCCGATATGCCCGTTGATGTGGTGCTCGGATTCTGTATGCTGAACGGTGATGATGATCTTACGCTTTTTCCGGCTGAAAAATGCCGTGATCACTTCCTCGGCACGTTCTTTTCCGAACCAGTCCTCACCCTTTCCAAGCTTCGGGTACAGTCTGTACAGAGTGTCTCTCTCTGTCTGCGGGATACCGGAAATATCGGTTTCCGGGCGGCTCACAGGAACAGCGATCAGCTTGTTGTCACCGTCCCAGCGGCAGAATACGCCTACTACGCGTACAGGCATCTCGTCCCCCAATCTGCATGGTGTATCGATTATCACGATCACATCAAGATGCTCGCAGGGCGGCGTGCCCGACTCCTTTATCCAACCGGAAGGAAAAGGAACATTTCTTATGTATGACAAGCTGTCGCAGTCCTTTTCCTCAAAAGTGTCCGTATCCGGCATATAATGCATACGCTTCCGGTAAGCCGATGTCTGTTCGATCTTTGCTGTAAAAATCATATTATGTGTTCCTCATTCGTTTTTTTAATGATAACATATTTTCTGTCTGTTTTCAACACATTTCATAAAAAACAGCTCCGAAACGCTGTAAATGCCGTTCGGAGCTGTTTTGTATTATTTCATGTATTCATTGGTCAGTCTGCCGGATCAGTTCGTTCCTGTAAGCGCAGTCCCGTTCACATAAAGTGTGTAGCCGTTGGAGATGATGCTTGCCGGGTCTCCGTCAAAGCTTGTAACATAGCTGTCGCCGGTGAGTGTCCAGGTGCTTCCGCTTCCGAGTGTTACCGAAACCGTACCGGCTTCGGTGGAAACGGTGTCGCCCGCATCATTCGTGATCTTGCCGTCAATGTAACCGGTGAATGTTGAAGAGTCGGTGAGATTCAGCGTAAGTCCGGAATTGCTGCCGACGAGGATAGCGCCTTCAAGTGTCTGTCCGGAAGCGTTCAGCACAGCTGTATTGTTTCCGCCGTTCCAGCCGTCGTCGCAGACTGACAGAAGTATATTGCTGCTGTCCTCATTTGTGATCTTGACGCCGGAGAGCGTGATCACCGCGCTGGTGTTGGTCACATGGAATACATGACCGTTCTTGCCGGTCAGGCTTCCGCCTGTCATAGTGAATGAGGAAGTACCGCTCGCCGCGTCGCCGGACATCGACTGATAGATCATAATGGTGTCGAGGAATTTCGCATTGCCGTTGCGTTTTGTATTGTTCGCTGTAAGATCGCAGTTGTTGAGCGTTATCGAGTTCAGACCTTCGATGCAGACGCCCTCGGAAAGGTTGGAAACAAGCTCCGCATTCGATACGGTAATGTCCGCAGTCGAATAAATCGCTGGAGAGCCGAGACCGTTCGATGTATAAGTACCGCCGTCAACGGTAACCGTTCCGCCGCCTCTGTCGGTGCGGATAGGCGCGGAGGACTGACCGCTTGTGGTGACGGTAAGGTTATATGCTTCGGTAATACCGCCGCCCGTGGTCATAATGCCGCCCGAGCCGCTGCCGGAAGTGGTGATCGTTGTATCTCTGATTATGAGCGTTGTACCGTCGCCGTCAGCGCCGTTCTGACCGCCGTTGCCGCCGTAGCAGAACACGCCGTTTGCACCGGAAGCATCGGAGGTGACCGTTCCGCCGGTTATAGTTGTCGTAGTGCCGCCCTTGACGAGTACAGCCGCATTCTGACCGTAGAAATTGCAGTTATCGCCGCCGTCGGAGTCGCCGGTCTTGGTTACGGTCATACCGCTTACAGTCACATCATCGGAAGTGCTTATCATGAGTGCGCTCTGATCGCTTGTATCGGAAGTATAGGACTTGCTGTCCTCACTTGCAGCCGAGGTTATTTCCGTGGAGCCGCCGTAGATCACTTCCGAACTTCCGCCGCCGAATCCTCCGCCGGGAGCTCCGCCTTCGCCGCCGGGCTTATCGGGAGGATTTCCTCCGGGCGCTCCGCCTTCACCGTCGGGCTTATCGGGAGGGGTCCCGCCTTCGGGCATATCCGGAGGGGTATTGCCGGAATCGCCGTCCGGCTTTTCGGGAGATGTCTCCTCGTTCTTTTCGCTTTCCTCGGCATTATCGCTCTGCTCTGTTACCTCTGCTTCGGACTGTTCTGTTTCGGCAGCGGTTGTCTGTTCTGCTGTGGAAGCTGTTGTTTGTACGGAGCCGTTATTCGCTGTGTTTGAGCCGCAGGCTGCAAGGGAAGCAACCAGCATTATCGCTGTTATTGCAGAAATGTATTTTTTCATAGTAATCTCTCCTTTTGTATCATTTTCGCAAACCATTCCGTTTGCTTTATCTGCATTATACCAGCATAACCTAAAATAAACTTAAAGCCGTACGCACAAAATATTTTTTTGATATTGCAATTTCTTTTTCCATATAATATAATAGAAACAGATCATATTCGCCGGTAGTGATACAGGAGCGGTGATCAGGGCAGAAAAAGGAGACAGCGATAATGGAAGTTAAAGTCAGAGAGCTTATTATCCCGAACGGCAGCAGATCGGTTTTCGGAAAACTTTACACACCGGCTGAACCGGGAAGATATCCCGCGATAATATTCAGTCACGGCTACAACGGCACCAACAGGGACTGGACAGGTGAGTGCGGATACTATGCGTCGCACGGCTATATTGCTTATGCGTTTGACTTCTGCGGCGGATCCGCGGGAAGCCGAAGCTCCGGCAGCAGCACGGATATGACGATAACTTCGGAGAAAGAGGATCTGCTTGCCGTATTCGACTATATCCGCGCTATGGAAAGCATTGACAGCGGTAACACAGTGCTGTTCGGCGGAAGTCAGGGCGGGCTTGTATCGGCACTTGCCGCTGCTGAAAGGGCGGACGAAGTGAAGGCGCTTGTGCTGTACTTTCCGGCATTCTGCATTCCGGACGACTGGGCGAAGAAATACCCCGATCCGGATAAAGCTCCGGAAACGTTTGATTTCTGGGGACTGAAGCTTGGAAAAGGGTTTGCGGCGGACGTACACAATATAGATGTTTACGGCACTATCGGAGGTTACAAAGGTAATGTGCTGATTTTCCACGGTGACAAGGACGAAACAGTGCCTTATTCCTACTCCGAACAGGCGGTAAGGATCTACGAAAATGCTGCACTGATAAAGCTTGAAGGTGAGGGTCACGGCTTTTCAGAGCAGGGAAGTCAGACAGCGAACGAAAGGATACTTGAGTTTCTTGACAAGGAATGCGGTTTATTATAATTGACAATTGATAATTGATAATTGACAATTATTGTGTCCGCTTCGCGGACGTATCTGAATTGTGACAAAAATAGAAGCATTGTTTTTCCGTTGCGAGATTAACGTTTTTCGTCACGATTCAAATTTTCGCGCGCAGCCAAAGCACGATGCTTTGCGTTCGTCCCCCAAATGCCGCAAGGATGCGGCATAACAAAGGACGAACCGCGCAGCCAAAGCACGATGCTTTGCGTTCGTCCCCCAAATGCCGCAAGGATGCGGCATAACAAAGGACGAACCGCGCACCACAATCGTCAATTGTCAATTATCAATTATCAATTAAAAAAGCACTGCCCGGCAGTGCTTTTTTGATGTAATACAGCTTCAGTCAGTTCTGACCGTAATAAGCGTTCTTGCCGTGCTTTCTGAGATAATGCTTGTCAAGAAGTTCCTGCTGCATCTGTCCCGCGGACGGGTCTATCTCATGCGCATGGAAGTTCATAAACGCGACTTCTTCAAGTACCACTGCATTGTGTACAGCCTCCCACGGGCTTTTGCCCCAGGTGAAAGGACCGTGGTTCTTTACAAGAACAGCAGGAATTGAAAGAGGGTCGATGCCCTTAAATGCCTCAATTATGACAGTTCCCGTTTCTTTTTCGTATTCTCCGTTTATTTCCGCCGGCGTCATTGCTCTTGTGCAGGGTATCTCGCCGTAGAAATAGTCGCCGTGTGTCGTACCCATAGGTATTATCCCATGTCCTGCCTGTGCATAGGACACTGCCCAGCGGCTGTGGGTATGGCATACGCCGCCGATCTCCGGGAATGCGCGGTAAAGTTCAAGGTGTGTGGGTGTATCGCTGGAGGGCTTGTATTTTCCTTCAACGCGCTCGCCGGTCTCAAGGCTTACCACTACCATATCATCGGCTGTCATGCCCTTGTATTCAACGCCGGAGGGCTTTATTACGAACAGCCCGCTTTCTCTGTCTATTCCCGAAACATTGCCCCAAGTGAATGTGACAAGACCGTGTTCCGGCAGCATGAGGTTTGCTTCGAGTACTTCCTGTTTAAGTTTTTCAAGCATATCACGCATCTCCTAACATTTTCTCTGCCGCAAGTCCGGCATTGTAGCGCTTCATAAATCCTGCAAATCCGTCGGAACCGTTCTTTTCCGGCTTTAACGTGCTCTTCTCCATATCTGTGAAAACGCAGCTTTCCAACCATTCGGGAAGAGTTTTTCCGTCTGCGCATACCATATATGCCGCAAGCAGGGCGATACCCCATGAGCCGCCTTCTCCCGCGGTCTGCATCACGGAGACAGGCGTTCTGAGCGCATCTGCAAGATACTGCTGTGCAACGCCTTTCGTCTTGAACAGACCGCCGTGTCCCGTGAACTGATCGGCAGTCACGCGTTCCTTTTCAAACAAGATATCCATTCCGGAGCATAATGCCGCGAAAGATGAGTAGATCTGCGCACGGAAGAAGTTCGCAAGGTTCATGCTGCTGTCCGGTTCGCGGAAGTACATGGGTCTGCCGTCCGCGACACCTGTAACCGGTTCGCCGGAGAGGCAGTTGTAGGAAACAACTCCGCCGCAGTCGGCATCGCCTTTCAGCGAGTTGTTATAAAGAAGATCGTATATCTCGTAACGCTTCATCTCATGCCCGGAGAGCTTTGCGAACTCATCGAACAGCTTCACCCACGCGTCAAGTTCGGAACAGCAGTTGTTGCAGTGTACCATAGCTACGGGAGCGCCGTCCGGCGTGGTCACGATATCTATTTCGGGATAAACGCCCTTGAGGGGCTTTTCGAGAACGAGCATTGAGAAAATAGATGTACCGGCGGAGATGTTTCCGGTTTTGGGGAGTACAGCGTTTGTAGCTGCCATACCCGTACCTGCGTCGCCTTCGGGAGGGCAGAGGGGTATGCCGGCTTTGAGGTCTCCGGAGGGATCGAGGAACTTCGCGCCCTCCTCGGTAAGTGTTCCGGCATTCTCGCCCGCGGACAGCACTTCCGGGAGTATTTCGCGGATATCCTGTTTAAAGCCGTGAGAAGCCGCCGCTTCCGTGAACTTTCCGATCATGTCCTCATCATAACCGCCGTCGGTTATCGGGAACATTCCCGACGCGTCGCCTACGCCTATGACACGTTTTCCGGTGAGCAGGTAATGGATATATGCGGCGAGAGTCGTGATGTGTGCTATGCTCCCGGTATGCGGTTCCTTGTCAAGTACAGCCTGGTACAGATGCGCGATGCTCCAGCGCTGAGGGATATTGAATCCGAAGAGTGCCGTAAGCTCCGAAGCTGCTTTTTCCGTTGTGGTGTTTCTCCATGTACGGAAAGGAACGAGCAGCTTGTCGTCTGCATCGAACGCCATATATCCGTGCATCATTGCGGAAATGCCTATGGAACCGGTGGTTGTCAGCGTTATTCCGTACTTCCCGGTAACATCTTTTTTAAGATCGGCGAAGCATGCCTGCAAGCCGGCGCTGATGTCATCGAGAGAATATGTCCAGTACCCGTTTTCAAGCCTGTTCTCCCACTCATGAGAACCGCCTGCGACGGGGGCGAACGTATCGTCGATAAGTGTCGCCTTTATGCGCGTGGAGCCGAACTCTATGCCGAGATATGTTTTACCCTGCGATATTTTCTCCGTAATTGTCATTGTTATCAGCCTTTCATTTTTGATTTAAGATCAAGCATTTCAAGTGTCTGTTCAAATGTATTCAGATCGGTCTTGTCGTCTATTATCACAAGCTCTGTGTCTGTCATCTTCGCGAAAAGACGTATATCCTCGCTTGTGAGCGCGGTGGAAACGACTGCGTGATGAGCGCCGCCGGCATATATCCATGCCGCCGCACCTGTGGCGAAATCCGGCTTTATCTTCCACATAAGTCTCGCAACGGGAAGCTTCGGCATCGGTTCGGGCTGCTTTACCAGCTCTATCTCCGCGCATACAAGGCGGAAACGGTTCCCCATATCTATCATGGAGACTGCGATGCCCTTTCCGGAAACGCCGTCAAAAACAAGTCTTGCCGGGTCTGATTTGTTTCCTATGCCGAGATGATGCACCTGTATCTTCGGCTTTGTGCCTGCGAAAACGGGGGAGACTTCCAGCATGTGCGCAGCAAGTTCAAGCTCCTCGCCCTCGGTGAGATCGTAGGTGTAATCCTCCATAAATCCGGTGGAGCCCTCTCTGTCAGCTGCCATTTTCTGCATTACCGCTCCGAGCGCTGCGGTCTTGTAATCGCCCTCGGGACCGAAACCTATGCCCTTTGCCATTATATTCTGCGCCGCGATACCCGGAAGCTGGTTCAGTCCGTGAAGATCCTGGAAAGTATCGGTGAAAGCGCTGATGTTTTCCTTTGCGATAAACTTGTCGAGAGCGGCTTCATATTTTGCCTGTTCGCGTACAGCGGCAATATTGTCGGTATCCATATCGTACTTGTCGGTGTACTCTTTCATTTTGGCGTCGGTCTCGGCATCTGTCACTTCATTCACGATCTTTACAAGATCACCGATGCCGTAGTAGTTCACGTTCCAGCCGTACTTTATCTCGCTCTCGACTCTGTCGCCGTCGGTGACTGCAACATCGCGCATATTGTTTCCGAACATAGCCACGCGCATACCCTTGCAGAAGTCAACCGCGGCAGCGGCATAAGCGAAACGGCGTATCTTCGAGATCACTGCATCGTGCTTGTAGTAGCCTGCCGCAACTTCGCGCTTAATTCCGAGACGGGTGCAGATGAAACCGAACTCTCTGTCGCCGTGGGCGGACTGGTTGAGGTTCATGAAATCCATGTCTATGCTGTCGTAGGGGAGTTTTTCGTTGTACTGGGTGTGAAGGTGCAGCATGGGCTTTCTGAGTGCCTGCAAAGCACGGATCCACATTTTTGCGGGTGAGAATGTGTGCATCCACATTATCACAGCGATGCAGTCTCCGTCAGCCGATGCTTCAACACAGAGCTTTTCTGCTTCCGCTGCGGTCTTGACTATCGGAGTATGTACAACGGACGCGATATCGGACAGCTTGCTGTCAAGGAATTCCGCCATTTCCTTGCTGTCCTTTTCTGCCTGTGCGAGAGTTTCTTCACCGTAGAGATCCTGGCTTCCTGTAATAAAGTATATCTTCTTCATTCCTGTCCTCCGTTTTATGAAAGTATAATGCTTACAACCGAGCACTTCGGCAGTGTGAACTTAACTCCGCCGGAAGTGATCTCCGCCTTGTGTTCTGCGGGATTCAGCTTTTCGGGAGCCGTAAAGTCGTTGTACGCTCTTACATCGCCGGTAAGTATGCGTGCTTCGGCAGTCTTCGGCTGTGCGCCGACTATCGAGCAGTCTATCTCAAAGTCCTCGCCGAGAGAATCGTTCGAGAATGTCATCGTGATCTTTCCGTCCTTACTCATGGAAACCGACTGTGATACTGCGGGTATGCCGTTTGTTTCGGTGTTGTCGGTGTAGCTGTAGAGAAGTTCTGCGTCCTGATGAGTCTTGAACATATCGAAAACGTGGTAAGTCGGGGTCTTGAGAAGCTTGTCTCCCTCGGTCATGATAAGGCACTGGAGCACGTTCACTGCCTGCGCGAGATTTGCCATGCATACGATGTTGGAACGCTGGTTGAAGATATTGAGGTTTACGGCTGCAACTATCGCGTCTCTCATGGTATTCTGCTGGAACAGGAATCCGGGGTTGGTGCCTTCCTCAACGTCGAACCAGCAGCCCCACTCGTCAACTACGAGCTTCATATTGTCGCTGTACTTTTTCATAACAGCGCTGTGCTTTTCGATGAGAGTATCAATTCGGAGCGCCTGTGCTATGGTCTTGTAGTAGTCATCGTCTGTGAACTTTGTGGCGCTGCCCTTTGCCTCGAAATTGCCGGTAGGGATAGTGTAGTAGTGCAGGGATATCGCCTTTGCGTGCCAGTCGTTTATGATGCTCATAAGAACATCTGTCCAGTGGTAGTCGTCAACATTCGGACCGCCGGCAATCTTGAACAGCTCGTTTCCGCTGAAATTGCGGCAGTAGGTCTGGAAGCGGCGGTAAAGGTCTGCGTAGTATTCGGGGCGCATATTTCCTCCGCAGCCCCAGTTCTCGTTGCCGATACCGAGATATTTCAGCTTCCAGGGCTTTTCTCTGCCGTTTTTGCGGCGAAGGTCAGCCATAGGGGAGATACCGTCAAAGGTTATGTACTCTATCCAGTCGGCAAGCTCTTCAACTGTGCCGCTGCCGACATTACCGCAGAGATAAGGCTCACAGCCTATCTTTTCGCACATATTGAAAAACTCGTTTGTGCCAAATGAGTTGTCCTCTGTAACGCCGCCCCAGTGTGTATTTACCATTTTCTTGCGTGTTGACTTATCACCGATACCGTCGCGCCAGTGGTATTCGTCTGCGAAACAGCCGCCCGGCCAGCGCAGTACGGGCATTCTTATCTCTTTGAACGCCTCGATGATGTCATTTCTTACGCCGTCGGTGTTGGGGATAGGGGAGTTCTCGCCTACGAAGATGCCGTCGTAGATGCATCTTCCGAGATGTTCGGAGAAGTGTCCGTAGATCTCGCGGTTGATATGCGATCTTTTGTCCAGTGCGTTTACTGCTGCAAGTAGTGTTTTCATTGTTATTCTCCTGTATATATAAATTGTTTATTGCCGATAAAAACGAACATTTTCCGCGGACGTTGAACGTACATTTCCGGATAAAATGTGATTAACGGGATATTTGTCTATATTTTCCCGGAAAGATCGCGGATAATATGATATTGCGATACTGTCTTGTGATATGACAAATATCATTCTTAATTGCAAATATGTATTGACAAATGCGGCTGATTTTATTATAATTGTATTATACCACAAAAATCAATGGATAATATTCTTGCAAATATGGAGGATAGTCTTGAACGAAATAATTTTATCTACGGCAAGTCAGCCTGTTGTCTGCGCCTGTGATTTTCTCGCCGCGTATGAGCCTTTCTGCCATATTGACCGGGTGCTTGAATTCAACGATCTGCTCTATGTTGTCGAAGGCGTGATGTACGTTTCCGAGGAAGGGACGGACTATGAGATAAACGAGGGCGAGATGCTCTTTCTGAAGCACCACAAGCGGCATTACGGAGTAAAGGAGACGCCGCGCGGAACGAAGTGGTATTATGCGCATTTCTACCTTGATGAACCGGACGAAAGTGTGCCGCCGTTCGTGCCGGACGCCGAACCGCTTGTGCTGAACCAGCCCCTTGTTTCATACGAGGTACTGCCGAAGAAACTGAGCGGTCTGAAGGACGGACATATCGAGCGCAGATTTTCCGAGCTTGTGGATTATTGCCATAACGGCGACGAGCTGAAACGAATGAGGATAAACGGTATGTTTTATTCTTTTCTTGCCGATATCGCCCTTGCGAAGTATATGGATAAAAATGACTATTCGCTTTCAAGGCGCATACGCTCATGGCTTGAAAAGCACTATGCCGAACCTTTCAGCGCGGAAAAGCTTGAGAAGGAGTTTTTCCTGAGCTATAAACGCATGGCCGCGGTGTTCAAGCAGGAATACAATGTTACGATGCAGCAGTATCACAATGCTCACAGAATGAAGACAGCAGCGAATCTTCTGCGTTCCACGCTTCTTCCGGTGGGCGATATAGCGAGCCGGCTCGGATTTGATGACAGGCTTTATTTCAGCAGATGCTTTCATGCATTCAGCGGCGTTTCTCCGAAAGAATACCGCTGTTCCGCCAAATCCGATTATTGATATCATACATTTGTAACTGATCCGGAATGATGTTTGTGGCAGGACGAATTTGTCCGTACATTATTCCGGATTTTATTCTTTGTTAAAAACGTAACGTTGTACAAGATGATTATCCATATATTTTGGAGTATTATTCATTGAAACGGACAGGAAAAAAGGTTTACCGATACTCAGATCATTAATACAGATATGCTTGCTTGCTTGAAAACAGAAAGATCCGGGAGCGGCAGATCATCGCTCCCGGATTTTGTATAATTGCGATCGGCGTTCATACCGGATCAGGTAATTTCGTCACGATTCAGATACGCGCGCAGAGCGCGCTCCACAATTGTGAATGTGCATTGTGAATTGTGAATTTGCGAAATCAGCCGTTCAGGTTCTTTACAGACTTTCTTACAACGAGCTCCGGCGTGAACAGTATATCTTCCGTCGGCGCACCGGGATCTTCGATGCGTTTCAGCAGAAGTTCCGCCGCAGCTTCTCCCACTTTATCGTGGGGGTGATGAACGGTAGTAAGCGGAACATCGCAGATCGCAGCGTAGCGTGAATCGTCGATCCCGACTACGGATACATCGTCCGGCACGCTGATGCCGTTTTCTTTGCAGAATTTCAGAAGCTCTATCGCAAGCATATCGTTGTAGCATACAACGGCGGTTGACCTTCCGAGCATATCGAGTATGCGCTTTTTCTCGTAGGTGAATATCTTCGCGCTGTCCTCGGCGGCATACCAGATAAGGTTCTGTTCGCTTTCGGATTTTCCGTGGGCTGCACAGCTTTCGGCAAATCCGCGGAAACGCTTGTGACCCTGGATATTGTCGAGAACGAAAAATCCGCACAGCTTTGAGTGCCCGCAGTCAAAGAGGTGATCTGTGACAGTCCGTGCTGCCGCAGTATCGTCCATAGCTACGCAGGGAGCCTCTGCCCATTCATACTTCGCGTTGAAGAAAACGAGGGGTATGCCGCTTTTGCGTATCTCTTCGTAAAGCCCGGTATTAAGGTTCGGCAGGGCGCTTTTTGAAGGCTCGACGATAAGACCGCGCACTCCGTTTGCAAGCATGCTTTTAAGCGCCTGCGTCTCCTCGGAAACGAGGTTGTGAGTCGTGGCTATCTGGATAGGGCAGCCGGCATCGTTGAGCACTCTCTCGATACCGGTGATTATATGGGGGAAGATGTAATCGCTGAAATATGTGGAGATGACGCCGATGCTCCCGCCGGCGGAGGATCTCGGGGCAGCGGCGGTGCCGCTGATGTATGTTCCGCTGCCTCTCACACGGCTTATGATGTTGTCGCGTTCGAGCTTCATCAGCGCCTGTCTCACGGTCTGTCTGCTGACATTGTGTATGGTGCAGAGCTCCTTTTCGGTAAGGAAGCGGTCACCCGGCTTCATCTGCTCATCGGCGATGTATTTCTTTACCCAATCCACAAGTGCGAGATATTTGTAATCGTCCATACTGCTCACTGCCCTTCATATTTTGACATAACATATATAATACTAATTTATATATATTATAGCATATCTCGAAAGATTTGTAAAGACAACTTCGACAATTAATTAAAATTTGTATGTATCATCAAAACTTGAATATACATTCGGCAAAAAATTGTAAATGTTTCAGAGAAAGCGTTCAGATGCCGGTAAAAACCGGTGAAAATACAGCTGTCCGCTCTCCGGAAATGAAAGGATCATTATGAAAAAAAGACTGCTCACAATACTTATCTGTACGGCACTGATACTCCAGTGTACGGCATGCGGCTCTTCCGGAAATACGGAAACAGTACAGGTTACCGCAGAAACCGAAACAACTCCGCAGAACGATCATTCCGGCATATACGGGACGGCGGGTGAGGTCTCGGCTTATGACACTGAAAACAGCAATTACACGCTGACCGTGAATGCGGGAGAACCGGTGCATGAGATAAGCGATACACTGTTCGGCATTTTCATTGAGGATATAAACTTCGCTGCCGACGGCGGACTTTACGCCGAAATGGTGCAGAACCGCTCATTCGAGTTCACGAAGCTTGCAAGCGGAAACGAGCACCATGCCTGGTCAGATGTCGGTAGCATAACCGCGGCTGTGCGCAGCGAGGACGGGCTTAACGAGAACAACCCGAACTATATGTCGCTGGAGAACAGCTCCGGCGAAAAAGCCGGAATTGCAAACAAAGGATTCCTTGACGGAATGGCGGTAACCGAGGGCGCATCTTACGACGTTTCCGCCTATATCAGAGGGATCGACGGATATACCGGCGCGGTGTACTTCGCTATAGGAAATGAGAACTGGGGAGATACGTTTTTCGAGAAATACCGTGCTTTCGCGGAAGCTTTTGTGCAGACGAAAAAAGAAAACCCCGGTATGTACGGAGATATCGGGCTGATATTCACGGCGGGTCCCGATGACGGAGACAGCGGACACGGAATGTACATGAGCGCCTATAAGTAATGTGTCCTCAATAACTGCCTTTTGGCAGTTATTGGCTGAAAATCTGCAAAACAGATTTTCAGATGTTGTCTAAATGCGCCTGCGGTGCATTTAAACAACGGACACATTCCTTGATGTCAAGCTCATTTCGTCCTTCGGACGAACAAAAGTGCAAGGAAAATCCTAAAATATATAAATTTTCCTTGCACTTTTGCAGCCAATAAATTG
>Ga0256405_10001994_pt1 | contig 50614 bp, 45 predicted proteins | sample RumenRJG_02DNA_FD_189096 | JGI IMG/M metagenome (GOLD analysis project Ga0256405, IMG submission 189096) | Bovine rumen microbial communities from Lethbridge, Alberta, Canada - RJG_02 | ecosystem: Host-associated > Mammals > Digestive system > Stomach > Rumen | place: Canada: Alberta...
AAGTTTTGTCTGTCCTGCTTTTTTAGGCAGTTCACAGAAAAGCTGCCGCATTATGGTATTTACGTTCTCATAGCTTAAACCAATATCAGAACTTATCTGACCTATGAAATGATGATATACGCGCCCATGAACATGAGTGTTCAATGGAGTTTTGAAATCAACAGTCTGCAGGTCGCTTATCTGTGGTAAAGTATGAATTGTGCCTGTCAATGTTTCATTTTCTATATACTGCGAGAACTTATATCCTGTGCTTTCAAATTTCAGCTGATTGTTTTTTCCATCAAGATTATATTTCTGTTTGAAATGCCCAATGAGAGCGGCTTTTGCCTGCTTAGGGTCATGTTCGTCATTCTCGTCAGGATGCCGTTCACCTGGCAATTCAAATGTCTTGTATTCATCTTTCAGATGGAGCAGCGAAGCGTCCAGAGCATCTTTGCCCAGATTCTTTTTGGCACCCTCTATGAACTTCTCATCCAATGTGTATAGATAGCAATTGTCCAGGTCGTCGTCTCCATAGTGTTTTGCTTCGGGCATACGCCGTATTCTTCCTATGGTCTGAATCTCAAAGGTTTCTCCCATATTATCGCGAAGCTTGACCAGGATATGAGCTCTGGGACAGTCCCAGCCGGTGGCAACTGTCAGTTTGAATATCATGGCAACAGGTGCTGCATTGTTCTTCTCTATGCCATCAAGATTCTCGTGCATTGTAGTGCCTTTGGAAGACTTTTTCTCGTTCATCCATATTGCAAGCAGATTGTTCTCGAAAGAGATTTTATGCTGCTCAAACCAGGTTGTAACCTGTTCCAGAAGTGTATCCGATGTGTTAGGCATCTGCACCAGAATAAGAGGGTTTATATCTGTTCCGTTCTGCAAAAATTTTGACCGCAGAAGCTGCTGTTTCTCCAACGCTTTTGAAAGAAGAAAATCAACCTGGTTATCATCGATTGTCGCACCTGCAAGCTTGTTGAAATTTTCATTTATCACAAGCAGTTTTTTAATCAAGCCTTGAGCAATGACATCTTCTTCCAGCACCACAACTCGATTAGTGCTGCTTCCTTTAGGAGTTGCACTGGCTTTTATGATGGTTGAAGGATGGAAAAAATCTATAATTGTTTTAGTCTTTATGGTGTCATTTGTATGGCTTTCGTCAATAATCAGTTTGAAATCAAGGCCAGCATCAAGAGATTTATCCACATACTCCTTGAAGTTTGTATGCTCGCCGTCTTTTAGGGCATTGTTTCCTTTTTTATTTAAAAGCTCCCAGTTTATGAAACAGCAGTCATTCTCGGCAAAGCCGGAGGTCATTATGTCAGAGAGCAGCTTAGTGGTGCGGCCATGGATATAGGCATCCATCTTTTTCTTGCTCTGTTCCTCCAGATTTCCTTTACCTGGGGTAAACCAGACAAATACTGTCTTATCGTGGCAGTGGAGATATTCATCCATGAAATGAGTTAGTATTATAGTCTTGCCACTGCCAGTACAGCTTTCAAGCGTTATTTCTGTGGTTATGCCTGGCTTTTCGTTTTCAACAGCTTGCTGGAGTTCTCTAATTGCATTGCGCTGGAAAGGAAGAAGCTCAATATTCATCGCTGCCTCTGCTCTCTGTATCAGGGTAGTAGTATTCTGGCACAGTCTTTATCTCAATGCCTTTTTTATGCAGTTTCTGTTCCTGGTCTTTGCTTATCAGGATATCATGACTCAAATACAAAGATTTACATTCTGAATGCTGTTCGATTGAGCTGATAAAATCATCAAGTTCATCATCATCCATTATGATGGAAACTGACTTATCGTTATCCATGTCAGCTGCATTCTCAAGTTCGACAAGGGTGCGGATATTCTCCAGAAGCTGGTCTGCATATTCATAATACATCTGGTCATCTACAGGAACGAAATCTACTTTAAAATACTTAAGAGAGCCAGGCATGCCATAGGAGTAGACAGAGCCATCTTTTCTTTTGCCGGTAATCACAGTCTTAAGCCTCTGATAGGTGATATCCCTGCAGATATTATTTTCGTTATTGGTGCATAGAATGAATCTGCGGTGTCCGCCATCCTCTGCATTGAGTTTAAGCACTGCATGACCAGTGGTGCCGCTGCCGGCGAAAAAGTCCAGGATAGTGGAAGTGGAGAATGTAACATTGTTAAATATTTTTATAAGTACTTCTATAGGCTTTGGATTAAGAAATATGTCTTTCTGTTTAAAAATTTCAGTTAAAATATTTGAGCCATCACCTGTTTCGGCTACATCATATAATATGCTTCTATCTTTTATTTTTTTAACTTGTCCAGAAAAATATTCTTTTTCATAAGGAATCCACTTATCTTTTTTCTTTTCCCAATGAATAAGATTATTTTCTTCTAGAAAATTCATTTTTTCTTTTCCAATACGCCATCGCCCATCATTTCCATCAGGTGCGATTGGATAACAATCTGATCCATCTGGAGCATCTATTGGAAAAAACATAGTTGGACGGTCTTCACGCCTTGAAGTATTTCCCCATTTTGCAAGTTTTGTTACTTTAAAAACTCCTTTAGCATCTGAATGTGTAAACTCATTTTTTGAACGTTCAATAATTATATCTTTCCAGAATAGATTGGGGCTTTTTCTATAGACACATATATATTCATGTTCTATCGAAAAGTAATCAACGGCTTGGCCACCGCCATATTTTTTCCGCCATATATAATTCCCGATAAAATTTCTCTCACCGAAAATCTCATCGCAGAGCATTTTTAGATCAGCTTGTTCATTGTCATCTATAGATATGAAAATAACTCCAGTTTCGCTCAGCAACTCCTTGGCTATTGTAAGCCGTTTGCTCATGAAGGAAAGCCATTTTGAGTGCTTGAATTCATCGGTAGAATCAACAAAACTGTCATCATAAATAAAATCTTTGTTTCCTGTATTATACGGTGGATCGATATAGATGACATCAATCTTGCCTTTGTGGGTTTTTTCCAGAAGCTGGAGGGCGGCAAGATTGTCGCCTTCGATAAGAAAGTTCTGTTCGCCGCCGTTATTGATGGCCAGGTCAGGCTCTTCGGCCAGTATTGGAATATGGGTGGATAGAAGTTCATCAATTTTTTCCTGGTGTTCCTCGAATACCAGTCCATATTTCTTTCTGTTTATCTCTTTCAGAATGTCGCCGATATAACCCAGCAGGTTCTGGGTGTTCTGATCCTGAGGGCATGAGGATATAAAGTCTTTAATTGACTTTACTCTGTTTATGAGAACATCTCTTTTCTTTTTTGAGATATTGACCGACATCTCCTAACCCTTGTCAGGGGTAATGATATTACACTTTTTAGAGTAATTCAATTACTCTAAAACAATAAAAGAGCAATGTTATTCAATTTGTTTTTTTGATCTTTTATCAGACTATGTAAATATGAAAACAGAAGATATCAGAAAACGTCTGGGGCAGAATATCAAAACTTTTAGAAGAATACGGAAATTTACACAGTCAGATTTAGCCGATAAAACAGGTATTTCTTTAGATATGCTGAAAAGTATTGAACAGGCCCGTACAGGAACGAGCGATAAATATCTGGTTGCTATTGCTGAAGCCCTGGAAGTTGATGTTGTCCATCTTCTGATGCCCGTAGATGATTCCTTCGATGAAGAAGGAGAGGATATCAACCGTATTAAGCAATCTATTGCATCGGGGCTTAAGGCTTATGTAGACAGCACTTTGGATAATTTAGTCAAACCAAAGCTTGCTGCAAACTCAGAGCCCGGGTATTTGAAATAACCCTACTCAAAAATATTCAAAAAACGAAATCAAGCCACAACACCCTGCTGTCCCATTATAACTGATTACATTTTATGACCAAAAGTGTGAATCTGAAACTGAATCTAGAGTTGCTGCATCAAAAAAGTCATCATGCCTAAGGTAAGCCTATTTACAGGGCTTGCTCAAAGACATCAAAAAGTAGCTTACTCCAAGTATGGCCCATAAGAAAAGTTTGATAGGTAAAACAATAAAAAGCCAGAGACAAATATTAAAAACCAATCTGAAAATACCATTCCAGATATCATCAAATAACTGCAATAATCCCATAATATCCCCCTATATGCCCCCACTTTAGCACAGGGGGTGTGTCAAATAATGCTACAGGGAAAAATTATTTTCTACTCGAAATTTTCGGCAAAAATACCAATAATTTCGATTAAGCCTTATCTGCGCTGTCAGATTCTGGCCAGCTCTTTCCCCAGCCTGTGGCACTCTTCCAGGTCTATTGGGAACTGCTTTTCCCTGGCCTCTTTCTTGGCCTCCAGGTTGAATCCTGCCATGCTGTACTTGCTGTAATCTGATACCTGTGTAGTGTTGCAGGAGAAGTATGACTGCACTTTTCCATTCAGGAAGCGGAATGTCCCTTCTATCCCTTTTGCCATTGGCTTGATCAATGTGTCCACATATGAGCCTGATGCATTCATGGTGTAGATAAGCCCCACATTCACCTTGCCGGTGAAGTAGCTTGAATAGTTGTCGTAGGAGAGCATTACAAATATAAGCCGCTCCAGAAGGGCACGGAACTGTGCAGTAGGCTCGCCGAAGTAGATAGGGGAGCCGATGATAAGTGAATCTGCCTGGGTGATTCTGTCGATAAGTGGAGACAGGTCATCCTTCCAGTAGCATTTACACCGTACTGCCCCTTTTCTTTTGCAGGCAAGGCAGCTGCGGCATCCGGTAAAGTCAAGGCTGTAAAGGTCTATATATTCAGTTTCGGAACCTGCTTCCTCAGCCCCTTTCTGGGCCTCTTTCAAAAGCTGTGCTGTGTTCCAGTTCTTCCGCGGGCTTGCGTTGATAATAATTGTCTTCATAATTTCCTCTATATATCAGTATGCACTATATATATCATAAAAAATATATTTTAAAAAGTCTTGGAAAAGATACCAGGTATCATTAAAAATCGTACTTGAACTGTTTCCTTTTTGGTCATATAATTGAACCAGTTTGAAAAAATGACTATAAGGAGATTACAATGACAAACGCAGAAAAAGTACATGAATACTTGAACAAGGCACAGACTTTCTATTTCCTGACCACTGATGGTGACCGGCCCAAGGGGCGTCCTTTCGGGTTCCAGATGCTGGTGGACGGTGTGATTTATTTCGGTTGCGGCACATTCAAGAATGTGTTCAAGCAGCTTACTGCAAACCCCAAGGTTGAGGTTCTGGCCCTTACTGGCAATGCAGAGTTCATGCGCTATGACGGCAAGGCCAAGGTGGTAAAGAGCGATGCTCTTCTGGCCAAGGTACGCCAGGCAATGCCCGAGATTATGGCACTGTATGACAAGAATGGCTGGGAGATGGGCTTGTTCTGTCTGGAGAATGGCCATGTGGAGATCCGGGACCTGTTCAAGGTAAAGGAAGAATTTGATCTCTGATGGAAAAGCAGAGCACTATCGAGGAACGTTTCGGAAAGTGTCCCTATGCTACTGCCCAAAGTCTGATTTCGGGCAAATGGGCAGTCCTTATCCTGATGTACCTGGAGAAAGGTCCGGTGCGGTTCAACACTCTTCTACGGAGTATGCCCAAGATGACTCATGCCACCCTCTCTGTGCAGCTTAAGGCTCTGGAGGAGCATGGGCTGGTAAAGCGGGAGCAGTATGCATCAATCCCGCCCCGGGTGGAGTATTCCCTTACCGAGATGGGGCAGAAGTTCCATCCTGTCATAAAGGCAATAGAGGAGTGGGGCAATGAATATATAAAATATATGAATGCTGCATCTCCTGCTCCAAAGCCAGCACCACGGAAAGCCGGCTACATTGTCAGGGCATAAAAAAAAACGGCCTGCTTAATCGGCAGGCCGTGATATTTTTCTTCTTTCAGAGATCAGATCTGGCAGGAAGCCACTGGTGTCACTCCTGCTGGAAGTGCCAGAGTATCCTTGGTCAGTGACCACTTGAGGTTGCCGATATATCCCTGAGCAACTGCTGCAAAGTGGAGCATGACTGCACCCAGGTTCAGATCCCGGTCGATGGCTGGAGTCAGCTTATCGCTTTCAGAGAGAAGATACAGGGTATGACCTTTGAGCAGGAAGGAATAAGGCTGGAGGTTCAGATAGCTTGGTGCCTTAGCTGCTGCGGAGAATGATTCCCACAAGATATCCTCGTAGAAGCCGATGCGCTCATCAAGGCCTTCCTTGTTGCCGTATGTGTCAATGCTCAGAAGTTCGTCAATGCTCTTCTTCGGAGCAAAGTAATTATGCTTGTCAGAAATTTCGATGTTGGACATTGTCAGGATGTTGAGGTGCATTCTCTTCCGTGCCCGCTCTGCCAGTCCGAATGCAGCCACTGCAGCCACTTTCTTGTCTGTCTTGAGGGAGAGGGCAGCCTTGATCTTGTCGCTGTCTGCAAATGTGATCCAGCAGCTTCCATAGCCTAAGTCCCGCAGTTTCAGGATCAGGTCTTCCATAATGTATCCTGCGTTCAGGATTGCACCCTCTTTGTCCTCGCTGGTGATCACCAGGTAGTGTGGAGCTCCGATCAGGAATTCATTGTATCCGGCAGCTTTCTCCAGAGCTTCCTTGGCATCGGCCCCAGTGATGATGAGATCTGTCTTGATCTCTGGGATCAGGCGTGCGCACTTTGTATCATAGTATTCCTTGATGGCAGCGATGTCTTTCTCTGCAATCTCGCTGTTCTGGAAAACTTTATTTGAAACACGTTCTTCTATAAGTAAAGGATAATTCATTATGTAATACCTCCGTTCCTTTAACTGATACTATATATCAGAATTGATTTTCTGTATAGGTGTCTTACAGCTCCTTTTCCAGCACAAGCTTCTGGCCGTCCCAGCTACACAGGTATCCGTGGCCGTTCTCGGCATACCATTGATGATACTGGCGGTCTGACCTTATAAGGCTAGAGAGGATGGCCATGATAGTGCCTCCATGGACCACAAAGACTGCCGGCTCTATCTCTTCTGCCAGATTCCACTCCTTGGCTATATCCAGGAAAGCCTGGGTGCACCTGGTTGTAAAGCTTATTTTGTCCTCTCCTCGGGGGACAGGCCCTTCGCACATGGTGCTTAGCCAGGCTCTATATTCTGCATCATGCTCCATGTCGGCATGGGATCTGTTCTCGAACCTTCCAAAGTCCATCTCCCGCATATCTTCTACTGCTGTCTGCTCTGCCATCGGGAAAAGTATAGATGCTGTCTCCCGGCACCGTCGCATGGGGCTTACATAGACATGGTTTACCGCAGGGTAGGTGTGGGCATCCTTCAAGTCGGTGAGCTCTGCCTTTCCTGCCTCGCAAAGGCTCTGGTCTGTCCTGCCGCCGATAAAGCGCTTTAGAAGGTTCCCCGGGGTCTTGCCGTGGCGTATAAAGTAGATTTTCATCCCTTTATCCTCTGGCCTATTCCGCAGATGACCCGGGTGACGGTGCCGGCCCCCTCGGCCAGGATGCACAGGGCTCTGCCTGTCTCTTCACGCCAGATCCGCTCCTCCTGGGCGAGGGGGTGGATGCCGCAGCCTATCTCGTCACTGCATATCACAGCATCAGGATTCGATTTGAGAAGCTCCTTTGCATACTCTTGGGGTGAGTCCCCTTGAGCGAGGATCTGTCTGGTTACAAGGTGGAAATTGTCGATGTCCGGCTTCTTCCCAGTCTCTTTTTCTGCCAGCTCTGCCTGTCCATGACCAGCGCCGCCGATATAGAGTCTTATCATAGCCCCTCCTTATCCGCAGAGTCCTATGCAGAGTATTGTGGCCAGCTCAGCCAGCTGCAGGAACCATCCTGCCAGATCTCCGGTTATGCCGCCGAACTTTTTATAGGCAGTGAGCCGGTAATAGAGGAACACCAGCTCGTTCACGCACAGGATAAGAAGTCCCAGCCATCCGCACAGCATGATGAGGGCTGCTGCACACAGGGCAATGTATAAGAGCATGAGTATTATGGTTGTCCTTTTTGCAGTTGCATCTGCAAGATTCTGGAGCATCCCCTCTTTCCGGGCTCCTTTGAACTTAACTGCCGCAAGACCGCTCAAGGCCCTGGAAAGGACAAAGCCTATGCAGACAGCCTCCAGAGCTTTCATGCTTGATACTGCGCTCCATCCTGCAAAGTAGAGGAGGATATAGAGGACTGCGAAGATGATGGCAAAGGCTCCGGCGTGGGGGTCCTTGAGTATCTCCAGCTTTCTCTCCATGCTGGCCTGGGATGAGAGGGCATCCACTGTGTCGCAGAAGCCGTCCATGTGTATGCCTCCGGTGATGAGGAAAGGGATGGCTGTGGCAACTGCAGTTCCGATCAGAACCGGTGCCTCAAGGATGGCTGCAAGAAAGAACCATAGGTATTCTACGCTCCCGATCACAGCCCCCACCAGAGGGAAGAAGCAGAGAGCATACTTCCTTGATTTCTCATCCCACTCAAAGGAGGGGATAGGGATGTGGGAGTACATCTGGAATGCGATGGCTATACTTTTCAGCATGGCAGTTCTCCTTTTATTCTGACCGGGATGCCGCACACCACCTCGGCTGCTGCATCGCAGCTATCTGCCAGATGGCGGTTTATGGCAGTCAGCACTGATCTATAGGCTTCTGTCTCAGGGCTGTATGTTGCTCCATCAGATGCGATTTCTGCCGAGACAAATATTGTGTTTCCATTTCTATGGAGAAGGGGAGTGAGTTCGGTCTTGAGCAGCTCTTCCCAATGTTCGGTCCTGTTTTGCACTGCATCATCCGTGGCGTTGTCGGGGCTGAACATAAGGTTGGCCACATGGGTGGAGATGCATTCTATAAGCATGGTCTCGCCGCCATCCGGCAGGTCTGCAAGTTTACCCGGTCGCTCCAGGGTGACAAAGCCTTTGCCGGCTCTGAGCCGATGGTGCCGTTCCACTTTTGCCCTATCCTCGTCGCTTGCAACAGGCATGGTGGCCACATACACAAGGCTGCCCCCCAGCTTCTGGGCTATGCTCTCGGCAAAGGCAGACTTGCCGGAACCGCTGCCGCCGGTGATGAACACAGTCATTGCTGCTCCTTGTAAGGCTCTATGCCGATTGAGTCGAAGCTGTGGGTGCTGTTGTACACAGCCAGTGCCATATCCAACATCGGGAGCAGCAGGACGCCGCCGGTCCCTTCCCCCAGAGCCAAGTCTGCGGCAATAGGAGCCCTTAAGCCCAGTGCCTCAAGGGCAAGCTGGCAGCCTGGCTCCCGGCCTATGTGGGATGGTATCATATAATCTTTTGTATCTTTATCTATATTACAGGCTGCCAGGGCGGCGGCCAGTGAGATAAGGCCGTCCAGCACCACCGGCAGATGCAGCTGGGGAGCGGCCAGAAGCACACCGCACATGGCTGCTATGTCAGCGCCCCCTAATTTAGAAAGCACATCCACAGAATCGGTGGCATGAGGGTGGTGGAGGGCGATACCCTTGGTTACCGCCTCTATTTTGCGTGCCAGCCCTGTGTCGGAAAGGCCGCTTCCCCGGCCGCAGAGGGTTTCAGGCTTTTCTCCCAGCAGCACAGAAAGGACGGCGGCGGCAGTGGTTGTGTTGCCTATTCCCATCTCGCCCATCACCACTATGCCGTTTCCATCCATCTTGGCTTTCTCTGCCGCTTTCCGGCCTGCCTCCATTGCAGCTAAAGTCTCATCCCTGGTCATGGCCGGTTCTTTTGTGAAGTTCTTGGTACCATGGCATACTTTGCACTGGTGGATGCCGGGAACATCATCGATCATACCCACATCATATACCTCTACATGGGCATTTGCTTCCCGGGCCATCAGATTCACATTGGAAAGGCCAGATGCCATAGAAGTGGCAACCGCAGTAGTCACTGTGTGGTCAGACTGGCTGACTCCTTCTTCAACCACACCGTTGTCAGCGCAGAACACCAGCACGGTCCGCCCTGAAATGTAGGGGCGGGCAATTCCCTGGGATGCGGCAATTTTTGCAATCAGATCCTCAAGTAATCCCAGACTGTGGAGGGGTTTTGCCACCCTGTTCCAGTTATCCAGGCAGTCCTTGAAAATAGTATAGTTCATTATAAAAACTATATCACCCCAGAGAACAGCTGTCTATATTATTTTATGGCGGCGGCAGTCCACTCCTTGCACTTCTCAAGGTCAGAATCGGCTGGGGTAAGGTTCACCATAAATGGTTCTGCGGCCAGAACAGCTCCGGCAGCCTTTATCCTATCTGCCCAATCCCGCAGCCACTGTCCGTCGCCCCAGTCATAAGAGCCGAATACAGCGACTTTCTTTGAACCTATGGATTTTTCTATAGAAGCAAAAAATTCCTCCATAGTATCCTCAAGCACTTCATCTCCCATGGCAGGGCTGCCTAAAAGCAGGATGTCGCAGGAAAGGACAGCAGCTTTGTCTGCCTTGTCGGCTGTTCCAAAGATTACCTCGGCTCCGGATGCCTTTGCTGCGTCAGAAACAGCATTTGCCATAGCTTCTGTGTTTCCTGTTGTACTTGCATAAATTACTGCAATTTTCATGTTGTACACCTCTCTTTATAATTTTTTATTATCTGATGGACTGAATAGCCTGCATCAAACATCTTTCTGCACATGCCGCTGCACCTTTTATAGCTGCACTGGCATTTTCTTGCCTTATCCACAAAGGCAATTACATCCTCCACCGGATATCCCAGTATTATCCCGATTTCGTGGGGAAACAGAGTGTCCGGCTTTATGCGGTCTGTCAAATCTTTTATTATTTCCTGGACTTCGGAGTCAGTCCGGTATCCTTTGGCGGCAAGGTAGGTCTGTACCGATGATTCGGCAAGTATATCCTGCACCCAGCGTCTGTTGTATACCAGCACCAGCTTGGTTATTCCCGACTTTTCTATGACAGAGACAGAAAGCCCCAGCTCCGCATATTCCCGTTCCCATCTTTTGAAAACAGGTCTGGAAAAACATGCAGTCTTCACCGAGAATAGATTCCCTGGCTTTATGCCACATAAAGTGGGGGAACTGTAATGTATCATCATCTGGTCTAAGCACATAAAACTTTTTAGTTAGCAACGGCTAACTAAAAAAGGATAATATAGATTTCTTGTGAGTTAGTCAATGCTAACTACAAAAATTTTTCAGAAAAGAAGTGATCCTATTTGATAGACTGCCAGGGAGGCAAGCCATGCCACAAGGCACTGCCAGAATACTACGCTGACAGCCCACTTGGTTCCCAGCTCTCTCTTGATTGCGGCTATTGCAGCAACGCATGGGGTGTAGAGGAGGGAGAAGATCAGCATAGACATAGCCTGAAGTCCTGTGAGAACCTGGGTCACATCTCCGTCAAACAGAACAGCCAGGGTGGAGACCACGCTCTCCTTGGCCATAAATCCTGAAATAAGGGATGTACATATCTGCCAGCTTCCAAGTCCCACCGGCTTCATGATCACGGCGAAGGCGCCTGCAATCACAGCCAGCATGCTGTCCTCGGAATCGACCACCATATGGAAGTTGAAATCGATGCTCTGAAGTATCCAGATGATCAAGGTTGCAACCAGTATCACGGTGAAGGCCCGTTCAAGGAAGTCCTTGGCCTTGGCCCACAGAAGCCGGGCTATATTTCCGGGCCTAGGGAATCTGTAGTTAGGCAATTCCATGACAAATGGCACTGCCTCACCCTTGAAGAGAATTTTCTTGTAGAGGAGGGCGATCAGAATACCGAAGATTATTCCCACAAGATACAGCATAATCATTATATATGCTCCGTTCTTGGGGAAGAAGGCGCTTACAAAGAATGCATAGATTGGAAGCTTGGCGCTGCAGCTCATGAAGGGTGCCAGCAGAATGGTCATACGCCGGTCCCTCTCGCTGGGGAGGGTCCTGGTGGCCATCACCGCAGGTACAGTGCAGCCGAATCCGATAAGCATAGGAACAATGCTCCGTCCCGAAAGTCCTATCTTCCTGAGGAGCCTGTCCATGACAAAGGCAATACGGGTGGCGTATCCTGAATCCTCCAATATAGAAAGAAAGAAGAACAGTGTGATGATGATAGGAATGAAACTGAGCACACTGCCCACACCCCCGAATATTCCCTCTATGACAAGGCCGTGGAGGAATGGATTCACATTCATCACTGCAAGCAGATTGTCCACTATGGCAGTTACTTTATCAACGCCTAACTCAATCAGAGCCTGGAGCCTGAGTCCTATGACATCGAAGGTGAGGTAGAAGATAAGGGCCATGACCCCTATGAATGCTGGAATTCCAGTGAACTTGCCTGTAAGGATCTTATCTATCTTAAGGCTTCTGTTCCGCTCCTTGCTCTCCTTGGGCTTGTGCACCGATGCGGCACACACCTTGCGGATGAACTGGAAGCGCATCTCTGCTATGGAGGCATTTCTGTCCAGACCCCGCTCGGTCTCCATCTGGGATACAATGTGGAGTATGGTCTCTTTCTCGTTCTGGTCCAGTTCAAGGCGCTTGGCCAGATCATCGTCTCCCTCTATTATCTTGTTGACAGCAAAAAGCAGGGGGATACCGACTCGTGCAGCGTGGTCCATTATGAAGAATGATATGGAGTGGATGCACCGGTGGACAGCACCTCCGTGGCTCTCTTCGTCGCAGAAATCCTGCTTTCTTGGAGCTTCCTGATATTTTGCAATATGTATTGCGTGGTCAATGAGTTCCTCGATACCCAGGTTCTTTGCAGCAGAGATTGGAACTACAGGGACTCCCAGCATCTCCTCCATGGCATTAACGTCCACAGAGCCGCCGTTGGCACTGAGCTCGTCCATCATATTGAGGGCTACAACCATTGGTACATTGAGCTCCAATAACTGAAGCGTAAGGAAAAGGTTTCTCTCTATATTTGTGGCATCCACAATATTAATGATAGCCTTGGGTTTCTCGTCCAGCACAAAGTTCCGGGATACCAGCTCCTCGCTGCTGTAAGGGGACATGGAATAGATGCCGGGGAGATCGGTGACAAGTGTGTCAGGATGCCCTTTTATTACGCCATCCTTCCGGTCAACTGTGACACCCGGGAAGTTGCCTACCCGCTGGTTCATTCCTGTAAGCTGGTTGAAGAGGGTAGTCTTGCCGCAGTTCTGGTTGCCCACCAGAGCGAAGGTAAGCTGTGTTCCTTCCGGCAGCGGATTACCTGTTCCTTTTGGATGGAACCGGCCTTCCTCGCCAAGACCGGGGTGGGGTGTTCCTGTGTGGGCTTCAACATAGTCTGACTTATCATCAGGTACTTCTTCCGGCTTTGCCGCGTCATCCGGGGCAACCATAATATGCTCTGCCTCTGCAAGGCGCAGGGTCAGCTCATAACCATATATCTGTATCTCTATGGGGTCACCCATAGGGGCGAACTTCACCACAGTTACTGATGTCCCTGGAATAAGCCCCATATCCAGAAGGTGCTGGCGCAATACTCCGGAACCCTTTACCGCTGTGACAACTCCGCTTTCTCCTATGGCAAGATCCCGCAATGTCCTGTTCATATTAATAATTATAATAAATATGCGGTCTCGTTGCAAATACCTATTTTTCTTTTAGGTTAGTTCAAGCTAACCTATTGACACTTTTTATTTCCAGTGGTAAAAAGTTAGCGTATGCTAACAGTTAGTCTGTGCTAATTAGTATATGCTAACCGCATAGAGGGTTGAGATGATTCCACTTACATTTGCTGACAAGAAAACTCCATATTTTATAAAGAAAATCAACGGCAAGGACGAGGCGCGCCGGCATCTGAACAACCTGGGCTTCATTGAGGGAGAAGAGATTTCTGTGATCAATGAGCTGGCCGGCAACCTCATCATTGCTGTCAAAGATTCCCGGGTGGCAATAGACCGGGAGATGGCTTCAAGGATTGTAGTAGGGAGGTAGATATGACTTTAAGGGATTTGAAACCTGGCGATACAGCCAAGGTGGTCAAGATCAATGGGGAAGGTGCCATAAAGCGGCGCATCATGGACATGGGACTTACAAAAGGAACCGGCTTCTCAGTGCGGAAGGTTGCTCCTCTGGGAGATCCTGTTGAGATTACTGTGCGGGGATACGAGCTTTCCATCCGTAAATTTGATGCCGAGATGGTGGAGGTGGAAAAATGATAAAAATCGCACTTGCCGGAAACCCCAACAGCGGTAAGACAACTCTGTTCAATGCTCTTACCGGTGCCAACCAGTTTGTAGGAAACTGGCCTGGAGTAACTGTAGAGAAGAAAGAGGGAACCTATAAGGCTGATAAGAATGTGGGAATCACAGACCTGCCTGGTATCTATTCCCTTTCTCCATATACACTGGAAGAAGTGGTTGCACGTAACTACCTGATTAACGAAAATCCTGATGCAATCCTCAACATAGTGGACGGTACCAACCTGGAACGTAACCTTTATCTGACCACACAGCTGGCAGAGCTGGGGCTCCCTATGGTGGTGGCTGTGAACATGATGGATGTTGTGGCCAAGCAGGGGGATAAGATTGATACAAAGAAGCTGGCTTCCGAGCTTGGCTGCCCTGTCGTCGAGATTTCTGCACTCAAGGGAACCGGAATAGAGAAGGCTGTTGCCGAAGCAGTCCAGGCTGTGAAGAAAAAAGTCAAGATGGTTTCTCCTCACTCCTTCAGCGGCTGTGTTGAGCATGCCATTGCCCATATCGAGGAGGCTGTTCTCCACGACATGCCGGACGAGAAGCAGCGGTGGTATGCGGTCAAGCTCTTCGAACGGGACAAGAAGGTGCAGGAAGCTCTTAAGATTGACAAGGGTGTCCTGGAGCACATTGAGGCAGATATCAAGGCCTGCGAGAAAGAGCTGGATGACGATGCCGAGTCTATCATCACCAACGAGCGTTATACATATATCGCCTCCATCATCGGCAGCTGCTATAAGAAAAAGAATCTGGGCAAACTGAGCACCACGGATAAGATTGACCGGGTTGTGACCAACCGGTGGCTGGCCCTGCCGATCTTTGCTGCTGTAATGTGGCTTGTCTACTATGTGGCTATGGTGACAATAGGTGCAGCTGCCACCGACTGGACCAACGACAATCTGTTCGGCGACGGTTATCATCTGTTTGGTATTGGAGGAAGCGCCTACGAGGAAGCGGCCGAGGAATATGGCGACACAGCTGAGATCCTTGGGGCTGTTGAAGCCGGCGAAAAGACTTATATGACCATAGATGATGAGACTATGGAGGTCTCTGAGCCTATCGAGATTACAGATGATATGGTTGCCGAGGCGAAAGAGATGGAAGAGAAATACGGAGAGGAAGGGCCGGATCCTGCTGACTACGGTGTATGGGTTCCTGGTATTCCTGCTCTGATAGAGAGCGGTCTTGATGCAATAGAATGTGCAGACTGGCTCAAGGGACTTATCCTTGACGGTATTGTAGCCGGTGTAGGTGCAGTCCTGGGCTTTGTGCCTCAGATGCTTGTCCTCTTCCTGTTCCTGGCATTCCTTGAATCCTGCGGATACATGGCAAGAATCGCCTTCATCCTTGACCGTATCTTCCGCCGGTTCGGCCTTTCCGGTAAATCCTTCATCCCTATGCTGGTAGGTGTTGGATGCGGCGTTCCGGGAATCATGGCCTGCCGTACAATCGAGAGCGAGCGGGACAGAAGAATGACAATCATGACCACCACATTCATTCCTTGCGGTGCCAAGGTGCCATTCATAGCTCTGGTATCCGGCGCTATCTTCGGAGGCTCTGCCTGGGTTGCGACATCAGCATACTTCATCGGAATCGGTGCAATCATCTGCTCCGGTATTATACTTAAGAAGACCAAGATTTTCTCCGGCGATCCTGCTCCGTTTGTCATGGAGCTTCCTGCATATCACTGGCCGACAGTGGGCAACGTTCTCCGCTCTATGTGGGAGCGTGGATGGTCTTTCATCAAGAAGGCTGGAACAATAATTCTCCTTTCTACAATTGCTGTATGGTTCCTTTCCTTCTTCGGATGGACCGAGAGCGGCTTCGGAATGCTTGAGGAGGATCAGCTTGACTCAAGTATCCTGGCTAAGCTGGGCAGTGCCATAGCATGGATCTTCGCACCTCTGGGCTGGGGCAACTGGCAGGCTACTGTAGCCTCCATCACCGGTCTGGTTGCAAAGGAGAACATTGTAGGAACAATGGGAATCCTGTACGGCGGCGAGGAGACCTGGGCAAACATGGCGCAGGCCTTCAACCACCTGTCAGGTATGTCATTCCTCATCTTCAACCTGCTGTGTGCTCCTTGCTTTGCAGCCATGGGTGCCATCAAGCGTGAGATGAACAGCGGAAAGTGGACTGCATTCGCAATCACATACCAGTGTGTTGCAGCCTATATCGTAGGTCTGATAGTATATCAGCTGGGAATGGCATTCACAGGAAGCTTCGGAATAGGTACTGTATTCGGTGCTGCAGCCCTGGTGTTTGTAGTGTATATGCTGTTCCGCAAGGATAAATATAGGATTTAAATATGGGAACTTTTATAGTTCTGGCTGTGGTTGTGGCAATAGTTGCCGCAGCCATAGTCAGCATAATTAAAAAGAAAAAGAGTGGAGGCTGCGGCTGCGGGTGCAGCGGATGCACCAAAAGCTGCAGTCAGAGAAAGCCAGACTGAACTTGTTTCAGTGTGACATCTTGGTAAGTTCTGCCTCGCTGGGCCGGATATAGATGGGGCCTGAGTTCTCAGGGTCCTGACTACCCCCTTCAAATAATTTTTTGCCTAATGCGAGGCAGTTTTCTATATGGCAGCTGTTCCAATCCGGAACTAATGTCAGCCTCTTTTCGGCAGGGTAAAGCTCCATAATGGCAGGGGCGTAGGAACCTGTGAGAAACACCTTGTCATATGTGGTGAAAATACCACCTAATTTATCTTTCTCAATATCGAGATAATCGGTGACACGCTTACCATCCACATATACAGCGGTGAATACCTTGCCGCTCTTGGCATCAAGGATAGGCATTACTGCACCCTTTAAATAGCTGTACCCACAGGCTAAGATATCCAGGGTAGGGACAGATATCATAGGGCATCCAAAACCGTCAGCAAGCCCTTTTGCTATGGACATTCCGATACGCAGTCCAGTGAAGGAGCCAGGTCCCTTTGCGCATACAATAAGGTCTGTGCTCTTCTTGTCAATTCCAGAACTGGAGTAGAGGTGGTCAATCTCCTTCAAAAGATTCTCTGAGTGCTTGAGACCAGCCTTGGCTGTGTAGTTATAGTACTTGTCATCCTGCTCAAGGCAGATTCCTAAGATTTCGGTGCTTGTGTCAAATGCCAGTGTGGTCATAGCTTGATTCCCTCTATTTCTATCTCCCGTTCTTCGGGGGTTATCACTTTAATTGTAATATTGATGATATCTTCCGGCAGGCTGTCCCTGATATTCCCGCTCCACTCAATAACGCATACACCACCTGATGTAAGCAGCTCTTTACCGCCTGTCATCTCAAATTCATCATCGCTTGATATGCGGTACATGTCCATATGGTACAGGGGCAGTCTTCCCTCATATTCACATATTATGGTGAAGGTGGGGCTTTTGATTATTCCATCAATCCCAAGACCCCGGGCGATGCCCCGTGTAAGCACAGTTTTTCCTGCTCCCAAAACCCCGTTCAATGCAATGATGGAATTGGGCTCAAGATGTTCTGCCAGCTTCCTGCCAAGGGCTTCGGTCTCATCTGCTGTAAAGGTATGGAATATCACAGTCTGCTCCTGTTTTTGAAAGGTAAAAGCATTTGCTAAAATAGTCAATATGTAGTAAATTATCAGTATGGACGATAGTATAGTTTTTATCAAGCTTACAGATGATATGAAACGGGATATAAACGGTTTTACTGTTGATCCCGTTGTGCCTCTTCCGGTGGAGAAACTGCCTGGAAAAGCAGATTACGATCCCAGCGATCTTTCCTGGGAGATGATAATTGCCGCCATGCTCAAGATTCTGGCCTATGACCGGGATTTTAAGCACACCGATTATTACCGGCATTTTATAAAGGCTGTAAAACCCGACCTGTTCAAGGAGATGACCCAGGTAGGTATCTTCAAGGCTTCCAATAAGGATTTTGCAATAGCAGAGGAGATTTTCCTGGCTCTTGAGGGGCTTGAGCCTGACGATATTCCCAATATGCTCAATCTGGCACGGGTGTATGAGGAGCATGCGAAAAGCCTAAAGGAATCGGGGGATGAATGCTGCGAGGAAGAGTATAACGACAAGGCGTACAATACCTATAAACGGGCTTTGGAGAAAGACCCCCTCTATGCAGACACCCATTTCTATGCAGGAGCTTTCTTCCTTAACCAGAGCAATTACGGGAAAGCCCGGGACCACTTGTCCGATTATATCTCCCTTGGAAATAACGAGGAGCGTAAGGCTGCGGCTCAGGAAATAATTGATAAGCTGGATAGTCATGATCTTGCCGACACCATGTTCAGCGAGGCTTACGACTATATCAGGATGGATATGCTGGACAAGGGAATAGAGCGGATTAAAGAATTCATCAAAGATCACGAGGATATCTGGAACGGCTGGTTTGTGCTGGGCTGGGGATACCGCAAGGCTGGCAGGTATGCCGAGGCCAAGGAGGCTTTTCTTAAAGCGCAGAAATGCGGCTGCGATACAGTGGATCTTCTGAACGAGCTGGCTGTCTGCTGCATGGAGACCGGAGATCTGGAGAAAGCTGAGAAATGTCTTAAGGATGCTTTGTACAAGGACAGCGAGAACAGCCGGATTCTGATTAACTTTGGTCTTCTTTCCCTTAAGAAAGGGGATAAGGAGCAGGCTAAAAGTTTCTTCGGCACAGCTTTGGAGTTTGATCCTGATAACAAATATGCAAAGAAATATCTGGAGGATCTGGCATGAAACGTATCGGAGTGATTGTCGCTATAGAGACAGACTCTCTCTTTGCCCATTATGGAAAGCTTGAGAAACTGCCCTGCCCGTCAGGGTTCAACCTGTATATTCTTCATAAACCTAACTGCGACCTCTATGTCCTCCACACCGGGGTAGGGGAGGTGGCAGCCGCCGCCGGAACCCAGTATCTGATTTCCGAATGCAAGGTGGAGATGGTGGTCAACTTCGGAGTTGTGGGAGGGCTGACCCAGACTATGGAGAAGCAGCGGCTCTGCGTGGTGCAGCGCGTGGTGCATTACCGGTTTGATGCAACAAAATATCTGCCTGTGGCAGTGGGGCAGGTGCCACCCCATGAGGATATCTATATCTATACCGATAAAAATCTGGTCAACCAGGCTCTGATACTTAACTCCGAGCTCTGTCCGGCCACCTGTGCCTCCGGGGACTGGTTTGTGGACAGTGCAGAGGATAAGAGACAAATCCATGCCGATTTTGCCGCTGATATCTGCGATATGGAGGCCGCCGGAATAGTGCTGACCTGCGAGGCCAATGATGTTCCCTGCCTTATGCTCAAAGCGGTGGCCGACAGCCTTGCCGGGGGTGGAAAAGAATTCTGGAAGGAACTCCAGAGCGCTGCTCTTGTCTGCCTGCAGACTGCCGACAAAATTATTGAAGGTCTGACATAAATCACTTGATTTTCTGCGATTCTAGGTAGTACCTTTTTTCCGGAGCCTCGCCGATGGAGAATGTCTTCCGCGGGTATACACCCTTGGTGGAAAGCCGCTTGAAGAATGTCTTCTTGCTTATCTCCGGCAGCAGGAAGCCCATAGCCTTGTCCTTGCCCGCCAGCTCCTTAAGATCCTCATCGCCGTGGATATAGTCGATGGAAGCCTCGGGATGGGCCTTCAGGTACTTGTCCAGGAAGTTCTGCAGCTCCTCGGCCGCCAGGATATTCTCTCCCTCCAGAGTGATGGTGCAGGCTTCGCCTTTGATAACTACGCCAACTTCCATCGGGTCTTCCGATGCCTTTATGCAGCAGGAGCAGGATTTCTTCACAGTGAACTTGAGTGCTTTCTTAAGCTCCTCGAAGAGCTGCTGTGGATCCACATTGAACATAACCTTGTGGATAGGGTGGAATATGATTCCAGGACTGTTGATGTTCACGATCTCTGCCATTGCCCACCGGGCCGGGCCATCCTTTACGCCCTTGGCCTTGATTGCCTCCCATGTGTTCTTGGCCGCTGCCAGGGAATGGTTTCCGTCGCCCATTGCAAACAGTGGATTGTTCTTTGCCTTGAGGGCAAGGAATTTCTCGGTTATTGTCTTCATGGCCGGGTCGGTGGCCGGGATGAACCAACCCCGCAGGTGGCCTCCTTTCTGCATGAGTGTGAAGTCATATATCTTCTTGAAGCTGTCCCGGTTCTCGTAAAGGTCTTCAATAAGATGCTGGTCCTGGTCGTCGATGAACACCAGAATGTGTGGCATATCCAGGGCTGCGTTCTCCCTGATCTTAACCCGCACCGGAAGCCGTTCCACAACAGTCTTCTCTGTAGGCTGTATAAGGCTTGTGGTTCCTTCGCTGTAATCGTACTGGTCCAGATCCAGGTTCACCAGCAGACCTATTCTGGCCGGACTGAAGTCGGTCTCCCGCTCCACCAGCATAAAGCCGGCAGGCAGCTTCTTGAGCACACCCGATGCCAGGTATTCATCCATAGTCTTGTTGATCTGTGGAATTTTCTTGTCCAGATCCACTTCCTTAAGGTATACTTCGGGGAGGAACAGGTTCAGTGTGGAGGGGCTGCCTCCTACAAAATCCTCTGTCTCCTTCCAGTATGCATGGTTTGATGTGAATTGGTCTCCGGCAATTACTGCCCATTTCTCGAATGTGGTCTTGGACTCATCTGGAACATATATCTCAGGAATTCCGACTCCTGCGTCCTTCAGTGTGCTCAACGGTGTCTCTCCTTTTTAAAAAGTCTTATTTATTTTCCCACAAAAGGGCTGGTTTTGCAACAGAAATTTTATGCACTGCCCAGGCTGAAGTCGCCCACAATCTTGAAGAAATCTTTGTCTTTCTTTATCTCCAGTTTGCGGTCTGGGAAGTAGACAGGCAAAAGCTCCTTGAATTTTTCCACTGCATCGGAAAAAATAGTTTCCCGCACGTCATCGGGGATATGTGCCAGGGTCTTCATCTCCACCTTTAGAATATAACCTCTTCCAAGCTCTGAGCCATAGCCTGGGGTAAAATCGGCCCTTACTCCGAAAAGGCCGTCGGCCTGGGGATTTGCAGTCTCGTTCCGTCTGGGCCGAACCGGGTGGAGGGGATAGAGGTCTCCATACTTGTCCTCTATGTAGTTGTCCACGGCATCCAGCATAGCTTTCATCTGGTTGTCGAACTGTATCATCTTGGGATGGTCTATCATGCTTCCATTATATGGGAAAAATGAGTTCTGTGAAAAGTATTGATACAATTTTTATTTCCTTTTATGATTCCGGTATGAGTGATGAGATGCTTCTGCTTGTGGATGAGGAGAAATCCTGTAGGACAGGCTCCCCGTTGGAAATGCCACTCTGATACAAGCCTTATACAGCTGGTGGTGCACCTGGAGGTCTTCAACTCCAAGGGCGAGATTTTTCTTCAGCGGCGGTCCCCGACTAAAGATATGTACCCCGATAAGTGGGATACAGCTGTAGGCGGTCATGTCCGGCCTGGTGAAGACCCTTTCGAGGCTCTTGTCCGGGAAGCAAGGGAAGAGATAGGCATCGATGCCTCCAAAGCCAAGTATTTCACCAAGTTTCTCCACCGCATGCCGAAGGAGACAGAAGTCAGTTTTCTCTACACCCTGGTGTATGACGGAGAGTTTAAAATAGACCACGACGAGGTGGTGGATGGCCGTTTCTTCTCCATGGCCGAGATCAAGGGAAAGCTGGGAACCGGCTTCTTCACCAGGAACTTTGAGCGGGAATTCGAGGTGTTCAATAAATAATATGTGGAACTATATCTGGCCTATCGGACTGATTGTACTGTCCAACATTTTCTATCACATAACCACAAAAACCACACCTCATGAGGCAAATGCGTTCCTCTCCCTTACTGTGACCTATCTGGTGGGCGGAGTATTATCTTTCCTGGCCTATTTTATGACAGTGGGCAAAGGAAGTACTCTCAGACAGGAGCTTATGAACCTCAACTGGTCTTCCTTTGTGCTGGGAATAGCCATTGTAGGCCTTGAGGCAGGGTTCCTATTCGCATACCGTGCAGGCTGGAAAGTCAGTACCGCACAGCTGGTGGCATCTTCAATTCTTGCCATAGCCCTTATATTTATAGGACTTTTCCTGTTCAAAGAAAACATCACACTGCGCCATATCATCGGCATTATCGTGTGCCTTGCGGGGCTGACTATAATCAACCTGAAATAATCAGCTGTTGTATTTCTCCAGGTCCAGCATATTCTCGTGTCTGGCTACGATAGTAGTCGCAACAGCATCGCCGGTTACGTTGGCACAGGTCTGCATCATTCCAACCAGCGGGTAAAGACCCATGATAAGGCTGATGGATTCTGCAGGAATACCGATCTGAGGCACCAGGAGAGAGATACAAACCAATGCACCGCCTGGAACTCCAGGAGCACCTACAGAAAGCACTATGATTGCTATGAACAGAGAGAGCAGTACGCTTCCTGTCACAGGGACTCCGAATACCTTACACATAAAGAGGGCAGAGATAATCAGGGTGATACAGGAACCATCCATATTGATTGTTGCACCGAGAGGCAGAGAGAAGGAATAAACTTTCTTGGATACACCCATTGTATCGGCCTGCTTTATGGATGATGGCAGGGCTGCATTGCTGGATGCAAAGGAGAATGCAGATATCATTGCCGGATAGTATTTTGCAAGGAACTTAAGTGGGTTAAGCCGTCCTAGAAGCATAAGCAGCATTAGGTACACACAGATCATCAGCACATCGCCGATATAGATGACAGGCACCCATGTGATAACATGAAGCAGCTTGCTGAAATCCAGAGCAATCATCATCTTTGCCATGGCGCAGAATACAACCAGCGGAATAAAGCCCACCAGAACTGTGGTTATCTTGGAACATGCGCTGTTAAGCACAGAAAGGGCAGCCCGTAACTGAGGCACCTTCTTTGCCAATGCGGCGGCAGCAAGACCCAGAACTACAGCCATGAAGATAAGCTGCAGCATGTCAGATTTCTGGAATGGAGTAATAATATTGTTTGGAATTATTCCCACAATAGTATCTTTTATCGATATTGTTGCATTGGCTCCTTTTGCAATAGTTGCAGCTGCGGCATCTGTGACTGCTCCTGCCAGGCTTGGGTTTCCGATAGGGAATATCTGATAAGTGCCTAAGCCCACAAAGATTGCTATGACAGAGGTGAAAATATAGAAGACAACAATCTTGCCTGCGATTTTTCCCAAGGTCTTCAGGTCGCCGAAGTCAGCTATACTTGATGCCACGGAACAGAATACCAGAGGAGCTACAATCATCTTCAGGGCATTCATGAACATGGTGTAGACAGGGGTGAAAAGGTTCTTGGAGAATCCTTTGGAGACATTGCCTGGAAGAAGGTTGTGCATAAGAATACCCACTGCAACACCACCTACAAGAGCAAGGAGGGTAAGGATAAGGGAGTGGAACTGGGATGTCTTTACCCTGATTACAGCCCGGTTGAAGCCGTGCTCGTTGGTGACCTTCAGGTTGTCGGCATACAGCTTGTTGATCATCCGGCGGATGACATCGTTTGCCTCTTCATCCTCCACACCCTGACCCAGCAGAAGATTCTCTTCTATATCACTGCTGTCAAAAGCCTCGCCCCAGGCTGACAGGCGGATATCCACATTTCCTAGAAAGCCGCCGATTGAAACCCATACTTTTGTCCCTTCCGGTGCATTGTCCATCATCTTTGCCAGAACATCCTCTGTTGTCAGCAGAGTGCGGGCCATTTCCTTCTTATGCACTTTACGCTTGATGAGTTCCTTCCGTATATATTCAATTGTTTCTGGAATTTTTTCCATATTGAGGTCGATTTCTAATTTTTTCATTTCAGCTTCCTTTTCTTTTATTATTAATCACTATTTTTATATAGTCAATATTTTGCTTGCAATTAGAAAATGATTATTCTATCATTATAAAATCATGGCACAGGGTCCATATCATGCTACAGACCGTATAGGCACTGACAACATACGTCATCTGCTTCTTTCTTTCTCTATACCAGCTATTGTCGGAATGGTGGTGCAGGCTCTTTATAATATTGTAGACCGCATCTATGTTGGCCAGGGAGTAGGGCATATAGGGCTTGCCGCCATTGCAGTGACAATGCCGCTCCTTATGACAAACATGGCTTTTTCCATAATAGTAGGAGTGGGTGCCAACGCACTGTTCTCCATAAAGCTTGGAGAGGGTCGCCGGGATCTGGTGGAAAAAATCATGGGAAACGCTTTCCTGCTTCTTTTCATTATCCCACTTTTTGTCATTATGCCATGTCTTCTTTTTCCCCGTACGATACTGACTGCCATAGGGACTACACCTGATCTTCTGCCATATTCTGAGCGGTATCTCCGCATCCTTATGTACGGCGGTGTCTTTGCGGCCATGAGCCCGGGCATAAACCACTTCATCCGATCCGACGGGCATCCCCGCACCTCCATGTTCACCCAGCTTTTGGGTGCTCTGCTGAATACTATCCTGGACCCTATATTCATCTTCGTGTTCCACTGGGGTATCGAGGGGGCGGCATGGGCTACAGTCATATCCCAGACAGTCTCCTTCATCTGGGTGATGAGTTATTTCAACTCAAAGCTTACGCCGCTGAGGTTTAAGATCAGGGCAATGAGGCTGGAATGGGGCCTGGTGCTCCGTATGCTTGCCATAGGTTTTGCCCCTTTCTCCATGCAGATGGCCATGAATGTGATGAATCTGATACTCAACCGTCAGCTGCTGCGCTACGGTGGCGATATGGCTGTGGCTGTCATGGGTATAGTCTACAGCGTCATAATTGTGATCATGATGCCGCTCCAGGGAATAAACCAGGGAGCCCAGCCTATCATCGGCTTCAACTTCGGAGCCAGGAAATATGACAGGGTACGCACTGCTTACTGGCTTGCAGTTAAGTTCGCAACAATATTCGTCACAGCAGGATGGCTTCTGATAGAGCTTATTCCTGGTGTGTTTGTCCGCTTTTTCAACAACGACAACCCGGAGCTTATACTGCTGGGCTCCCAGGCTCTGCGTATCTGCTCTGCCTTGATGCCCATCATCGGTTTCCAGGTCATCACCTCCAACTATTTCCAGGCTGTGGGAAAACCATTGCAGAGCACCTTCCTCAGCCTTTCAAGACAGTTCCTCATCCTTATTCCGCTGCTGTATATCCTGCCCCTGTTCTGGGGTGTGCATGGTGTTTATTCTGCTTTGCCTCTCTCTGACATCATCTCATTCTGTATTGCCGCAGTTGTCATGTCCTTCGAACTCAGAGCCTTGCGGGAGATGTCATGAGGAATACAGATGTAGTTTTAGTTGCAATGCCTTTCTGCGACGAGTATATGCCCTGCATGACATATGCGATGTTCAAGGCAATGCTGACAAAGGCCGGCATATCCAGCTGCGTCCAGCATGAATATCTCTACTATGCCGCATGGATAGGGAAGAACAACTACCGCAGAATAATGCAGGTGTGCACCATAGGTTACGGACACGACTATTTTGCCTGCGAGACCATCTTTGCCGCAGCAGCAGGAGACTCTGGAGACCCTTGCCCTGTTCAGGGAGGCTCAGGAGAAAGCCCGTGATTACCTGGAAGAGGCGGCAAAGCGGATTATGGGGCAAAAGCCCAGCTGTGCCGGAGTTGCCGTGATGTAATTGAGGAAAGTGCCCTGATTAAGGAACTCTCAGGGCAATTTGATGAAAGTGAGATTATGGAATCCTTGGCATGGCTGGTGGAAAAAAATCTGATTTTAAAGATAGGCTCTGAATATCTGACCTTGGCGGTGGACAGGGATGCTCACTTACAATCGTTCTAAAACTATATATAATAATTATTGACAAAAGGGCGTCTTATATATTTATAATATTTTTATGGCTGAAAATGATGTATATGCTAACGAACCTGAACATGTCTCATCCCCTGAGCAGCTTGATCAGGCCATCACAGTGATCAACCATCATGGCTGGATAAGCCTGGTGGCTCTTGGTGTGCTTCTTGTTGCCGCAATAATCTGGGGTATATACGGCCGGATTCCCGAGAAGGTGAATGGATCCGGTCTTCTCATTAATTCCTCCGAACTCATGAGTGTCACCTATAACTATGGGGGAACAATAAGGAATGTATTCCTCAGCAATGGTCAGGATGTGCATAAGGGACAGGTCATTGCCCGGATTGAGCGCGAAGACCTTTTGGAAAACATTCAGATTGCAACCCAGAGACTCAGCAACCTGCAGCAGACTTATGATACCACTACACCGCTGATCAACCGCCAGGCTGATATGACCGACGATATGCTGGCAAAAAGCGAGAGTGATTTCCGCTCCCAGATAGAGAATGTTTCCAGGCAGATAGAGACTGCAAAACGGAAAGAGAAGAATATGAAGGAGCTTTTTGATGATGGCCTTATAACCGAGATGGAGTATCTTGAGGCCCATAAGGAAGTTCTCTCCATGGAGATGCAGAAGCAGTCTGCTGAGCAGCAGCTGCTGAACGCCGGGGTCAACCGGGTCAGGACATCAACAGAGTCAAAGCAGGAGAAGATGAACCTTCAGCATCAGATTGCCGAAGCCAGGAAGCAGCTGGAGATAGAACGGAAGAATTACCAGATTGCCACTAAAATTGTATCGCCGGTATCTGGCAAAATTTATGAGATTTCTGTTGCCCGCGGTTCCTATGTGGCCCCGGGATCGACTGTCGCAATTGTAGAGCCTCTCTCAAGTGACGGAGGTACACTCCAGGCTGTAATGTATTTCCCGGTCAAGGATGGAAAGCGCATTAAGCGGGGCATGAATATAGCGGTGATTCCTTCTACCATAAAGCAGGAGGAATATGGTTATATTCAGGGTATTGTCACCAGTGTATCAGATTTCCCTGTAAGCCCCCAGTACCTCCAGACTGTTATGCAGAACCCGGCACTGGCCCAGGGATTTGCGGCAGATCCTCCTATAGAGGTAAAAATAAGCATGGTTACAGATCCTACTACCGAGACAGGATTCCACTGGTCATCCTCCAGAGGACCTAATGATACCCTGACTCCAGGTATCCCCACAACAGGATTTGTTATTGTCCGTTCCCAGCGGCCTATTGAGATGATAGTTCCTCTAGTGAAGAAAAAAGTGTTCGGAATAGGGGAATAGAAGATGAGTAAAAATAAGAGGGTCCGAACTTCCACTGTCCTTCAGATGGAAGAGCTGGAATGCGGTGCCGCATCCCTTGCTATGATCCTTGCCTACTACGGCTCATATATTCCTCTGGAGCGGCTCCGTACTGAATGCGGTGTATCCAGGGACGGTTCCAAAGCTTCAAAAATACTGCTTGCCGCCAAGAAGTTCGGCCTTGATGGAAAAGGATACAGACGCCGTTTCAACAAGCTTTCAGAAACTAAATTTCCTGCCATAATATTCTGGGAAATGAACCACTTTGTGGTGCTGGAAGGACTTACTGATAAAAAGGCATATATAAACGATCCAGGCATGGGGCGGCGTATTGTTCCCATAGCTGATTTCAAGAACTCCTATTCCGGAGTGGTGCTTGAGTTCTCCAAAAGTGAATCTTTTGTCCGCCAGGGAAAGAAAAAGACCATAGTCCCTATGATCAGCAAGCGGATGGCAGGTATGAAGTCTGTCATAATGTATGTGCTTCTGGTGGGACTTTTCCTTGTGATCCCCGGTTTCATCATCCCTGGCTTCAGCCGGTTCTTTGTGGACGAGATTCTGGTCAATCAGACAACAGGACTTTTGAAACCGCTTCTTATAGCTATGGGTTTGACTCTGGTTGTCCAAGGAATTCTTGTGGTCCTGCAGCAGTACTATCTTAAACGGTTCCATCTAAAGCTGGCTCTCTCTTCTTCTGCAAAATTTCTTGACCACCTTTTCAAGATGCCGGTTGATTTCTTTGTACAGCGTATGCCTGGAGAGATATGCAACAGAATTCTGGCCAATGATTCAGTAGCCACCCTTATTTCCACAAAGCTTACCGGCGTGGTCATAAATCTTTTCTGTGTCATCTTCTATGTAATCATAATGCTGTGCTACGATGTCTCCCTGACCCTGTTATGTGTTTCGGTGCTGGCTCTTAACTTCCTTATTCTTCATTTTACTCAAGAGCCCCTTAAAAATGGTACTTTCAAGGCTCAGATGGAGATGGGAAAACTGTACGGCTATACAATGAACGGCATAAGTCTTATCGAGACCCTGAAGGCATCGGGACTGGAGAATGACTTTTTCCAAAGCTGGGCAGGACAGCAGGCAAAAGTGGTGCTGCAGAACCAGAAGATGGCACGCATTTCTTTTATCGTGTCCCAGATTCCTAAGACACTGACCAGCATACTGTCCCTTCTGGTGCTGGCTGTCGGAGCTCTCCGGGTAATTGAGGAAGATATGACTATCGGTATGCTGGTGGCATTCCAGGCCCTGGAGATGAATTTTATCACACCAGTGAATGAGCTTATGGAGATGGTCAAGGAAGTGCAGACAGGGCAGGCTGATATGCAGCGGCTTGATGATGTCATGGAATATCCTGCGATACACCGCTATAAAGAAGATAATACAAAGACCACACGGAAACTGGAGGGGTATGTTTCCCTCAGGAATGTGACATTCGGCTACGACCGTCTTTCTCCTCCGTTCATAGAAGGGCTTAATCTGGAGCTGAAGCCTGGTGCCCGCATTGCATTGGTTGGCGGTTCCGGTTCGGGAAAATCCACAGTCGGTAAGCTGGTAAGCTCTCTGTTCCTCCCTTGGAGCGGTGAAGTTCTTTTTGACGGCAAGCCTCTTTCGCAGATACCCCGGGCTCAGTTTGTAAGCTCAGTTGCTGTGGTGGATCAGGATGTTTTCCTGTTCGAAGGGACAGTGAGGGACAACCTGACCATGTGGGGTGGTAAGAATACTGATGAATTTGCTTATATCCAGGCAGCCAAGGATGCCTGCATACACGATGAGATTGTAACCCGGCAGGGTGGTTACTTCAGCCTGGTGGAGGAGGGTGGAAAGAACTACTCCGGCGGACAGCGGCAGCGGCTTGAGATCGCCCGTGCGCTGGTAGGTAACCCGCGCATACTGGTGCTGGACGAGGCCACCAGTGCTCTTGACCCGGTTACAGAGCAGATTGTGGATGAGAATATACGCCGCCGGGGCTGCACCTGTATTATTATTGCACACAGGCTCAGCACCATCCGGGACAGCGATGAGATTCTGGTGCTGGACAATGGAAAGGTTGCACAGCGTGGTACACATGACCAGCTGGTAGCAGTCGAAGGTCTCTATAGAGATCTGATAAAGACGATGTAGGCAGGGTGAGTATGGAGAATAGAATTACATTACATAACGGCACTCTGTTTGAGCTTTCCGGGGGCAGCCAGTTCTACCGTGTTCTGCAGGGAACAGTATATCTTTTTGCGGTGGAGCACCTTAAGTCGGGAATAGACAGCGCCCGCACCGAGATAGCCACCTATAAGAAAGGGGATATAATCCTTTCCCTGCCGCCGGTGAGGGCTGTCCGGTTTGTTCTTGCAGGAACTCTTAAATCTCATATTGAGCCGGTAGGAATGGAGGTATTTGATGGTCCGGATGGGGATGAGCTTCTTACCCGGACCCTTGCATCTGTGTCGGTGCTGCTCCGGCGTGGTTTGAGCCAGAAGGTCTCTTTCCCCGAAGTCCTGGAAGCAGAGGACAGGGAAGCTGCGGTAAAGGAGTTTGCCGATTCCCTTGCCGATGATCTGTACGCAATCCGTGCCGCAGACACATATGATGAGGAACTTTTCTTTACCCAGCGTCAGATTGATGCAGATAATGCATATGATCTTTCTCTCAAAGAAATTGAATCGGTGCTGGATGAGGGTAAAACCTTCGGCAACCTGACAGAAGATGCATCTGCAATAGTGCAGGTGGCTCAACTGGTGGCACAGTATGATGATATTGTGCTTAAGCCGCTCATGGAGAAAAGCTATACCGACAGGGATGCTCTTTCCGAATTGGCGAAAGACAACAATGTCCGCATCAGAACTCTTGACCTTAAGGAAGGCTGGTGGAAAACCGACAGTGGCGCCATATTCGGATATTATAGGGACAAAAAGCTGGAACCAGCTGCTCTGCTGCCTGAGAAAAACGGTGGATACATATGTGTCATTCCTCAGCTTGATAAGCGGTTTAAGATAACCTCAGAGAATGCTCATCTTATACATCGCATAGCAACTATGTTCTACAAACCTTTGGGAACATCTCAGTTGTCCCTTAAGGATCTGCTCAAATTTGCCTTCTCTGGCCGCAAGATGTCACGGGATATAATGTTGTTTGTTGTACTAGGGCTCCTGAGTTCTGTAGTGGGGCTGCTTGTTCCTATTCTTACCAAGATGTTTGTCGATTCCGCTATTCCACAGTCTGCATCAAATCTTGTGATTCATCTGACATTCCTTGTGCTCCTGTGCATCATCTCTGCCGGTATATTCGATATTATAAAAGTGCTGGCTATAACCCGGGTGGGCACAAGAGAAGATTTCCTCCTCCAGTCCTCTATCATGGACCGGCTTCTTAAGCTTCCGGTCATCTTCTTCAAGCATTATGCTGCCGGAAATCTGGCTCAGAAGGTTCTTACTGTCACCATGATAAGTGCCCTTGTTTTCGGTACCGTTTTATTGAGTTTCATGACCTTTATATTTGCTTTAGTATATCTTGTCCAGCTTTTCCACTACAGCCGCTATCTTGTCAAATGGGCAGCTCTGTTTGCTGTTATTCCTATAGTTGTGACATTTTTTCTTGCATTCTTCAAGCTTAACTGGAACAAGAAGATTATTCCCCTTACCAGTAAGATATCGGGTACCTTGTTCCAGATTGTCTCTGGAGTGAACAAGCTTATGCTCACTGCATCCGAAAAACGGGCCTTCTCGCTATGGGCAAGACTTTTCTCGAAACAGCAGACATTTGTCAGCAGGGCCAGCAACTCAGATATTGTCTTCACCACAATGAATGCGGTCTATCCACTTTTTGTGACAATCTGCATGTATGCACTTTTCATGAATGCCCTTAAGACAGGCAAGATGGACATGCTGTCCACCGGTAGTTTCCTGGCGTTCATGGCTGCATTCATTGCATTCCAGACTGCTCTTTCCGCAACCTCCATGACCTTGATGCAGTCCATCATGATTATTCCAATGTATAAGGAGATGAAAGTCATTCTGGATGCCATTCCTGAGGTGCAGGAGGCCAAGCCGGCAATAACAAAATGCACTGGATCCATAGAGCTTAGCCATGTAAGCTTCCGTTATGATCCAAATATGCCTCTCCTGCTGGATGATATATCCATGAAGATCACCCCGGGAGAATTTATAGCCATAGTTGGAGAATCCGGTTGCGGCAAATCTACCCTTATGCGTATTCTGCTGGGGTTCGAGAAGCCTGAATCTGGTTCTGTATTCTATGATAACCAGGACTTGGCCTCCTTTGATGCCGGCAGTATCCGCCGCAAAATGGGAGTAGTTCTGCAGAACAGCGGTGTCATGCAGGGTTCTATTTATTCCAACATTGTAGGAGGTTCTCCGCTTCCAATGGAGGATGCTTGGAAAGCTGCCGAAGCGGTGGGTCTGGCAGATGTCATCAGGGAACTGCCTATGGGAATGCAGACTGTAGTTACTGCAGGTGGCGGTACCTTCTCCGGAGGGCAGCGGCAACGCCTTGTCATAGCTCGAGCTATAGTCCATAACCCAAGTATCCTTATTCTGGACGAGGCAACAAGTGCCCTGGACAATCTGACTCAGGCTCAGGTGAAGGAGAGTCTTGAGGCTCTTAATGTAACCAGGATTGTTGTGGCTCACCGTCTGAGTACTATTATTAATGCAGACCGTATCTATGTGCTTAACCACGGGCATATAGAGGAGAGTGGAACATACGATGAGCTTATGAAGAAAGGTGGATTCTTCGCAGAGCTGGCAAAGCGCCAGCAGGCATAGGAGAGAGAGGAGTTTGACCATGAAGAAAAGATTGCTGCTTGCACTGGTTATTGTACTGGCTGTGCTGGCATCCTGCGCAAAAAGTGATAATTACCCATATAAGAGGTTTGTTGCCTCAGAACGCCTTCTGAAGAAAGAACACCGTATAAAGATCGCAGCATCAGGAGCCTGGGATAAGCATGTGAATCATCTTATGGAAGGAATCCAGCTGGCCCAGGAGGAGATAAATGCAGCCGGCGGTGTACTGGGGGCAAATGTAGATATTATCTTTGTTGATGATGAGAATATGCTCTTCACTGGAAACCTTGCGGCATATCAGATTGCTTCAGATCAGCAGATATGTGCTGTTTTAGGACATACATACTCCTCAATCTCAATTCCCAACTCCATTATCTATCATTTCTATGGACTTCTGATGTTCAGCCCAGCTTCCACCCAGCCCACCTTGACGCAACAGGGACTGCCTTATTTGTTCCGGAATGTTTTTGACGACAATTCAGCTGCAATAAGGGCAGCGCAGTTCTGTGCCAAGAAAGGTTGGAAACGTATTCTTATCTATTATCTTAATAACTCCTTCGGAGAAGGGGCCGCCAACGCATTTGAGCTTAATTTTGGAAAAATATCCCAGGATTGTATTATTCAGGACCGGGTCAGCTACGAAACTGCGAATACTACAAATGACCATGTTCAGGTTGCCAAGAAGTGGCTTGGAGATTACGAGTTTGATGCTGTGTTTGTAGCAGGTGTAAATCCGGATATCCATGAGATTGTTCCTGCTTTCAGGAGTATGGGGATTAACCAGCCTATCATTGACTTTGGAGAGTTTGACTACCCGCAGTTTTTCCAGCAGCCTGGAAACCAGGATGAGGACAATGTGTACACAGTCTCTCCATTTGATTTTAATACAAAGAATCCGAATTATACTGCATTCAGGGAAGCATATAAAGCTAAATATGGTGTAGAGCCTGATATGGAAGCCCTTCATGGGTATGACGCTCTCAAAGTTCTTGCTAAAGCTATGAAAATTGCAAAATCTATCCACCCACGGGATGTTGCAAAGGTACTGCATTCTGACGTAGCGTGGGATGAGGGGGCTGGCCCATACCGTTTTGATGCCAACGGTGATATTACCGACTGTATGCTTTACGTGAAGAAGGCCGATAATGGGGTCTTCAGGGTTATAGAATAGGTGAATGGAATGAAAAGAACAGCAGTACTGATTCTAGTATTGATTATCTCTTTTCCGGTTGCACTTTCTGCACAGGAGCAGAGTGTATTGCCTCCTTTAAGCCTTGATGATGCCCTTAAGACTGCCATTGAATCAAGTTATATCATACAGCTTAAGCAGGCGGCGGTACAGGAAGCCCATGGAAGACTTCGGTTGGCCAAGGGCGGTGCTGATGTCACAATAGGGGCAGATGCCAGCTACAGCGTGCAGAATAATCCCTACGGCAACGACCCTTATTATGGCGGTAATGGAGTGGACAATGTAAAACGGGATACCCTTTCCACATCAGTCTGGATACAGAAGGATTTTGCCTTCGGTCTCAGGTCCAAGCTCTCTGTGGGGGCTGTGCGTACGCTGGATACCTATGAGGGTTCAGAGGCTGCCGATATGGCCCAGAACCAGTATGGCGACAAGCATACAAGCCGGGGCACCTTGAACCTGGAGCTGTCCCTGCCGCTGTTCAAATCCTTCAAATCTGCCATTCTGGCCAACAATATACAGGCGGCCAAGGATTATTACCGTCAGCTGGAATATGAGCTGACTGACACAATCTGCAGGACTGTGGCAGAGGTGTCGGCAGCCTATTGGGATTACTTCAATGCATATAAGAATGTGCAGCAGCTGGACATTATGATCCAGACGCTACATGACCGTATAAACCGAATGCCCCGTCTTATAGATGCTGGTATCAGATCCCGTAACGACCTTCTGGGAATGCAGGTCAACCTTATAGAGAACGAACGTTCTGTGGTTTCTGCCCGTATAGCTCTTACCAGTGCCAGATATAATCTGCAGCAGGCTATGGGAGTGGATACAGAACTGGGTGTTCCGGAGTACGTATTCCCTGAGCTTGGTTCAAACGATGAAAAACTTCCTTCAGAGGATGAAATAGATTTTGCATTTTTGGAGCAGGTGGCCAGCACCCGTTCCGATATACTGGCACTCCAGAGTCAGCTGGCAGCAGCCCAGGCTGTTATGCGTTCTGCCAAGGCTGAGCGGCGTCCCGATGCCACAGTGGCTGTTTCCGGTGGAACTACCGGAGCGGTCTATGGTGACAGTGCCGGGGATTATCTTTCATCCTATGTAAAAAATGTGCCTGGTGCAAATTTCACCGGTGCTCTCATATTCTCCATGTCGCTCCCAAACAACAGCCGCTCCGGTGCTGCAGAGCAGGCAGAGGCAAACTGCAAGCAGGCTCAGATAAGGCTTAATCAGGCAAGGCAGCAGCTGGCATCACAGCTTAAGGAGACAGTTTACAAACTGAACGAATACTACAAACAGGTTATAAGTGCAAACGATGCCCTAAAGATGCAGAAGCAGCTGTATGAAAATGAGAAAAGGCGTTTTGCCGCTGGAATTATAACTGTGGACGATATGTTCAACCAGGACAGCAAGTATCTTATGGCCGAAACCAAATATTATAGTATTATGACTGACTATCTGCAGAGTGTGATGGATTATAAATACTTCACAGGAACCATGGTGGAGTATATAGGCGAATGAAATTTCTGGAACAGCCTGTAAACAGTTTTCTTGCTCATCTGCGCCGTCACCCTATACCTGAGATTATCTCCGATGAGTGCATGAAGGCTCTCGGCTCGATACAGAAGCAGTATGGGGATGTCATAAGCCACGGAGCAGGGCTTGAGGTACGCCTGGGAAATCCTGAGCGGTATGTAGACTACATCATGAATATAGATGAGAAGAATATTCCAGATGTAGAGTCCCTCTGGTATGAGATTGATTACGAGGAATTCAAAAAAGCTTATGAGACAGGTTGCCAGATATGCCCCTGTCTGTTTGCCAACACCTCAAAAAAATCCGAAGATTATGGCGATCTGTGCGACAAGACACTGCCTCCATTCCTTGGAGAGGAACGGGCAAGAAAGCTGCGTCCAGCATTGGAAAGGCTTATCAGCCAGCTGCCGGAAGGTGCAACGATCAAACAGGTAGGTACTATGTCCAGCCGCGGTGAACTGGATATAATGCGGCTGGTGATTATATTTAAAGACTGGGATTCTGTCACCAAAGGTCTTACATCTGTAGGCTGGCAGGGGGATATAGCTGCTGTGGAGGCATCCCTGGCACAATGGGTGGAAACTGGCAAGATTGCTGTGAATATCGACCTGGGGGAGCATGGAGTGCTGCCCAAGATAGGATTTGAGGTCTTTTCTCCTTACAACAGTCCAGTGCTGGTGGATCTTTTCCTGGCCCGGCTGGAAGGCCTTGGTCTCTGTCTTAAGGAGAAGGGTGAGGCCCTGAGGCGGTGGATACGGATTTGCCCCGATGGGAACCCTTTCATACAGACCCGTATAAACTATTTCAAACTGAATTATAGAGATGGAAAGATAGCAGAGGCAAAGGCTTATATTGAGCAGAGCCCCTATAGATATCATACTTATTTTGATCATTATGAAAGGCCTGAGCGCCTTGATATTGAGCTGAAGAATGGCGACCATTTCTTGCAGACAGATAAAGTTAAGGCTCTGCTTGCCGAGTTTGCCGAAGCCAGAGGAAAGATAGTGCGCTTCTTCGGCACCGCCGGTTATGATAGTCTTGATCAGGTCATTGAGACCTGCCGCACCCTTGGTCTTGAGAGTGTGGTGGAGCCTTATGCGGACAAGAACCGTTGGGTCATGGATAACCAGAACTATGCAGAGCTTCAGAATGTGCTGGAAGAAGCCGAGAAGAACGGAGTGGAGAACATTATCATTGCAGAGTCACGGAAGGATACTCCAGATTTCAGCCATATAAAAGAGACTGCAGAAATTCTTAAGAATTGGAAAGGAAAGACAAAATTTGAGATAGAAAGCTGTTTTTCCCGGCTGGGGGCATGTCTTGGAGGGGAAGACCCGAAGAAAAATCCCAACCGCGGTATAGAGTGCGGCTGCGAGGCGGGACGCTCATTCTTTGCTGTACGTTCCGATGGAAGCTTTGTTCCATGCCTGGAATTGGATGGGGCAGGGGAGCAGGATACAGTTGTTCATTATTGGGAAGAATCCCAGGCTCTTAAGTCACTGAGAAAGCGGACCATGCACTGCAGCCAGTGCGATTCATGCCCTTATAAACGGCGCTGTCTTCCATGTCCTGCTGTCAAAGTGTGCCATTGATCATCAGTTCTGCAATGCTGGTTCCCCCAAGGTGTGCCAGCAATGTATGCAGTAATGAAAGGCATGGTATCAGTATATCGATTTTAAGTTCCATAATTATGATCACATTGTTTATTCATTGGCATGTGATGACAACCACTCTCGCCGCCGCCGGCATCCTCTTCCTTCCCATTTATCAGTGGGAGGAAGATTTCGTATGTACTTAGCCGCATTTATGATATCTTGTATGCTTCTACCTACAGTTATATCTTATTAAATTTATCAATTTCTTTATCGTTTTCGTTGAAGATTCCTGTTTTTTCTATAATCTCCATCATCTCTTTCTGGCTCCGGGTTTCCATAAGAGTCTTCCGGTCCGCTTCTGTAAGTCGGGATACAGGTCCTGCCAGGGACAGGGTCAGCTCTTCCTGGTGATTCTTCTCCCACTCTCTGCCAGCCACTCTGGATGCCAGATAATTTGCAATCTCCTTATGCTCGCTGCAGGCTTCCCTGAAGTAACTGCCATTTTCGGACTTGGCCCGGGATGCACATCCTCCACGGCAGATGAATGCATATGGGCAGCTTTGACACTTCTCCAAAAGGTCAGAAGTGCGGGTGCGCCACTTGGCCTTGTCAAAGTTCCAGATAATGCGTCCTGATTCCTTGTCTGCATAGCCTGTCACAGTATCTTCCCTGGCCACCAGGTCCCAGCAGGAATATACCCGTCCAAAGGGGTCTATCACCAGCATGCCGGTCTCGGCGCCGCAATAGCATGGATTGAATTCCGGGAAGCTGTCTTTCTTCAGCATTTTCTGCATGCCATGGGCTGGGCCGCTGTACTGGCTCTGGTGCTCAATGGCCTCCTCGACGGTAAAGCCAATGCTCAGCATTTCGTCAATGATCTCCTTTTCGCTGACTGTATTTGCAGGATGCTCATCGTCATTCACCGCTTTAAAGTAGTATGTGTAATGCCCACGTTTTGGCTTGCCGCCGGCTTCCTCTTCCTTCTTGCGCTCTTCTTCCTTCTCAATGAATCCACGGGCCTTAAGATCGTCAACCAGGTCTTTCATGTCATGAAGGTTCTCCCTGCTGACATTGACCCGCATGTTTACACCGATACCATGCTGAAGTGCTAATTCTGTGTTTTTAAGTATTTTCTCGTAGCTGCCGACGCCATCCTTATGGAGGCGGCGCTTGTCATTTATCGGCCCCACCCCGTCCACAGTCATCTGAAGGTTATTGAACTTGAACTCATCCATCAGGTCCAGGAACGATTCCAGGTCGTATCCGTTGGTGATGGCGCTGATTTCCATATCCAGCTCTTTGCAGTGCTGACAGATGGTCCGTACTGTCTCAATATTGCTTGCCAGAAGGGGTTCCCCGCCGTACAGGGTGCAGTTGCCTATTTTGTAGCCCCTCTCTCTGTAGTCCTTGAAAGTCCGGAAGACAGTATCGATCATCTCGGGAGCCATATTCTGGCTCAGCCACTCCTGTCCTTTGCACAGGCGGTGCCGCTCAAAGCAGTATGGACAGCGGAAGTTGCAGTCGTATGTAGGCATGATGACCAGCCCGACGCCGCTTCTGGAGAAGATAGTCCGGTATACGCGGCCCAAGAGCTTCAGGTCAGCCAGTTCGCCTTCCACGTCCTTGCAGGTAAGGTGACCACGCAGCAGGAGCCGTTCCCTGAGTGCCAGTGACAGCTCGGTAAAATTTCCAGCCTTGATCTTATCTGCATCTTCCTTTGGAATGATGTCCATAGCGCCGTAAAGGCCATTTATCAAAAGAGTTCTATCTTTGATTTCTTCTTCTTTCCCATTTATCAGTGGGAGGAAGATTTCGTATGTACTTAGCCGCATTTATGATACCTTCTTAGCAGCCCTTGAAGTTTTCCCAGCCTACAGTACCGCAGACATGATGAGGACAGGAACTTTCACTTGGACAATTTGTCCAGCATACCCCGCCGGCAACCTTGTCCAGATCCTTTTCATCCATCTCACAGTCTTTCATCTCTGCCAGGTATGCCTCGGCCTGTTCCTTGGTGATGACAACTCCCATCTTCTTTGCCAGAGCAATAAGCTCATCTGCAGTCTTGCACTTCATTGCCATTGCAATCTGCTCTTTTGTCAGACTGCTTGTATCAAATTCTGCCATATGATACCTCCAACATAAAAACTAATGTGATTATATATAACTGTCAATAAAAAAGTTAACTGTTGAACTTGTCCATATCTATCAGGTTCTCATGCCTTGCCACAATTGCAGTGCCCACCGCATCCCCTGTCACATTTACAGTGCAGAGCATCATTCCTGCCAGAGGATAGAGCCCCATGACCAGGCTTATGGATTCTGCAGGAACACCTATCTGCTGAACCAGCAGCGACAGGCAGATGAGGGCGGCGCCAGGAACCCCGGGAGCTCCTATGGAGAGGACAAATATGGAGAAGAAAAGCGAGAGGAGTATGCTTCCTGTTATTGCGACTCCGAATATTTTAGCCATGAAGAGAGTTGACACCATAAGGGCGACGCATGTGCCGTCCATGTTTATAGTGGCACCCAGGGGCAGCGAGAAGGAATAGACCCTTCTTGATATACCCATCTCCTCGGCCTGCTTAAGGGATGTAGGCAGTGTGGCATTGCTTGATGCAAAGGAGAAGGCTGTGATCATGACAGGGTAGTATTTCCTGATGAAGCTGAGGGGATTGAGTTTCCCCATCACCATAAGCAGGACGACATATACTCCAAGCATCAGGATATCGCCGAAGTAGAGGACAGGAACCCATACTACGACATTAAGCAGCTGTGACAGGTCGATGGAGATCATCATCTTGGCCATGGAGCAGAACACCACAAGTGGAATAAAGCCTACAAGGGCAGTGGTGATCTTGGCGCATATACTGTTGGCCACAACCAGCACTGTCCGTATGAAGGGGAAGGTCTTGGTCAGGGCAGATGCGGCCAGCCCCAGTACCACAGCCATGAAGATAAGCTGCAGCATGTTGGAGGTCTGGAACGGAGTTATTATGTTGTTCGGGATGATGTTTATGATAGTGTCTTTTATGGAGATATCCATGTTGCTGCCGGCCGCAATGGTGGCTGATGCCGCATCTGTGACTGCAGAGGCAAGGGCAGGGGTGCCGATAGGGAATATCTGGTATGTGACATAGCCCACTCCGATAGCCACCACAGAGGTGAACATATAGAACAATATGATTTTCCCGGCTATCTTGCCCAAGGCCTTAAGGTCCCCGAAGTCTGCGATGCTGGAGGCCACCGAGCAGAAGACCAGGGGTGCCACTATCATCTTGAGGGCGTTCATGAACATTGTGTAGACAGGGGAGAATACGTAGTTGATGATTCCTTTTCCCACCTGTTCAGGAAGGACTTCATGTATCAGAAGCCCTGCCGCCACACCACCTATCAGGGCAAGCAGGGTAAGTATAAGGTTCCGGAGCCGGGAGGCTTTGACCTTGATGGTGATTTTATTTATCCCCCGCACATAGCGGAAAGAGAAGTACTCACCGAACCACTTAGATACCAGATTGTGGATCACCTCGTTGGTATCTTCATCAGAGGATTCTTCCTTCAGCAGCATGGAATCCTCTATGGCAGAGGCATCAAACTTCTCTCCCTTGGCAGATATATGGATCTCCGCATTTCCGAAAAGCCTGACGAATGAGAGTGTGATATTTCCGGAAGCTTTTTCTATAAGGTTTGTCAGCGCATCCTCGGTCATCATTGTTGTCCGCAGGATCTCTTTCTTCGGGACCTGATGCCGTGCCAGATCTGCTGATATAAGTTCTATTGTCTTAGGAACTTCGTTTAAGTCCGCAGCAATGTTTATCTTTTTCATGCCTTCATTTTAAGACAGAATAAGTTGCGGGTCAATGAATTCTATCCCATATAACGATGTATAGGACAAGCACCACCAGCTATTTTCTCCAGCATATCTTTTGTGATTTTTGATTTGTCAATCGGCATGTTGATTCCTCTTAATACAATAAAAATACTATATCGAATACAAAATTGTCAACGAAATATAGAGTCTGGAGTCTGGGGGTCAGAAGAACAGCCGGATTGCTGACACAAACGATATAGCCAGTATGAAGACTCTGTAGGACTGGTTGGTGAACTTCTTCACAAAGAATAGTCCCAGCACAAAGCCCAGCACGATGAGCGGGGACATGAGCAGGGAAGTTATGAAAGTGACGCGTGTAATATTATGCCACAGGAAAATGTAAAGCGGCAGCTTTACTATATCCACCAGGAAGCAGAAGAAGGCTGAGGTGCCGATCAGCTTTTCCTTTGGCATGTTCAGCATAAGCAGATAGGCCAGTATCACAGGGCCACCGGAGGCTCCCAGAGTAGAGGACAAACCGGTCAGAGCGGCGAAAAGCCATCCCAGCACCATAATCACTCTCTCATTCTTAAGGTGCCGCTTCTGCAGGTCGCTGTAGATGGCAAAGCACAGGCATGTGATCAGAATACAGCCCACAGTGATCTTGAACGCATGGGTCGAGATATTGGATCCGATGGCAAACCCAGCTCCGATGCCTGCCACCATTGCAATAAAAGTGCTCCGTATGATATGCCAGTCAGTGTCCCGCCAGTAGCGTGCCACAGAGAAGCAGTTGGAGATGACCACAATAGGCTGTGTGTAACCCAGGGCAGCCATGGGGCCCAAGGATGTGAACACAGTGGGGACAGTGATCATGTTCACCGAGCGGATTCCGGAGCGCTCGAGCCCCATGGAGAAGCTGTAGAGTGCCAGTATTATGGCCTGTGTCAGGGTCAGCTCAAGCATTCAGCCCCCTTACAGGAACAGCCGGATTCCGGAGATAATCAGCCATACAGCAGAGAGGAAAGACATTGTTATGATGAATATCCGGAATGACTTGGAGGTGAAATGCTTCACCACAAGAAGCCCCAGTATAAGTCCCAGCGCCATGACTGGAATCAAAGTTATGTCGGCCAGTATTGTGGTGAAGGAGATATTGTGCCATGCAAAGAAGTAGGTGGGCAGCTTGCAGATATTCACCATGAAGAAGAAGTAGGCAGATGTTCCGATCAGTTTTTCCTTGCTCAGGTTAAGGAGCAGCAGGAAGGAGAGGATTACAGGGCCGCCGGAAGCTCCCAGCATGGATGAGAGGCCTGTGCAGAATGCGAAGAAAAGACCCAGTATCAATGCCGCCTTGGGGCTCAGCTCCCGCTTTTTCTGCATATCGTTATAAAGAATGAAACACAGGCTTATGATGACGATGGTTCCCACAAGGCACATGAAGGCTGGCTTTGAGAGGTATTTCCCGATGAAGGCTCCCAGCAGGATTCCGAAGATAGCCCCAGGGAAAGAGCGTTTCAGGATATGCCAGTCTGCGCTCCGCTTGTAGTAGGTGATGGAGAAAATGTCGGAGATAAGCACCATGGGAAGCATATAGCCCATAGCTGTCTTCGGATCGATGAAAAGCATGAGGATAGGGATGATGGGCATGTTGATAAGCCTGACGCCGGAGCGCTCGAAGCCCATGAAAAAACCATACAATCCAAGACAGATGAACTGAACCAGTGTCAACCCAAAAAAAGTACCTTCCATTTTTTGCCTCTTTCTTGCATTATACACCTGCCCAATGTATAATTCAATAGAAATGTATATTATCCCTAAAAAATATGATGCAGCCAAAATACGTCTGGAAATAAAGAAACAGATGGCAAAAGAGGGTAAGGATGCGGTCCTGATTCCCCGATTGGGCACTCTTTATGATGTGGCCCTTGAGAAGTCCGGCATAGGTCTGGGCAAAGGGCTTGGAAAAGTGATCATGAAGGAGGACTTCTTCTGCCTTCTGGATCAGATCAAAAAGCTTCCTGATAAATTCAAGAACAATAACCGCAATTACAAAAGTGCTATCTTTGCCCTCCTGAACGAGATGGCCTTTGACAGCGAAGAATTGGATTCCTATCCATTCCATGGCACAGTGCATGCCGCCGGGCTGACCAAAGAGTACTGTACTCTTATCTATAAGACAGTGCGGGAACGGGGTTTCATGTTCCGGGCCGAGGTGTACCGCAAAGCCCTGGAGGAAATAGAAAAATCAGGTATCCCGGAAGGGGAGGAATATATTCTTATCCCCGGGGAATACTACACTCATCTTGAACAGGAGCTTCTTGAGAAATTAGGGGCAAAGCCGCTCAGCACGGGGAATAAAAGACAGGCCCTCTTCACCGCCATGTTCTCCGATGAAATCAATGGTGATTTTCAGATTCCAGCGCCTGAAAAAATGGTGGGTTTTCTCAAGGCCGACTCTGTAATGGATCAGTATATTTCGGTCAAGAACCACATACTTGAGACCATGAGAAAAGACCCCGCTCTCAAACTGGATGACTTCTGCCTTGTATTGGGTGGCGATGATTCCCTTGCCCTCTGTACCTCCTACTATGAATCCATAGGATTCCATCCTGTATCCTCGGCAATGGTTCAGGCCGAAACTCCAGTGCTGGAGGGATTGAACATCATATCCTATTCCCTTTCCGGCGAGACCGAGAAGCTTATCCGTTACTACAACCGTCACCATCCGAACGATAAGGTAACCTATGATCCCACCTATGACTTTGTGGATTTATGGACATTCTGCAAGAAGCTTTCTAAAAGCGACGGCACCAGGTTCGACAAACTGCGCAATGTGCCTGCAGCATTCAAGGAGTGGATCCAGAAACTCAGCTATATCAGGAAAGACAACAGGATTCAGTCGGTGGCAAAGAACCTGGACCAGATACAAAGAATTCTCAACAGCCTGGGCCTTGCTGATGAAAGCCTCTACGAATACAGAACATCTCCAGAACAGATTTTCAGAAACGATGCCGGAGAAGACAGAATCCTGTTCAAGGATCTTGTGGAGTACTTCAAGAACATACTGACAGGGCGTAAGCGGACAATGATCTCAACCTGGGATGATGGAGTGGTTCTGGTCAAGATGGGTGAATACATTCCAAAATGCCGCTATGTCTACTTCGCCGACCTGGAGGAGCACACTTTCCTGAAGGATAAAATGCCCAATCTGCTTCTTTCAAGCGACGGGCATGATGAATTCAATACCAAGGTCTACGGCTGCACCAAGGAAGAACACCTTAAAGAATGTTTTGCTTCCGGCATCTCGTTGGCAGAGCGTGTAATCTTTGTAATCCCATGTTATGATGAAGGTACCGTTGTTTCTGAATATGCAGAGAATGTCCTGCGGCTGTTCCCTATGAAGAACTGCACAGTCACAGTGAGGGGCGGCGATGTTCCAGATTTTGAGCACCAGTTCTATCGCACTTTTAAGGATGTGGAGTGGGAGAATGTCTCTCCTGAGATGGAGAGTGTTCCTCTGACCCCGGTCTTTGAGCCGAAGGTGAAGGAAGAGGATCCCCGGAGCTATCTGCTTGATAAGCTTAGCAGTGCCACCCGGATAGAATCTTTCATGAAGTGTCCTGCCAGGTTCATATATGACTGTCAGCATCCAGATACCCAGCTCAAGGATGAGATCCACTTTGATAAAGGTCACGCTTTCCATATGTTCTGTGAACTCTTTTTTGCAAAGCGCAGTATTAAAATTTTTAAAGCGATAAAAAACAAAGATGCTCTGACACAGGAGATTGCATCTTACATCATGAATGACCCATGCAATCCTGATCTTGCAAGCTATCTGGACAGCATGGAAGTACGGGACATTTTTGATACAGTCTGTAAAAAATATTCCAGCCTTGAGCTTAAGGATACCGACTTCCTGACATATCTTTTCTTTGTCTTAAGCTGTATGAAAGATACAATGGAAGACTGCGACAGCTCCTCCATCCGGCTCGAGGTGTTCATCGGCGGCGCATCCCTTTTGGACAATCCTCCGGTGAGGGTGGGCGAGGGGTATATAGATATGATGTTCCGCACCAGTAGCGGCGGTGTGGTGCTGGTGGATTTCAAGTCCGGCGACCTTTCGGATTACAAGGATGATGTGAACTCTTTCTCCAATGTGCAGCTCCTTATCTATTCCCATATAGTGCAGAATGCTGTCATGAACAACGATTTTTCCGTGTTCCAGCCTACAGATGAGCAGAAAGAAAAAATGAAGGATAAGGGAAAGGATGAATCCTCAATCCTTGAAAGCGGTTATTTTGATTCAATTCCACAGAGCGTTCAGGTACAGGCCTGCTATCTTTCCTATAAGGGGAATGATGGTTTCAAATCGGTAAGCGGTATCAAGGAGAAAGACCCTGAAAATCCTCAGGAACCTATTGACGGCTTCAGGGAGAAGCTTGAAAAGCTGATAGGTCAGGCATCGGAGAATGAGTTTAAACCCTCTTTCAATAAAGACTGCACCTATTGTCCTCTCCACTCTTTCTGCCCCGACCGAGAAAGCGGTCAGAGCCTGGATGATATTTACGAGAAGCTTGATCTGCAGGGGAATTTCCTTGCAGAAAATGAATATCCGGTTCCACCGGCAGAGGAAACAGCTTCTGAAGAAAAAGAAGAACCTGTGAAGATAATCCAGTTTGCAGGCTCTGAGAAAAATAGAGCAGTTGCAGATACTGAGCACGATATCATTATCTCTGCCGGTGCAGGTGCAGGCAAGACCGAGGTGCTTACAACCCGTTATCTTAATCTGCTTCTGAACACAGATGCAAACTTGGAGAATATACTCTGCATCACCTTCACAGAAAAGGCTGCGGGAGAGATGAAGAAGCGTATCTTCGCCAAGCTGCGGGATACTCTTTCCCTGGGGGCTTTTTACTCGGTGCCTGGGGAGTACAAGCTTACCTCTTCCCAGATAGAGAAGCTGAAAAATGTGAAGAAGAATTTCTTCCGCAATAACCGGATCTCTACATTCCATTCCTTCTGCCTTGATATGCTTACACGGTTTGAGAAGGAAGACCCAACATCACAGCGGGACCTGACCAGTACTGTGGCTGAAAGCTTTGTCATCCGGAATAAAAAAGTTGATATAGTCAGCCGTCTGGTGAAATCGTATGCCCGGGATAACGACACATTTGCCAGGTGGATTGCCTATCTTCCTGTCTATTATAGGACTGATTCGGGTGAGTATGGAGTGGCCAAGGATATCATCGACCTTCTGAACAGTATCAAGTTGAGCGGAATGCCTCTTGAAGAGTACAGCAGAGATGATCTGGCACAGCAGTTTGAAGAGCGCAAGGAAAAGGCGATAAAAGAATTAAGTGAAAAATTCAGACAGGCGCAAAATAATCTGCTCTCTGCCCTTGAGGCCTTTAAGGCAGCAGAAACTAAAGCTTCCAATATCACCAAGCTTGATGCCGAGATAGATCGGGTGACCAATGGAGAATGCGGCAAGGATGGAAACTATCCTTACAAAAACAACCCTGATCTTAAAGCGCTGCTCAAGATATACCAGAAATATCCGTGCCCGGCAGCCGGCGAAAACTGTACCCAGGATGAGGAAGAGGAGCTCCGTGTTCTTCTGTTTAATCTGCTACTGGAGGCAGACCGTCAGATAGAGCAGTATAAGATTGATAACAGCATAATTGAGCTTTCTGATTATCATCTGAATCTCCTGTCCCTTATGGAGAACGGACAGATTCTTAAGCGCATAAAAGAAGAGCTCTCCTATATCATGGTGGATGAGTTCCAGGACACAAACTGGCTTCAGAAAAAGATTCTTGACAATCTGCATGATGAGCATAACCATCTGTTTGCAGTTGGGGATCTGAAGCAGTCTATCTACAGGTTCCAGCAGTGTGATAATCAGATTTTCAAGTATTACAGGGATCAGGATTCCATGCACTACATCACTTTCCAGGAGAACTTCCGTTCTGTAAGGCAGATTGTGGAATTCAACAACAGCTATTTCACTGATAATAATGTACCGGAGTATCAAATTATACCCCATACCAGTAAGAATCCAGTCCACCTTGAGAAGGGCATACCTATGTGTCCTGCTTCAGAGGGGCCGGCAGTCTCTGTCGTGGAACTTGGATACCCGACAGGCGCATTCAGTGCTCTTGGTAAGAAAGAGATAAACGCCCTGATCCGCCAGCAGGAGGCTTTCTTCATTGCCCGCACCATTGCTGCAACCGGGGAGGAACAGTATGGCAGATGGGGAATTCTGGTGCGTGAATACACCAATATGAGCTACATTCTGGATGCCCTGCGCCGTCTGAATATTCCTTATTCTTTCTGCATCAAAAAGGATTTCTTCCGGCAGCCTGAAATTCTGCAGGTGCTCCAGGTTCTCCAGGTGCTCTATGGGTTCCTGCCAAAGGAGACTCTGGATTCCAATCCCGTTCTTGCCGGGTTTGTCGAAAGCTATGACGCACTGGATAAAGGTTTCTGCTATGCCATAAGTTCCCTTATGAATCTTCCGATGTTTGCCCCGGCGCGTCCCATGCTTCAGGAGCTTATGATGCAGTGTCAGGAATTTGTCCGGCAGTGCGGGGAGAGCCCCGAGGAGGTGCTGACCCAGCTCCTTGATTTTGCCGACGAGAACAGCAAGGAAATCAATATCTCAGCACTGGAGAACGGAGTAAAGATTATGACAGTCCACAGCTCCAAAGGGCTTGAGTTTGACTATCTCTTTGTATCCAAAATAACTGATTATACCGGCCGCGGCGGCTTTGGAGGGCCTAAGCCCAGCATCGACTTCATCAACTATGTGGATGAGGATAAAAACCAGATTATCGATTTTGACATAACAGGAATAAAGACTCTTGTAAAAGACGAACGCCCTATGTTCTATGATGCATGGATAAAGGATAAGAACACTGAGTTTGACAGTGAGGAGAAAGGCAATCTGCTCTATGTGGCATTCACCCGGGCAAAAAAGCATCTGGTGGTGACTATGCAGTGCGGTGAGTTCAAGGGGAGCGTGAAGGCTGATGTGAACTGGCTTAAGAATATCCGTGGGAATTTCCAGCTTTTCCATGACGTGAAGACTTACCCCCAGCTGGATATCAGCTGTATTGAGCCGGTGCTCAAAAAAGATGAGCCGGTCCAGCTGTTCCCTGTGGAACTGGTTTCTATGTCAGACCCAGAACTTTCAACCAAATCAGTTTCCCGCTATCTGGATATGCAGCAGGAGGAGTGTGACCCGGATGATAAGATTGCTGATGCCGATGCTGATGTGCCGGAAAGCACTGGAAGCAAGGCTGCCCAGGTGGGTACTGCGGTTCACAGCTTCTTCGAGCTCAATGTGAAAGATCTGGCATCGGCTGATCCGGCTGGTTTTGCAGTCCCCAAGGCTGTGCAGAGCCAGTTCAGGACTTATGTGGAGGCTGGGCTTGCAAATAAGGATTTTCATAATCTGATAGCTGGCGCCGATGAGCTTAAGACTGAGACTGCCATGATATTCCACGCCCCGGAGGGCAAGCTCTTGAACGGTGTGATAGACCTGATAGTGCGCAAAGGGAACAGGATTACAGTGCTGGACTACAAGACCCATTCTGGCGGTGAGCTGGATGATGCAACCCTGAAACGGTATAAGCAGCAGACAGCCCTCTATGCCCAGGGGCTGGCTCCGCTGTACCCGGACTGCACCATCGACACCTGCCTGCTGGTTATGTACTCCACAGGGGCTTCAGAGCTGGTGTGGTGTTAAAAAAAGCGGGGTGCAATCGCACCCCGCTTTATTAAATGCAATCGTTATCTTATTGCTGTGTCAATACCCAGCCCCAGATATTAACTGTGTCTTCATTTGTAAAAGTGAAAGAATCGTCCCAGTTCTGTGGATCTTCTGTTCCTGTGCCTGTATCCTTTGATTTATTACAATGAACATTTACTGTGTTTCCAGAAACTTCATAAGTTCCATAGTAGGTAAGATCACAACAGAGAGCGGGGTCACTGCAAACTTCTTTTTGATAAAGAGAGAATGTTTTTTCTGTGTCATTTACTGTAAGAGTGACTGTATCATCATGAGTTTTAGTAGCTTTAACATAATGAATAGTACCGTTATTAGAAGCAAAATCAGATACTCCTGTATGATCAACCAAGTCTGTTACTTTAAAAATCAGAGTGTTGCCGTTACTGCCACCGCCGTTATCATTACTGCTGCTTCCACCGCCGCCACCGCTGTCACAGCCAGTCAGAAAACCAATTAAACACACAGCTAAAAGCAAGAACCATAATTTTTTCATTTTGTACTCCTATATTTATAGTCTACCCCCCCCCTACAGGGAAAGTCAACCAATAACTTGCATAAAAATATTGATAAAGTAACATAATTTATATATTATCTATACTTGGAGAAAACTAATGAAACCATTGAAAGCTGACGAACTTAGAAAAAAATTCATCGATTTTTTTGTATCCAGGGGACATACTCAGATTTCCGGGGCATCTGTAATCCCGGAGAATGACCCCACTGTGCTCTTTACCACAGCGGGAATGCACCCCTTAGTACCATATCTTTTAGGGCAGCCGCACCCGGCAGGAACCCGGCTCACCGACTACCAGAAATGTATCCGCACAGGCGATATCGACAGCGTCGGCGACCCGCACCATCTGACCTGTTTTGAGATGCTGGGAAACTGGTCCTTAGGTGACTACTTCAAGAAAGAGATGATTCCCTGGAGCTATGAGTTCCTTACAAAAGAACTTGGAATAGACCCTGAGAAGCTTTCTGTGACTGTATTCGAGGGAGAAGAGGGCATCCCACGGGATACCGAGAGTGCCGAGATCTGGCACAGCCTGGGTATCCCTTACGAGAGAATCTACTTCATGCCTAGAGAAGACAACTGGTGGGGTCCTGCCGGAGAGACCGGACCATGCGGCCCGGACACCGAGATGTTCATAGACACAGGCCGGCCTGCCTGCGGTCCGGACTGCAAGCCTGGCTGCGGCTGCGGTAAATACTTCGAGATCTGGAACGACGTCCTCATGGGCTACAACAAGAATAAAGAGGGCCAGTTCGTGGAGATGGAAAGAAAGTGCATCGACACCGGAATGGGAATCGAACGTACCATTGCCATCCTCCAGGGCAAGAAGAGCGTATATGAAACCGAGGTTATGCAGCCTATCCTTAAGCGGATCGGAGAACTGGCTGGAGTTGAGTATGGCAAGGATGATAAGACTGATATCTCCATGCGGATAATCGCAGACCATATAAGAACCAGCACCTTTATTCTGGGAGACCAGAGAGGCTGCACACCGTCCAACGTAGGACAGGGCTATATCCTGCGGCGCCTTATACGGCGGGCTGTGCGTAACGGCCGGCACCTGGGCATCCAGGGCACATTCCTGGCAAAGGTGGCAGAGATTGTAATAGACCTGTACGGTGCACCATACCCAGAGCTGGTTCAGAACAAAGATAAAGTGTTCGACGAGCTGACCAAAGAGGAGATCAAGTTCAGCGAGACCCTGGAGAAGGGAGAGAAGCAGTTTGAAAAAATGACCTTCTTCATGGAGAAGCAGGGAATAAAGGAGATTGCAGGTGGCAGCGCATTCAAGCTGTACGACACTTTCGGATTCCCGATTGAGCTGACCCAGGAGCTGGCTGCGGAGAAAGGCTTTACAGTTGATGTTAAGGGCTTCAACGAGGCCTTTGCAAAGCATCAGGAGCTTTCCCGGACAGCCGAGGCAGGACAGTTCAAGTCTGGTCTGGGAGACCACAGCGAGGAGACTACTGCACTTCATACAGCAACACACCTTCTGCATGCGGCACTCCGCAAGGTGCTTGGTGACCATGTGGGACAGAAGGGCTCCAATATCACACCGGAGCGGCTCCGCTTCGACTTCAGCCATGGCGAGAAGATGACCAAGGAGCAGATCCAGCAGGTTGAAGACCTGGTGAACGACGCAATCAAGCGGGACCTGCAGGTAAGCGTTGAGACCATGACACCGCAGGAAGCTGTGGAAAAGGGTGCAGTTGCATTCTTCTCCAGCAAGTACGGCGAGCAGGTTACTGTATATACAATCGGAGACTTCTCCAAGGAAGTGTGTGCCGGTCCTCATGTGAAGCATACTGGCGATATGGGCCATTTCCACATTCTTAAAGAGGAGAGCTCATCATCCGGTGTCCGGAGAATCAAGGCAGTGCTTGAGAAGTAGGGAAGTATGAAGGATATTATCATTGCGCCATCAATGCTGGCGTCAGATTTCAGCCAGGTCCGGGAGTCCCTGGATTTTGTGAAGAAGAATGGAGCACAGTGGGTGCACTTGGACGTCATGGACGGCCACTTTGTACCAAACATGACATTCGGCACCAAGTTTGTGCAGGATATGAGGCCTCATTCCGACCTTGTCTTTGATGTCCACCTGATGGTGGAGAACCCCGAGTTCTTTGTGGAGGAGTTCGGCAAGACAGGGGCTGACTATATCACATTCCATGTTGAGTCCTGCTACCATATCCACCGGCTTATCTACAGGATTAAGGAGCTGGGCAAGAAGGCTGGAATAA
>Ga0256405_10001995_pt1 | contig 50608 bp, 57 predicted proteins | sample RumenRJG_02DNA_FD_189096 | JGI IMG/M metagenome (GOLD analysis project Ga0256405, IMG submission 189096) | Bovine rumen microbial communities from Lethbridge, Alberta, Canada - RJG_02 | ecosystem: Host-associated > Mammals > Digestive system > Stomach > Rumen | place: Canada: Alberta...
GACCCGATGGTTCGCCTTGTCGTGGACTTCCTGCGTAGCGAGGGCGTTGAGGCACTCGCCATGCTGAACGACGGCAAGAGCGAATACTTCAAGGAACTCGACAGGCTTGCGCGCGAGGACAGCGGCAAGGACGCGACCGACGCCGACATAGTGAACAACAAGATGTCGGCAATACGCACGGCGATGTCACTCTACTCCATCGAGGGAGAGCGTTCGCTCCGCGAGGAGAACAGGCGGCTCGGCAGGATGGTTGACAGGGCGCAGGCCAGACGCTTGATGATGAGCGCAATCCACAACGCCAAGGGCATGACGAGGGCGGAGGTTGACGCGAGGCTTGGCGTGGATTCGATTGCGTCGCTCGCAAGTCTGCCGGAGGGCGGCGAGAGAGACCTTGCGACACTCATCGAGACAAACGCACTGGCCTACATCAAGAACAGCCGCGACGAGTTCAAGAGCCAGTCCCCGCAAGACTTCCTCAAGAATCCGATAGCGATTGCGGAGTTTGGCGCAACCGTGGCGTCTTGGCTCGGCAACGCGGCGAGAACGCTGTCGTTCGGCCAGACGAGGGAGAACGCGAAGAGGGACATAGCGAGGATTCGCCGCTACACGGAGCGTCCTAACCTTGAGACCATTCGCGGCATCCTCAAGCAGAACATCGCGGCAATAGCATACCAGCACCGCAAGCACAGGGTGTCCGACATTATCGACCGCATTGACGCGTGCATCGACAAGAACGCGATGGGCCGTCAGAGCGTCGTCGTTGACAAGGAACTCTACAAGCGCAAGGTCGAGCCGAGAATCCAGCAATACTGGAAGGACGTGAAGGACGTGATGCGCCTTGACCCGGAGAAGGTGGCCGACGAGATGAAGGCCATCGGCGAGAAGTACGGGGATTTCTCGGAGGCGTTGGCCGACATAGCGGACGGCAAGGGTAGCGAGGGAATCGTCCCGACGGAGGAGACGCTTCTCGCCCGTGACTTGGCGCAACTCCGCTACGTCGCGCTCCACAGGTACGGCGGCTTGGCGCACAAGATGCTCGGCGAGGTGTCCGACGCGATTGACACGGTTGCGGCTGACATCGAACTCGCACAGCGCAGGGTCGAGACTATGGTCGGCCCCAAACTTGAGATGTTCGAGAACAACTGCAACGCGCTCATCAAGGGGTGCATCGACTTCCGCAGGGGCGAGAAGGACGGCAAGTACGAACTGTCGAAGGTCGGAAAGTCGTTGCGTTCCGCGTTGTACTTCAACAGCCCAGACCTCTTCCGCAAGTTGAAGATGTACTTCAAGGAGGGGAGCGAGGCGCACGAGGTGTGCGAGGAACTGCGCCGTGACGTGAGCATAGCCCACATCGAGATGGAGCGCGTGATAGCCGGATTCGAGACGGCCATGCGCGACGAACTGCCAGCGATTTTCGAGAGCAAGTACGGCAAGTTGTCGTTCGAGAAACTCGCCGGAATACTCCACGAGAAGGTCGAGGAGTACGAGGAGTTCAGCCGCACTGGGTGGAGAGTGCCGACGAAGGGCGGAGATGTCATTGATTTCAACACTGGCAGGGTGTACGAGGCTGACGTTGCGAAGTACACCGTTGACGTGAAGGACGCCGACGGCAAGACCATCCACAAGGCCGGAGACAAGGTTGCAAGCACCGTGAAACTCGGAGCCGACGGACGGCTTCTTGACGCGACTGGCAACGAGATAGCGAAGACAGTCCACAAGAAGGGCGACGCCATCATCGAGAAGATTACGCTCGCAGTCGGAATGGACGACCCGCGCCACGACGGTAGCGGCCACAACTCCCGCCTGTCTCTCGCAGACCTCATCTACATCTACGCGGCGAGGCGGCAGGGCGACATGAGGAAGAACAACGCAATCTACGGTTGCGACGAGGCATACATGCGCCGTCTTGAGGAGGCCATCGGGCCAGAGGGAATCGCAGTTGCGGACTGGATGGTCGAGAAGTACGAGGAAATCAGGAAGCAACTGTCCGTCGTGAGCGAGAGGATTACGGGTATGCCCGTCATGTCGCCGGACGTTCAGTACATTCCGCTCCGCTTCGAGGGCGAGCCGTCCGTCAATGGCACGACAAGGTACAAGATTGACGCATTCCCGTCGTTCCTGTCCCGCCGCACCAATCACGACACGTCCGTGCTTCGTGAGGGTTCTGGAATCTTCGACGTGTTCTCAAAGCGCGTTGCGGAATCGGCGCACTACATGGCGTTCTCCGATGTCATCGAGCGCGTCAAGGCCACCTTCTGCGACAGGAAGGTTGAGGGCGCGTACCGCGAACTGCTCGGCGACAGCGCATTCAAGCAGATGTACCGCCAGTTGTTCGAGACGTTGAGCGGCGGAGTGAGAGAGCCGGACGGGTTCTTCGGTCGGTTGAGGAACTTCACCACGGCGACCACCCTGTTCCTGAACGTGCCGTCTGCGGTAAAGCAGTTCGAGGGCATAGCGGCGTACTCGTCCGTTATGGGCGTGGGACACTGGCTCGGCAACCTTCACCACATGGGCAAGGCATACGGGCTTCTCTCCGAATCGTCGAGGCTCAAGTCGGAGGAGTTCAAGAGGGCGTTGCGTGATGTTGGAGACCCCTTCACGACGCGCAAGAGCGAGGGCTATTCAGACATAATCCTCGCGCTCAAGGAGGCCACGGAGAAGGCGGAGAACAAGGGCAACACTGTTGCGTCGAATCCGGCTACGCGCTTCTACATGAGGAACGGCTTGGTTCTGACTACGAAGATTGATTCACTTGCGTCCGCGTCTATGGGATGTGCGTTCTTCAACCAGCGTCTTGCGCACCACATGAAGAAGGGCATGACGGTGGAGGAGGCTCGCCGCGCCGCAATCGCAGACTTGGACTACGCCATACAGGAAACCCAGCAGTCCAGCCGCAGGGAGTTCATGCTCGACCCGCAGTCCGGCACTGGAAGGTGGGGCGTCGGCGGACGGCTCTTGACGCAGTTCGCTGGCCCTGCATTCATCCGCTTCGGCATGGAACTTGAGGCCCTGCACAGGGCGGTCTATGTTGACAAGAACCCGAAGGCGTGGAAGGACTTGGTGAACAAAGTCATCGCGCTCCACGTGGTATGCCCCACGGCGTTGTCGTTGCTCGGCCTTGGCGCGCAGAGCATCGTCCACAAGGCGGACGACGAGGAGTGGGCGGCAAGGGCCGTGCGCGACTGGTGTGTCTCGATGTGCCTCGGCCCGTTGTCCGGGTGGTTCATAGTGGGTTCCGCACTGAACTACACCACGCAGACGGTGGCAAACGGATTCCTCGAAGAGGATGTCCGCGTCTCGCAGTTGCGTAGCGGCAACCCGATGATGTCGAAGGTCTTTGACCTGACGCAGAGGACGGCGAAGATTGCCCGTGACGTAATCGACGGGATGAGGGACGGCGACATGGACACCGAGAAGGTTGCCGAAGAGGTCGGCAACATCATTGACAGCCTGTTCCCCGTGTTGCGAATCTCCAAGAGGGCGTACAGGAACTTCGCAGACTAACGGAAGAGGACGGAGTTCGCCCTCTTCTGCGAGTAGGAGTTCCTCGCCCTTCCCTGCCGCCGCAGTTCGTCCTCGTACTCGGCGGTCTTCGGGAAGATGAGGTTGCCGATTATGTCGGGGTGCTTGATGTTGGCGAGGCAGTCGAGCATGTCGTCGTGGCGTGTTGACGGGAACAGGACAAACTCATCGTTGATGAAGTCCTGCGTCAAGTCGTGTTCAACGCCCATCACGTCGCGGTAGAACAACTGCGACGGGAACCAGATGCGGGAGTTCTGGAACACGGGTTCGAGCCAGCGGATGCGGTCGAGTTTCGGGACTGACTGGTGCAACTTGTAGATGTTGAATCGGTAGCCGCGAATCGACATCTCCTCCATGACATGCTCCGCGTCGGCCATTGCGCCAATGGTCTCCCAATAGACGCGGGAAGGTTGCCACTTCTTGACGAGGCGGAAGATTGCGTCTGTGCGCTCCGTGAGGTTGAGATGGTCTCTCACTCCGTCGAGAACATAGTAGTTCTTGTCCTGTCCCAGACCGACAACCCACATGACAGAGTAGTCCGAACCCTTCTTCTTGGCCGATGCGGTATCGACGAAGATGTAGCGGTTCATGGTGTTTATCTTCGGCTGGCGTCTGATGTCGTATGTCATGAACCAGTCGCGCTTGAACATGCACCCAGCCTTGGAGACTGGCGAGCAGTCGAGCAGGGCCGCCGCGTCAGCGGGGCCAAGGACGGCGCGGTTGCCGTCGTACCATTCTGGCGGGTGGAGTTCGGGGCAGAGGTAGTCCCATCCGTCTGGGCCGTCCTTGTGGGCGGGGAAGGAGAGTTCCTCGAACACGGGGAACTTCGAGTCTTCCTTCATGGCCTTTAGGATTCTGCCACGAACGTCGTCCACGTGCCACGGCGTAGCGCACACCACGATGATTGCGGCTGGAGGGTCTTGGCGCGTGAACACAGAGTTGGCAAATTCGTTCCACACCTTGTCGCGCTCGGACTTGGATTCGGCTTGCGCCCTCGTCTTGCAGTAGTCGTCGAGTACGATGAGGTTGCCGCCCTTGCCCGTGATGCCGCCAGTGATACCAGCGACGGAGACGATTCGCTTTGAACCCTTGACGCGCCAAGAGTTGATGGAGTTGTCCTTCGGGTCTGGACGCACGTCGGGGAACAAGAACTGGTATGCGTCCGAGTTCATGATGTTCTTGCAGTCCTTCGAGAACCCGGACACGAGGTCGTCGCCATAGCCTGACATGATAATGGACGGCATCATGTCGGCGTTGCGTCCGAGGAAGAACGCCGGAAGAGCGCGGGACACGATGTCAGACTTGCCGTGGCGGAAGGGTACGTCGATGAGCAGGTAGGTTGACTTGCCTTGCCTAAAATCCTCGACCGCCTTGGTGAGCCTGTCGCATATCGCCTTGGTGTGCCGTCCCACGATGAACGGCGTGGTTTTGGGCATCCACCACACCCACTGCATGAACGACAGCATGTTCGTCCGCGCCTGCCTTGCGAGCATCTCGACCCGCGCCAACTTCAACTGTTCCTCATTCATACGTCGAACCCTCCCATTGAATCCTTGAAGAAGCCGCGTCCAGCCTCCTTCATAATCTCCTCCATCTGCTTCTGCGACTTGACCTTCTCCGTGAGTTTGAGAATCTTCTTCTCGTATGCCTTGACCTTCTTGCGAAGTGACTGTGCCTCATCGTAGAGTGTACTCATGTTGTCGCTATCCCTTGCGGCATAGGCTCGAAGAAGACCATGCTCGCACGTCTCACAGTCGCCGCCCTTTTTGCAGACGCCGACGCAACAGAACTTGTCCTTGACGTAGCAGTACGTCGAAGGAAATATCATGTCGTCGCTACTCCACAACTTACGCCTCATCTTCCGCCTCCTTCATCATGGCCTTGCCAGTGGAATCAATGGGTGTCACGTCAATCACCTCGGCCTCCTGCTCCTTTGGGCCTTCGAGCGTCTTGGCTTGCCGACCGAGTTCAATCATCCTGTCGAGTTCTTCCTGCGACATCCCGGAGATTCGCTCTGGTATCTTGAGTTCGTGGGTGTGGTTCACGTTGACTGGCGAGTACCAGCCCTTCATCTTGCACAGTTCGCGCACCGCGTCAATCGGCTCGATGCTGTCGTCCTGCCCACGGATTGACTTCGACAGCAGGAGTTCAACCTCCTCCCTCGTGGCAACGGTGTCGCTCGCCGCACGGTTCAGCAGGTACTTGACGCGCCGCTGGATTTGCTCCGGCAGTCCGTCGAACTCCGTGTACGAAGGGTCGGTCAGTGGGTCGAGGACTTCGGCCACGGCCCTGCGTATGTCACCTCCGAGACGGACGATTGCCTGTGCGAACAGTTCCGCCTTTGGCGGAGAGAGCGGTTCCCTCGCCATCTTCAAGTCGTCCATCTGCGACACATCGGGGAACTTCGGTTCCTCCTTCGGCGGTCGCCCCCTTCGTCTGCGAAAGTCTGTCATGTCATCTCCTGTGCTTCTCGTAGTATTCGTTGACCGCCCGTACTATGAAGGCCGCGTCCTCCTCGCCGCTGTACACGGTGGCGACGATGCGCCCTTTCCTCTGCGGAGAGCGGAGCGTGACCTTGCGCGGCTTGCCGAATCTGTCCCGAAGGAAGTTCGGCGTCGGCGACTGCGCGACGAGAGAGAGCGGCGCGGGTTCGTCCGGCTCCGGCAGGGGAAAGAGCGTGTCCTGTTGCATCGTCACTCCTCCGCTGGCAGGTGTTCCTGCACACGACGCCAATACTTCTTCGTGCCGTACTTCTTCCAACCGTCGGGGCCGCCGTTGTGGATTCGCGCCAGCGTCTCCCATGTCGGGGTTCGGCCAGTCTGGTCGAGATACAACTTGGCGTAGTGTAGCCAGTATATCTCCATCATCCTCTCCGCCTTGCAACGGTCGAGCCTGTCTTCCCAGAGGAACGCCTCGTCCTTCGAGATGCGATTCACATCGTCGATGTACTTCTGCGTCAACTGATATACGTTCTTGCTCGTTTGCCCGTTGTTGGATTCGACCTGCGCTATGGCGGAGAACAGCGGGGCGAGAGCCACGCCAAAGAGTGTTGCGGCTGTCATAACTCCTCCTTCCCGTAGTTGTTCGAGTTGATTACATCGAACCAGACGTTCGTGTTGATGTAAATCCAAGGGTTGCACTCGCAGTGAAATTCATGCTGGCGCAACTTGTCGGAATGGAACTGAACACTGCACGGCTTCGCTCCGAGATAGTCAATCGGCGTAAGGATAATTGGCTTGTCGCACATCTTACAGCGACGGACGCTGATGCTGTCGAACTCATGCAGTGTCACCGAGTGGATGTACTGCGTCTCGACAGAGATGCCGAACGTGCCGTCGTTGTTCACGGTGACGCTTGGCTTCTGAACCATCAGCGCCATCACGAGATTTGTTATCACTGTTGCGAGTATCATATCAACCTCCACATCCTGCGTTGAACGGAACAGGCCAACCACGATAGTCGGCGTAGTATTTTGCGGCCTCAAGCGAGAGGTCGTGAATCTTGCGCACCGCTTCGTGCAACTGCTCCGCGTTCTTGTCCTCGTCTTCGCCTTGGTTGTGCAAGGCGGAGTGGATTGTCGATTCAATCTCTCGGAGTTTCTGACGCAATATGTCTGCCATCGTACCCATGTCAGTCCTCCCCTCTTGGCGGCGTCTTCCGCGTCAACTCCTCGACCTTCGAGCCGTCTGGCTTGGGCGACTTGATGAACCGCATGAAGAAGTCTCCTGCGGCAAAGAAGTTCTCGACCGCCTCAATCCTCTCCTGTTCGCTCATGTCGTCCCATGTGTACGCCTTGCCGTTCTTGAAGAAGGCCATGCCGAGGTTGTTCCCGCTCCGCCAGACGGATGCGACAAGCCCCGTGTTCGACCTCTCCGCTATCGCTTTCGCTGTGTTCTCTTCCATCTCCGTACTCCTGTTCTACAAGTCTTTCAGTCTTGAGGAAGCACCTCGCCTCCGCGAGAAACGCCTCCCTGTCCTTGACGTAAACCTTGGCTCCCCACTTCGGGAAGGCTATCGCCACCCACAAGTCCCAGTCCCTCGGTCTCTTTGCGAGGTCGCGCCAGTGCCTCTCGCATATTCGGAGCGTCGAGTTGTCCTCGTGGCTGTGAATCTTCAGCAACCGCCTTGACTTCCTCCCGCACCAGTTGCACGCCATCGGCTTGGCGAGGTCTGCGCGTCCCGTCATCTTCAAGCCCATAGGATTTCAAGTCCCTGTGGAGTTTGCGAATGTCCCTAAACATGCAGGAGAAGCATTGCGGAGAGCCACGCATACAGCACTTGCGGGTGCAGTATGCGTAGCCCTTGCACACCAACTTAACCATGTCCTTCAACACGGCTGAATCAGTGCGCATCACAACGCCCTCTGTGTCAAGGAGCCTCATGGTTTAGAATGGCATGTCGTCGCCGCCGTCGGCGTCACCGCCGCCCTGCTCTTCGCGCTGTCCGCGAGACTGCCACCTCGACTTGTCGTGCTGTGCCGACTGCGGATGCGCCTTCTCGTAGTCGCGCTCCTTCTGCGCGGCCTTTGACGTGGCCGCCCCGGTAGCCTTGAGCCTTGCGGTCTCGTCGTCCGGGTAGGTCAGTTCCGCCGTGTAGTAGGTGGAGCCGCTCTTGGCCGTCCGCTTCCACAGGCCGAGGTACATCACGATGCCGTCCACCATGATGGTTCCGTTCAGCACGGGAAGTTTCGGGTTGTCCTCCAACTTCTCCTTGTCAGTGACGAAGAGCCTTCCGCTCTTCTGGTTTGCTCTCTCATACTTCGCCATTGCGAGTTTCCTTTTGTGTTGTTTCCTGTTTCAGTTGAGCCTTGAGTTCCTCAATCTCCGCCTTGAGGGTTTCGATTTCGGTGTTCAAGGTTTCCTCCTCGTCGGAGATTTCAATCCGCACTCCGCGCTTGCCGTCCTCGACGGTGAACTTGCGCAGGTGCAGGTCGTAGATGAGGCCGTCGTCCTGTATCAGCCCCACGTAGGTCAAGCAGTCGAGCAGTCCCTTCGCCATGTTGTCAACGTCTGGTCGCGTTATCTTGGCGAGACGCTTGCTCCTGTTCTTCTTCGCCGTGTTCGACGGGTGCGGGAACATGAAGTCAATCTTGACGCGGATGCCAGTGGTGAACATCGAGTAAGTCCCAATGCCATCCCTGTCCCTGCGGTCTGCTATGTCTTGACGCAGATGCTTCACGTACTCGTCGAGCGCGGCCTTCTGCCTCTTCTTGATGAAGTGGTGGACGAATGGCCGACCCTTGTTGTTGTAGATGACACGCTCGCCCTTGTGCTGGACGGTGCAGACGGGCGGCGACATTGGAAGTGTGACCTCGTACTTCATGTGAAGTCCCTCTTCAAGTGCCGTCCGTGCCGCTTTATCTTGCGTTCGCAGACCTTGCACACTGCGATGTTGCCGCTCTTCGCATCGAACATCCGTCCGCACACGGGGCATTTCCTGTGTCGGCTACGCATCGTGAGGTTCTTCCCCACCTTGACATTCGACCTGACGAGCATACGTCACCTGTTGTCGCCACTGCCCTTGATGACCCCGCGCTCCGCCCTGTCCGCCAACTTCTTGACGTTCATGTCGGCTATCTCGTCGAGGCCGAATCCAAGGCAGGCGGCCAGCCTCGTGACGTACCAAAGCACGTCGCCGAGTTCCTTCGCTATCGCCTCGCGCTCCTCCGCCTTGAAGACGCCGGACTTGTCGCGGTACACCTTCTTGATTTTGTCGCAGGTCTCCCCAGCCTCCCCAGCCAAGCCGAGTGCGTACACCCAAGGCTTGCAGTTGTTGGGATAGCGGTCGGTTGACGCGGCCAACTTTCCATACTCTTCCATGTTCATAGCCATTTCCTCTTTGACTTTCCGTTCATGTGGACTGGGACGCACAACTGCTTCAGCCTGTCAACCACCCTGCCGCCGTAGCGGTCGAGCAGTTCGGGGCCGCGCAGGTTCGTCGTGATGAACAGACGCCCCCTGCCCCTGACGTGGTATCGGCAGATGAACTCCCCAACGATGTCCCTTTTGACGCCATACTCGTTCTTGATGTTCTCCGCACCAAGGTCGTCGAGTATGACGTTGCAGTCGCACATCTCGTCGAGCGATGACTGGTAGCCGCCGTGCTGGTCGAGCCATTCGACCGTCTCGGCGAGCGTGAGGTCGATGAACCTCGCGCCACCCATCTTGAGGCACTTGACGAAATGCGTCTTGCCACAGCCGTAGTCGCCGGAGATAATCATCCCCACGCGCCTCGGCTCCGTAATGCAGAACGCCTTGTGCGCCGCGTCGAGGAGAAGTCCGAAGTCCTCGCTTCCGCAGACCTCCGGGCTGAATCCGTTTCCTGTGACGATGCGCTCCAAGTCGTCCCTCCTGTTATAGAACAGACGCGGCTTCTGCTCTCTGGTCGGTTGTGCCTGTGCGGAAGTTTCCGGCGACGGTGCTTGACGCACGTCTCGGAGTAAATCCTGCATGGCCTGTTCCAGCGGTAGTGCCATCTCTACTCCTTTCCCAAGTGCGGACGGCGGCCTGCCAGTCCTTCATCTTGTTCTTCCCGATGCACCACCCCTTTGCCTCGTAGAAGTCCACGAACGTCTGCGGGTCAACCGAGTTGCCCCTTGCCTTGCAGTAGGCGGCAACCTCTTCGACCGACGGCTTCACGAACTCCGAACGCGCGGGGGGTTTGGGGGGTTTAATAATAACTTCTTTGCTCTCTTCTTTTATAGGGGGTGTGGGGGAACCCTTTTCTTCTCTCCTTTCTTGCGGCATCGTGAGATTATCGTGAGATGGTCTCACGACCTCTGCGGCTCTCGCGGCCCCGACCTGTCGGGCAGACTGCGACTGCTTCTGCCTCCGCTTGAACGCCACATGGATTTCAGTAGCGCATCGTGCCACTGCTTCTGCCGCCGCCTCTTCTCGTCCCTCTGTCAGCGGCGAACCGCCGAGGTCGAAGAACATGGCGTAGGCTCTGGCGAGAATCCTTGTCCTCGCCTCGTCGTTCATCGTGTTCAGCATAAGCGTCACGCGGTCGCTGATGACGAACCCGTTGGCCGCCTCGCTGTATGCAGACATGGCTCTTGCTCCTTTCATTGTCAGTTGAACTTTGCGTACTTCTTGACGGGGACGTACCTGTTCTCCGCCACACTCCACCTGTACGCCTTGCGGTGGAACTCGCAGGACTTGCGCAACGAACGGGCAATCCCCGCGTCCTGCCTGTCGATTAGGAACGGGTAGAGCCGTTCAATCGTGAGCAGAAGCGCGGGGCTTGACCGCCTCATGTGGAGAACACGGTAGAGGTGGCTGTACTCGACGCCAAGTTTCTCGGCGACGACGACATACGACGACTGTGTTCTCCGTTGCATCAGCGCACCCGCTCCAGTTTCTCGACGACGCCAGCCTCGTAGAACGGGGAGACGACCGTCTCGGCGGTCTCGACCGATTCGTCCTTGGACTTCAACTTCATGCCAGTGGCCTGAAGGAGTTTCATCGCGTCGTTCTTCTTGATGGAACACTTGGCGAAGATGGTCTCCGAACTGACACCACGTTCGTGGAGCGTGTCGATGAGTGCGAGCATCATGTCGTTGCGCAACTTTGACGCGCCGTTCTGCTCGCGGATTGCGTAGCACACGTCCCCGCTGTCCAACATCTTGCCGTCGGCCTTGGCGATTTCCGCCTTGCACTCCTCCCTCGCCTTGTCGAGAACCCCCGACAACTGTTCGATGAGGACGAGCCTGTGCGGTACGTCGAGGACGCCAAGCCGTCCGCCTTCCACGATTTCAATCTGCTCGTCTGTTGCGGGGCAGAAGGTGGAGTGGCGGCAATACTTGCACCACTCGGACGGCGTGTGCTGTGCGGTCTCGGCGTGCTTCCGCTCGTTGACGATTGTCTCGCCAGCCGTGAGGCAGTCGAAGAGGGTGGTCGAAAGCCGCTCGTGCTTGAATGTTCCGCCAAGCAGGAGGTGCAGTTCCACCTTCGTCTTCATCTCCGTCACGCCAAGCATCGAGGCCACGCCAAGAGCGTAGCCCTTCAACTGCGGGAACTGGTCGCAACCCATTCCGCGTCCCATAGACTTGAAGTCATAGACGTGGATTACCCTGCCAGCGGCGGGGTCAGTCCTGTCCGTGCCGATGAAGAACACGTCAACCGTGCCATAGATTCCGGCGAGCGGCTTGCTGATGTTGTCGCGTATCTCGACCATCTCCTCGGTGTAGAGGATTTCGTCTCCGGCGTCTTCGAGGATTTCCTTGGCCGCCCACGACACTGCGCGGTCAGCCATGTCCGTCTCGTCAAGCACCAGTTCCCTGTCTTGGTTGAGAAGGCGGCACAACTTGTCGTGCTGTGCAGAACCCTTCTCCGCCGCCGCGCTGTGTTCCACGCCGTCAAAGTGCGGACACACCGCCCACGGCGTCCAGCGGGACATACCCATCTTGTGATGTACGCTCATTGTCTCATCTCCATTGTTTCATTTTCTCATCAACCTTGAACGACAGGCAGGTTGTGTCCGTGGGGTAGGGACGCTTGCCCCTTTCCCCACGGTCGCCGTAGCGTTCGGCGTTCCAGCAGGTCGTTCGCTTGGCGCAGTATGCGCATGACGTGTACTCTGTGTGAGCCTTTGCCACGGTGTCTCCCCATTAGAACGGGATGTCCGATTGCAGGTCTTTGACCGCCTCCGCCAACTTGTCCCAGTCGGCGTCGGTGTAGTCCTGCGCCTTCTTCTCCTTGCCGATGACGGCGATGCGGAGATTGTTGAAGCCCTCCTTCAACTGCTCCTTGTCAACGCCCTCGTTGGCGGGGTGGTCGCAGTACGCCTTCCACACCTCCTTGTACTTGGGGTTGACCTCCTTCTTGGCGGTCTGCACCGCCGCCGCGACGGGGTTGCGCTTCACCTCCGGCTGTCCGCCGCCCTTGCCGTGGTCGTTCGTGGCGTCGCTGTCCTTCGTGTCGTCGATGCAGAACATCCCGTTGAGGGCGTATTTGCGAGCGTAGGAACTTGCGGCTCCAGTGACCTGCGAACCGTCCATGCCCTTCTTCTCTTCCTCCTCACGGGCGAACGCCGTCGTGGTGATGGGGGCTGAATCGGGATGGCTGGCGTCGTGGAACTCGACCGTCGCCTTGACGTAGATGCGGGGGCCGACCATAACGATGTCGTCCCAAATCTTGACGTAGGCTCCGACCTTGTGGACGAGAGGCTTGACCGCCTCAAGGATGTCTTCGGCACTGCGGTAGTTGTAGTTGCCGAACTTGTTGCGCTGGTTCTTCGGGGCCTTCAGCACCGACTGCACCAGCACCAACTTGTCGTGGATGGAGAGTTTGCTGATGTCAACCGCTCCGTCCTGCTTCTTCTCTTCAGGCATTTCGCTTTTCCTTTCGTGTTGTCTTGTCGGGTTAAATGTGATTGCGCCAGTCCCCTCCAGCCTCCACGACTGACGCAATCACCGTGCGTTTTGGGTTGGGAAATCCTTACGCCTCCATCACCTTGAGGGCGGGGACGAACAGGCCGCGCCACTTCATGCCGTCGCCGATGTCCTGCAACTCAAGGCGGACAAGGGCGTAGGCGTTGGTGAGGCCGAGGTTCTGCGTGTACGCCTCGTAGCACGACCACATGGCGAACATCGCCTCCATGTTGGCGCGGCGGCCGATGTAGCGGACGCCCTTCTTGTCGGGAAGGAACAAGCCGGGGGCGCACTGCTCCGGCTTCGGCATGACGAACTCGCTGTCGCTCTTCGTGGAAGTCTCAAGCGAGAGGAGAAGGTTGCCGTTGTCGCAACGCTTCACGCTGACGCCGTATGTCTGCGCCATTCCGAGTTCATTGTTGCCGATGCTGACGAGCATACCCTTTGCGGATAGCAGGTCGCGCACCGCCTCCTCCTTGTCGAGGACGACGGTCTTGCCGTCCTTCTCGCGGATTACGTCGCCGCTCTTCACGGGACGCTCCTTGCCCTCCGCATCAACGATGGTGGGCAGTCCGCCCTTGTTCCCCTCGTCCGCCGTGGGCTTGGGGTTAGTGGGCTTTTTCGCACTCTTTTTGTCGGACATTTTGTGTCTCCTTTTTCGTGTTTTGTTTCTGGTGTCTGGTTAGACCTACGCCGCGAATTATACCAAAAAACTTGCGGCAAGGTCAAGGGGGTTTGTGAAAAAATTTTCAGAAGATTTGTCAGAAGATTTTACCGATGTTTCTCCTCCCTTCTCGCAAGTCTCTTGCGAATCATCTTCAACATTCTGGCGTCGATGTGACACCAGTTCTTGTTGCCGTTCGCCCATGTAATCATCAGCGCATACTGCCCAGACCTTGGGCGGACTGCAAGGCGCGAGGCATCGCAGTACCCGAAGCCAGCGGCACAGTACAGCGCGTCGTCAAGGTTCCACAGCAAGCACGAATCGTACAGTTCGTAGATGAACAGTTCGGGGTTCAACTCTTCAAGCGTCATCCTCCCGTTCCTCCTGTTGTTCTGGTTCTGGGTTCAGCCGACAACCCCCTGCGAAGCACTCGCCACGCACGTTGTCAAGGCATCCTTGGTATGGACACGGATGGCTCATCTCGAACCTCCCGTGTACGTCACGCAGGCCGTCAGCGTAGCCGCCGCCAGCCAGTACACCGCCATGCGCCAGTCGCACTTGACGGCATACGGCACTGCCGCACACACGTCAAGAGTAATCAGCACCGTCGGGAATATCCATTCTGGTTTCATGTTCATCCCTTCTGGCCTATGTCTGCGAGAACCGTTGCGACCTGCCTCCCGCTCATGGAGCAGAACTCTGCTTGGCATCTCGCAAGCACGATGGCCGTGCCGTGAATCTTCAACCTGTCGCCAACCATGCTCCTCTTGGCGAGGAGCGATGTGGCAACCCTGTTGACGGGCGCATCGTTGCGGCGTGCGTTGTCGTCCACGACAATCACCACCTTGCGTCCGCCGTCGGTGAGCGTGCCGTCGTCGAGCCAGACGGGTGCTGGAACCACGCCGTCCGTCACGTCGGAGCCAGCGAGCATGACCCGCAACACCTTGTCGATGTCGAGGCCAGCCCTCGTGTGGACTTCGACGCGCTTGGCGTTTCCGTCCACGTCAATCTTCACCACGTTTGTCATCAGCATGCTTGCCCTCCTCCTGCTTTATCAGGATAATCAGTTCCGTCATGGCCTTCGCTATCTCCTGCAAACTCTTGGCCGCAGAGATGATGGCGTGAGCCGCCTGCATTTCGATGTTAGTCATGTCGCCTCCTGTTTAGTAGTCATCGTCATCGTCCCAGTCATCGTCGTCGAAGTCCTCCTCATCTTCACTTACGTCCCCCCCCCCGTCCTTGGCGTCGTCCTTGCGTTCGCCCGTCAAGAACTTTATCTTGTTGTTGATGAGGTCGATGAGCCATGACCTCGCCTCGCTGACGCTGTACATCTTTGGCATCACCAAGGCGCACTTCTGCTCCTCCTCGCACAGGCCAATCTCGTCAAGTTTTGGTTCGCGGGAGTAGCCGAGGCAACTGTCGAGCCGCCTGCCTTCCTCCTCTCCGAGTTTGACCCACGACCTGAACACGCCATTGCGGAACACGGCGTCGTTCCCGCAGATGAAGTTTATCATGCCGAGGTCGGAGAACTCGTCGCTGTCCTTCAACTTGATGACTACCTGCCCGTGGTCGTCCGGCCCGTTGGGGTTGACGAGCAGGCCAGTTGAACTTGCCACGCCCCACAACTCCACGCCAATGCCGAGCGATTCGAGTATCTCCGTGAGCGTCACGGCCGCCGCACCGCACACGGCCAACTCGCTTGCGTCACGGCCACACGAACCGCCGAACCCCATGTAAACGCGGACGACGCGCTTGGTTGCGATGCAACGCCTCACGCCGCACCAGAACTTCTCCTGTCCGTCGAGGTATCTGCCGATGTCGATGATGTCGCCCTCCTCCATCCTCTGCTTGAACTCCCACCGTGCCTCGGTGAAGTCGGCGCAGTTGATTTCGGACATGATGCCAGCGGTCAGCGACGCCTCCTTGTTCACGTCGTGGTTGCGGAACCTCCGCTTGACGGTCTCCCACGAACCGTGGAATCCGCCACGCGCCTCCTCAAGCGTCTGCCATTGGCTCTCGTTTGACGGATGCTTGAACTCCTTGGGTCGCTCGTCGGCGTAGTCGATGAACTCCGCAACGGAGTTGAAGAACTTGCTGTACATCTGCCTTGCCATGCGTACCTCCTTCTTGCTTGTCTTGATTATAATACTTGCTCTTGACTTGCGTCAAGACTTGCAGTCCGGGGTTTACATATAACATATTACGTAGGTAATATGTTATATGTAATTCCCCCTTCACCCCTACGCCTTCATGTTGAAGTTGAGGGCGGTGCTGATGCCCTGCTTCTCGGCGTCAGTCCAGCCGACCGTGAACCTATCCTTGACGAACCTGTCCGTCGCCCCGTTCAGCAACCACCTCACGGCGTTCACCACGAAGCGGGTCGAGCAGATGCGGCGGAAGCGGTTGGCCTTGATGCCGTCGCGCACCCTCTTGACGAACCCCTGCACCCACTCCCTCTGGGGCTTGGGCAGGATGTTCGCAATCTTCGTCTCCAACTTCACGTCGTAGTCAACCTCGATGGTCGAGCAGACGAAGCGGTCGAGCGTCGCCGCGTCAAGACGGGAGCGTCCCACGTACATGGCGTCGGGGCCAGTGCCGTAGGTGTTCGCCGTGCAGACGATAACCGTGTCCTTGTGGCGGCGGATGAGGCCTTCGGGCGTGGCGAACGTGCCGTTGGCTATCGCCGTGTTCAACTTCACCAGCATCGACGCATCGGCGTTGTCGATTTCGTCGAACAGGATGAGGCCGCCCTCGGCAAAGACGCGCACCACCTCGGAGCGGTGGAACACTCCGTTGATGTCGCACCGCCCCACCATCTCCGCGCTTGTCGTGTCGGGCGAGAAGGAAATCTGGGCGAAGTGTTCGTTGAACTTGAAGTCGTCCTTGGGAACCTTGTACAGTTCCACGGCGGCGTCCATAGCCAGCGTTGACTTGCCCGTACCAGCGGGGCCTACGAGGTAGGCGATGCCCGTCACCCGCAGGGTGTTGAGCAAGTCCTCCGTCTTGTAGTGCTTGAGGTTCTTCATCTCCTCCTCTTCCCGCTTCCTGCGCTCCTCCTCCTCGCGCCTCTTGCGTGCCTCCTCCTGCTTCTTGCGGAGTTCGGCAAGTTCCTTGCGGAGTTTCTCCGCCTCCTGTTGCTTGCGCTTCATCTCCGCTTCTGCGGCCTCGGCCTCCCTCGCACGCTTGGCGAGTTCGTCTTCCTTCTGACGCGCCTCGGCGTCGCCGTCGTCGCCGAACAGTTCCTTCCACAAGTCCTCGCGCTTCTTGCCGCCGTCGCCTTCCTTGGCGTCGGGGGTTGGCGTGGGCTTGCCCTGCTCGTCGGGAATCGGCATGGGTTGTGGCCCATCCGGGTATGGCTTGCCAGTGTCGGGGTCGGTCGGAGAATCCTCTTGGCCTCCACCCTGCTCGCCTCCACCCTGCTCGCCACCCTGACCGTCGTCGTCCTGCCTTGGCGTGTCGCCGGGTTCGCCCTGCTCGGAGCCGGGGCTTGGCGTGTCGCCCTTGTCGTCGGTCTCTACGGGAGTGTCGCCGGAACCGGGCTGGCCCTCCTCGCTTCCGCCAAGTCCACCACCCTCACGGGCGGTGTCGCCGCTCGTGTCGCGCTTCCCGGCACGAAGGTCAGTCCTCGCACCAGCGTCGTCGGTCACGACACGGTTGGCGTCGTTGGCGTGGGCCTCCAGCAGGGAGATGATGTCGTTCGCTCCGACCTTGTGGCCGAGGCGACGAGCCTCCTCGCGGAGTTCCGCCCTGTACTGCGCAAAGTTCCCCGGCAGGTACTTGGCGCGCAACGCCTTGATTTGGGATTCAGTCATGTGTTTACCTCGCTTTCGTTTATGGTTGTCAACTGTCGCACCGACTGTTTAGTACGACCCGTTGATGTTGGTTATTATCTTCTCGCAGTCATCGTCGTCCACCCAGACGGCGACGCCGCTTGTGAGTACGACATACCATCTTGCACCCGCCTTGTACAGGCGTTCGGCTGTCCGAGCCTCGGCAGACACGGGTGATGTAGTAGATGTTCAGCCACACTTTCGTGACGACTGGAGTGCCATCCTCCAGTGCGTCAATCGAGTTGACCTGCACAAGGTACGGCTCCCTTGCATCGCCCATGTCAGACGCCCTCGACTTGGGTGAATCCCTCGGCCACGAGGAAGTCAGCCACGTTGAAGTTAGCCGCCTTCTTGAGCGAGATGTACCACACGCCGCTCACCCTCGACCACCTAAAGCCGTGGGTCTTCAACTTGTTGCGCATCTCCTCGCTCGGACGCTTCTCGAACGAGAGTTCGATTCCGCCGTGCGCCTTGTTGGTGCGCCACACCTTCTCGCCAAACCCCTTGCCAGCGGGGACGCGCTGTCCCTTCTGCTTTACGACGAGTTTGCACTTGTCCTTGCACCCCGCCATCTCAATCATGGCCTCGACATAGGGCTTGTCGTCCTCCGTGCAGGTCACGATTGCGTACCGCTTGGCGCAGTCGATGACGTTGACCGCGCCGTTGCGGGTCTGGCTGGGCTTCTCGACTATCTCGTAGCCGAGGTTGGTCTGGATGAGCGTGGTGATTGCCAATGCCACGTTCTCTGTTGTCGTGTCACTCATGTGTTCCTCCTTCTTGTTTACTTGCTCCTGTTCTTCGCCGCCTTGAACCGCTCGTAGAGGTCGCCCCCTCCGAGGTAGTCAGCGAACGCCTTGAGGTGTCGCGCCGTCGTATTGCTTCCGCCTTCGGGACGGGATACCAGTACACCGCAGTGGTTGACGGCTCATACGCCGCGACAATCTGCGAGTAGGACGAGAGGAACACAGCCTTGTTCCCCCGCCCGTCGAAGTACGTCTCGATTGCGAACGCCTTTCCGTTGCAACCGAGGTCGTGAACCTTCGGAATCTGAATCGGGAATATCATACGAACCTCCTATCCGTTGTACCCTATTTCAGTGTTGAACATCTTGGCGATTTCCTGCGCCTTGCACTTCGTCAAGTTCTTCTTGATGAAGGTACGCTCCCCATTCGGGGAGCATACCGTGAGGATGACCGCCCAGCCTGTCCGACCCGCACTGAATCGAACCGCTTGGTAGGACATGGCTTACCACTCCTCCGCCGACTTCGGCGCGTCAACCTCTGGGGCGTCTGGCTTTCTGAAGTCCATCATGTGTTCCTGCATGTACTTCAGCACCTCGTCCTTGGACTTGCCCTCTTTGATGAGTTCGTCCATCTTGGCCTCGTCCTTGGCGATGTCCCAGCCCATCTTCTCGGCGGATTCACGCGACTGCTTGGCGAGTTCCTTGAGCGAGACGGGAATCTTTGGCGCATTGGCGACCTCTTTCGCAATGCCGATGGCCGCCGCAATCATGCAGGCGTCCATCTTGTTCAGGCAGATGGCGGCGAGGTGCGGGGTGACTGGCGTCTTCTCGCCCTTGCCGATGACGACATGGTACTTGTCGTACTCCGTGCCGTCAAGCGTCTTGACGTAGAATGGAACCGCGTCGCCTCCCTTGAACGTCTCGTCCGCAATCTCGAACTCGACCTCGTGACCTTCTATTGTCTGCTTCTGCATTTGTGTTTCCTCCTTGTGTGTTTTCGTTTGTGTTTGCCAGTCCCGACACCCGTCAGAACTGGAGATTGTTGATGAGTTCCACCACCTCGTCGAACTTCGCGCCAAGGGCGACGCGCAACTCGATGTCCTCGCAGGCCTTGCTACGCTTCGCGTCAAGTTCCTCAAGGTCGGCGCGCAGGTTGTCAAGCCGCTTGACCGCCCTGTCACTCTTGTCACGCACCGCCTCAAGCCTCTCGGCGGCGTCACCCTTGATGCAGGCCTCGCCACCACTACTGCTGATGAGGTTCTCGACAGTGTAGGAGTAGGACGAGTAGTTGAGGCCGAACTTCAAGCCGTGGTTCTTGAGTATGCGAGCCACATTTTTGTCGAAGTTGTCGAACTCCTCCTTGATGAGCGCGACTGCCTTCGCCTTCATCTTGTCGGCTTCCGCGTCAAGGCAGTTGGAGAGTTTTTCAATCTCCACAGCCAGCGCATCCCTCTTGTCCTGCGACTTTTCGAGAATCTTCTTGCGCAGTAGTTCCCGCGTCGCTTCCGTAATCCTTGCCATGTTGTTTCCTCCTTGTGTGTTTGTGTGTTGTGTTGTTTACCTGACGACGGAAAGCAACTCTGCCTCCATCGCCTCCAATTCCATGAGCCGCCGCTGTTCGTTCTCGATGTGAGTGCGCTTGTACGCAATCAGACCTTGAACGTACTGCAACGTCTTGACCGTGGGAGTGCGGCGCACGTCCCTCGCAAGTCTTCTCATATGTGCTGGCATTACTTGACCTCCTCGCTTGTGATTTCCCGTTTGTAGTCCATGTCCCCGTAGTCGGAGACGCCAACGCTTGATTCCGCGTCAAACAACTTGTCGCCACGATTGGCAACCTCCTCCGCCCACTCGTTCGCGTTCTCGTAGTCCACCCCTTCGGGCAGTTCCACGACTACCTGCTTCGTGTAGGTTTCGGTGATGGTGAATTTCGCCTTCATGGTATCGTGAGACTATCGTGAGATAATCGTGAGATGGTTTTCACCCCCTCACACTCCCCCTATAATATAATAACACATAATATTATTTACTCTAAGGGGGTTTAAGGGGGATGAAAAGCATCGTGAGATTATCGTGAGATAGTCGTGAGATTTTACCACGCCATGAGCCAGCCGACGAACACCTTGCAGAGTGCCGCCACGCCAGCCGCAATCGGGAAGCCGACCGCTATCCCGCACCACATCCCGTTGATGAATCCGGCCCCGTATTGACGCTCGTTCCACGTCAACTTGCGGCCCTCGCGCTTCTTCCTCGGCTTCTTCGGGAGCGTCGGAACGGGTATCTCCTCCGGCGGTGGCGGAAGGCCGATGTTCTCCGCTATCTGCTCCATGCTCATATCGCGCACCCTCCCACCATGTGCCTCAAGGCAAGTATTGCCACAGTCAACTGCGCACAGTTCAAGAGCAGGTTGTGCGTCCTCACGCACACCTCTCCACCTCTGTCGCGCCTGTTCTGGTACTCCTTCGCCTTGGCTCTCAAGGCGTTGCGCTTCTCCGTCAACGCCGCGATAGCCTGTCCGATGGCATATCGTGCCATGTCATACCTCGCTTTCTTTTGCTGGTTGTTTGCTTGTTTCGCCCTACTGGGGCATCGTCAGTCACGCGCTTTTTAGCGTGAGACAAGCGTTTTTTCCGCGTCAAAAACACGGAAGACACGCGTCAAGGGGCTTTTTACACTCCTTGACGCGCGTCAACCGCTTTTCATGCTCAACCTTGGACGCATTTTGGACAATTACGCGGCCTTCTTCATTTCCTCAATCATGCGCTTGAGGGTCGCAACCTCGTCTTCGAGTTCCGCCTTTGTGGGCTTGCGCTTCTCCTCGCCACCCTCGCCCTCGTCCTTCGCGCTCGCCTTGCCGAACTTCTCGCGGTATTTCAGCCCAGCCGCGACCGCCTCTTCCCGCGTCTTGAACTCGCCGCGTATCTTCATTCCGTACTCGTACCCCACGTCGGACACGAGACGCAACCCCTTGCCGTCCTTGCATGAGACAAGCACGGACCATGCCCCCACCTTGCGGTCGTGCAAGTCCTTGAGCGTGCCTACCGCGCCCCTCGACTGCACCCTAAAGTACGCCACTTCGGGCAGTTTGTTGTAGTTCACCTTCGACGCTTCGCCCATTTGGGTGCAGTTGTCCACGGTGCTGTTCTCGTTGTATGTCGGCATAGTATGCCTCTCTTTCTGTTTTTCGTGTTTCGCCGTTCTGCGGCTCGTCAGTCATGCGCTTTTGAGCATGAGACACGAAACACGGCGCAATCATGGACGACTTGCGCCGTGTCGGGTATTCTCCCCTGAAAACGAGAGTTTACGCGCCGCCTTGCCGGACGTGTTTGGAGTGTAGAGAGCATATCCGACCCGAGGGACAATATACTTGAAATGTCGCTACACTCCGCGCCCTGCAACTTGACGCGCTTCCCATTTTCCGCCTGCATAGGTTATTCGTCGCGCCTATGGTGTGCAATGCACCCATTTTTCGCTATTCCCTACGCTGTCGCATATGCTATCATCGCTTGCGTGGCTATTCCAAGCCGCACCGCTCTTCCATATGCGCACCCCCATCGCTTGCGCTTTCATTCGCCGCGCAAGTAGCACCATTCCGCGTATGCAAGCACCCTTTTCGGGTGAGTTTCGTATGCTTGCCGCGTTGCGTTCGCCGTTGTCGATTTCCGCGCATTGTGCCGCGTTTCGGCGTTCGCGTTTCAGTTGTCAAAGAGCGATGTTCGGCGAACCGAACGCCTATGTAAATCAATGCAAACAAATCCGCTCACCCATCGCCACACCCCCGTTTTTATTGGAGTTTTCGCACATTCAACATTTTTTCACGTGGAGCATTCAGCGCAAAACCTCGGCTCCGGCGCGGTGTCACATAGCGACGAATTTCGGCGTATGGAATAACGCGCAACGCGTCACACGCACACGCCACGCACCCACGCGACGCACGCCAGCGCACACGAGCGCACGCCAACGCGCCAACGCACACGCGCCAACGCACGCACACACACGTGCGCCCACACACGAGCGCACACACGCGTCACGCACGCACGCACACGCATGCACGCACGCGCGAGGGCCCCCCGCCGACCCCCTCGACGCCAATCGGGAACCGTCGGCACTTCTGCGCGCGCTCCAAGTGCAATGCAATCGTCGCGTCTGCATTCGTGTTTGGCGTGGAGCGAGCGATGCAAAGCGAGGGGTGACGAATCAGAAGCGAATAACACAGGGGACGAGGTGACTGCGAAGCGTAATGAATGGGGGTATTATAGGGGGGCAAGGTATTGTTTGTCAAGTAAAAAAAATCTACAAGGGTTGTTGATAAGGGTGATGGTGGAGAGTTTTGGGGTGGGTGGGCTGAAAAAATATAAAATAAGATGTGGAAATTTTTTTGGCGTGCGAATTGATTTTGGCGTGTGAGGTGTGGTATAATTTGCGGCGTTCGCGGCACTCGGTATGCGAGGGTGGACTAGGCCGCCCGTAGCACGGGGTGGTAGCCGGGGGAGGTGGACTTGATAGCCGGGCGTTTGTTCTTCATTGGCCCGGTGAAGTTGGAAGCCGACCCTGCCGGGTGCCTGCGGACTTGAAAAAAGTTTTTGGGAGGGGTATTGACTTTGCGGATGGGTTGTGGTATATTACGCGTTGTTGACGGGGCATAGTGCCTTGTCGCGGACAACTTAAAACAGGAGAAGGTCATGGGCGGACATTCGAGTGGGCCGAGTGCTTATGAGATTCAGGCGCAACAGAAGGCGGCTGAAGAGGCGGAGGCGAAGCGAATCGCGGAGGAGAAGGCGAGGGAAGTCGCCAAGGCCAATGCGAACGCGGCCAACGCGGAGACCACGGGCGGCGAAGGCTCGAAGATGGACGGCGCGTTGAGCAAGGTGAAGCAGAAGAAGGGCGCGACGCTTGCTGGAGAGGGCGCGCAGACCTTCGGTGCGAACGGCAACCTCGGAGGTTAAGTCGTCATGGGGATGACTGCGGCACTTGTGACTATGGCCGTCGGCACTGCGGTTGCGGCAGGCGCGGGGGTTTACTCCGCAGTCGATTCGCATCAGGCGGCGAAGGCGAGCGAGAAGGCGGCGAAGGAGAACGCCCTTGCGCAGGCCGGAATACAGGGTGCGGCGGCGGCCAAGGAGGACGCGCTCCGTCAGGCGGCGGAGGCTGGAAAGGCGAAGGAGGCGCAGAACCTCGACGCCATGAACCTTGAGAAGAAGAAGAAGCGCGGCGTCAAGAGTTCGTACACTGCGACTGGTGCTGGCGCGGGTAATCTTGCTGGTACTACGCTGACGCCTATTGGCGGTGGCGAGGGTTCTACTGCGATAGCGGCGGTGTGAAGATGAGGAAACTGGTTGCCATAGTTGCGCTTGCGTTGGCGTGCGGTGGTTGCATGAACTGCTACTTCCGCGCTCCGTGGACGCGAGGAAAGATTGAAGGTTGCTACCAGTCAACGGGGTACATGGCCGGGATGACGGTGATTGCGTCGTTCCCGCAGTGCATGAGCGACTGTCCGGGAGACGGCGGGTTCCGCTTGGAGAACTGCTTTACAATACCGTTCCTCGGACTTCCGTGCCTTGTTGACACCGCTTGCGAGGCGTGCCTCGACACCGTTTTTCTTCCGGCGGACTGGATAATCTCCGAAGTCAGGGAGGAGGACTGACATGGGCGGCATGGCGAACGAGATTAGGAAGCGTTGCGAGGCCACGGTCAAGCCGATGGTTCAGGAGTTCGACGACATCAAGGGCGAACTGCGCGACATAGCGGAGAACATCTACCCGCTCGCCAAGAGGACGCTGGCCGAGGAGGTCGAGCAGGTGGGCCACAGGTCGGAGAAGCACAACGACGACAAGGTTCTGAACACTACGCCGTTCGAGGCGTTGAGGAAGGGTAGCGCGGGGTTCTTGGTGAACCTCATGAACCCGGCGATGAAGTGGTTTCACCTTGAGCCGTTCAGGTGGGCGGCGGAGAATCAGGAGGAGGACGACGGCCAGTCCTCGACGAGCGAGTACCTTGAGAGGCTTGAGGGCTTCATCTTCGACATGATGTCGAAGGGCGGCAGTTATAAGGCCTACAAGAAGATGTTTGAGCATCTGCTGTCGTTCGGGTTCGGTTGCATCATCGTGAGGGAAGACCCGAAGTTCGTGGCGGTGGCGGAGTGCCTGCCAGTCGGGACGTATGCTCTTGGCGTGGACGACAGGGGCAAGGTCATCCGCGTCAACCGCAGGTTTGCGATGACGGCGGAGGAACTCGTGAGGGAGTTCGGAGGCGGGGAGAAGGGCCTTGACGCGCTCCCGCAGGACGTGATTTCGGCTTGGAAGAACGGGAACAACGGCAAGGACGGCAACTACGTGGTCGAGTGCCTCATAGAGCCTAACACGCCGACGTTCGCGTGCGGTAGCAACGAGAAGTTGGACTACGGAATCCCGAAGTCTATGGAGTACAGGAGCATCTACTGGCTCAAGGGCCGTAGCGGTATCGGCACAACGACGGACGGGTACTCCGGGGTGCTTCGCGTCAGCGGCTATCGGTTCAATCCCATCGTCGCGCCAAGGCTCGACTGCGAGTTGGGCGGCATCTACGGCAGGGGCAGGGGGCATGACGCGCTCAACTCGTGCCGCGCTTTGCAGGCGTTGATGTTCGACGAACTTGAAATCTCCAGCAACCGCGCCGAGCCGCCGTTGCTCGCGTCAAACGACTTGAGGGAAGAGGGCCTCGACCTGTCTCGCGGAGCGGTGACGTACACCAACATGGGCGAGCAGAGGTCTGACCTCGTGACGCCGATTCTCACCAACCCGCCGACGAGCGACGAGACGCGCAAGACGGCGATGGAGTTCGAGCAGAGAATCAAGGAGTGCTTCTTCCTCGGCGAGTTCGCCACCATTGATTCGCTCAAGATGGTGAACGCGGGGGACAAGAGGACTGCGGCGGAGATTGAGGCGTTGAAGAGCGAGAACATGCTCCAGTTGGGCGGCATCGTCCTGAACCTCGAAGACGAACTCCTCGACCCGGTTGTGAACGTCTTTGTCGCGTATGCGCTCAAGAGCAAGATTGTGAAGTTGAACGGCGAGGTTCCGAAGTTCGCAAAGGGCGAACTCGTGCCGCGCTACATCGGCAACTTGCAGTTGGCGCAGAGGACGCAGGAACTGGCTTCGATGGACGGCTCGCTGAACTTTGCAATGGGAATAGCGGGGAACGGAACGAAACTCAATATCCCCGCCGCCGCGCAGGTTCTCGACAACTTCGACTTCGACAAGATTGTCCGCGCTCGCCACAAGATTGTCGGCGCAAGCGACACCGGGCTTCTGTCGGGCGAGCAGGTTGGCAAGATTCGCGGCGAACGCCAGAGGCAGATGCAGGCGGCGCAGGACGAGCAGGAGAAGGCTCGTCAGGCGGAGATTGAACTCCAGAAGATGAAGGCCGCCGCGCAGAGCGGAAGGGCGATGGAGAGCCAGATGAGGGCAGGGCAGTTGGGCGGCGACATGGTTGCCGCGATGGGAGGATATGACTGATGGCTGGGCGTGACAGGACAAGCCTTCTCGAAAGGGCGGACGAGCAGTTGAAGGCGGAGCAGGAGCGGACGCGGTTGCGCGACCGCGCCAACTCGCTCCTGTCCTACGAGCCGTTCGTCGATTGGGCCGGGGAACTCATGGCGAATGTCGGGTTCTTCGGCGAGGGCAGGGAACTGACGCCCTACCAGCAGGGATGTCGCGGACGCATCGTGCAGGAAATCGAGAAACTGTGCGAGCAGGGCGACAACGGAGCGGATTTCTTGGCGCGGGTCTTCAAGGAGAAGGTGCTTGCGCCAAGGACACGGAAACAATAAAGGCACGGAGAAAAATCATGAACAGACTATTCGGATTCGGAGGTGGCTATGGCGTCAACTTCCTCATGGCCCCGGAAGGGGGAGCGGGAGGAGAAGGCGGTGGAGGCGGCGGCGGCTCTGCTGGGACTGGCGGTGGCGGTTCTGGTGGTGGCGGCGCAGGCGGTGACGGTGGTGCGGGAGGCACTGGCGGAGGAGAAGGCGGTGCAGGCACTGGCGGTGGCGGCGGCACGTTCAGCGGACAGGGCGGCGAAGGCGGCGGAGCCGGAGACGCCACGAAGGGCGGTGCGCTCGGAGGGGCCGGAAACGGCGGAGCCGGGGCAGGCGAAATCGACTGGGACAAGATTACCGACGACGAATACTTCGGCAAGGTAGAACTCCCCACGGTCGAGGGCGTCAACATCAACGCCGACCACATCAAGAAGACCTACGGTGAGTTCCTGCGCAAGCACCACATCTCGCCGGAGGCCGTCAAGGACTACCTCGCAATGGAGGGGGCCACGTTCAAGAAGGCCTACGACGCCGCCAAGGAGAAGGAGGCGGCGGAGACGAAGGCCGTCAAGGAGAACTTCGACGCGCAGGGCGAGGCACTCAAGAAGAACTTTTCGGAGGCGCAGATTGAGACCGCCGTCGGCGCGCTCTCGACGTTCGCCGACGACAAGGACTTCATGCAGATTGCAACGACGAACCTGTCGAACAACTCGACGCTCGTCAAACTCCTGCTCAACTGGGCCGAACACCACAAGGTTGACGGCACCACTGGCGCAGGACAGGGGCAGGGCGGCGGAGGCCTGTCCGGGTTCGCCGAGAGGTGGACTGGAAAGAAAATCTAAAAAATTTGGAAAAGGGTATTGCATCGTGAGACCGTCTCGTGATATAATACACACCAAAGCACGGAAAAGCGGAAGACGTCACCAGACCGCTCGTTCTTCTGGCGACAACAGAAATGAAGGAAGGATGAACCTATGGTAATCGACCAGGGTGCATTTACGCTGCGGGATGTTGCCGCCCGAATGGATAAGTCGGGTGAGAAGTTCAACAGCGACATGGTGAACCTCGTCTATGAGACGAATCCGCTTTTGCAGGATTTGCCCGTTGTCGAGGCAAACGACGGCTCCTCGAACATCACGACCTATCGTGTTGCTCTCCCGGAGGCGAAGTTCACGGGCTACCGCGAAGGCGTCAAGCCCAGCAAGGGAGGCGTGACGAGCGTCCGCAACACTGCGGCGCACATGGACGCCATCATCGAGATGTCCCAGCGCGAGTGGGACGAGGCCCCCGACAAGAACGCGTTTCTCGCTGACGCGGCCCTCGACCAGATTGAGGCGATGAACCAGAAGCAGTCCCGCGAGATGATTTACGGCAGTCTTGCCAAGAACGTCCGTGGCTACAACGGCTTCTTCGCCCATCAGGAGAAGTGCGGCTTCACAATCGGCGGAACCGTCATCGAGACCGACGACAAGAAGCCGTCGTTCTACATCTTCAACGCTGGCGGCGACTTCACGCTGGGAAGCCTTGACGCGCAGGGCCGCGCCACGTCCATCACGGCGCAGTCCGTCGATTCGATGAGCGCGACGAACCTCCGCTCCATCGGTCTCGTCGGCGTCGGCACGCGTACCGTTCGCGGCTTCTACCCGCGCGGCACGACGGCTGGCATCAAGAAGGGCCAGTGGAAGGAGCATGAGACGCTCATGGACGAGAACGGCGGCAAGTACGAAGGTTGCTCGCAGTTCCTGTCTTGGGACTTCGGCCTCGACATCCGCGACTGGCGTTATGCCGGGTGGATTCGGAACCTTGACGTGACCGCGCTTGAGAAGCGTGGCGCGGAGCATTACATCAAGGAGATGCTCCGCCGCCTCGTGACCCGCGTCGGCGGCGGCAAGCAGGACGGCGCGAAGTGGCAGTGGGTCATGCCGCTCATGGTGTTCGAGGGCCTCCAGACGGTCTTCGAGCGTCTGACGATGAACAACGCCATCCAGTACGCGCAGATTCAGGATGTCCTCCAGCCTGTCCTCTGGGGCAAGCGGGTCGTCATCATGGACTGCATGAACACGGCGGAGACCGCTCTGCCCGTGCAGTCCTAACCGTGAGGCTGGCGGGGCGCGTCAAGGCTTGGCGCGTTCCGCTGGCCGCACAGAAATCTCAAACAGGAAGGAATACGACAGATGAAAATCCACAAGGATTTGATGACGCACGACGGGAAGGCACTTGTCCAGAACAAACTGGACGCCACGCTCGTCGGCAAGTTGATTGACCTCGGTTTCAACGGGGACTTCGACCACAAGAATCCGTCTTGGAACATGCTCTTCTTCCAGACAGACGGAGGCTCCGGCGACGCCAACGCCTCCCTCGTCGTGACGATGAACGTGTACTCCGGGCAGACGGTTTCCGGCGCGAACAACGCGGCCAAGGCCGCTTCGCTCGTGGATGCGGCGAACCTCATCGGCTCCGTGGTCGTTCCGCTCTCGCTCATCAAGAGCGGCGGCGTGTTCGGCATCAAGATGCCGACTGGCCTCAAGCGGTACTTCACCATCAACTTCACGGTGAGCAACCACTCCCTCGGCACGACTGCGCCGAAGGTTTCGGCAGGCATCACCGACGAGGTTGACACCGACCTCCGTCTCGACTGGACGAACTACAAGGCGGCCACTGGCACGTCTGCGGTTCGCCAGCGTAGCCAGAACGTCGGCGCGGCCATCGCCGGAAGTGGCGATTCCGCCCTTTAAGGCGGAGTAGCCACTGCGCAAGAACTTCACCTGCGGCATTGGTGTCGGTTTCCGTGCCGCCAGTGTCGCAGGTGGATTCTTTTGAAGAACCACCATGCACGGACAATGGAGAACGCAGATGAGCAAGAACAAGGAAGAGACCCCCGCACCCGCTCCGGCAGAGGAGCAGAAGCCCGTAGAGGGCGAAGGCGCGGAGACGCAGGGCGCGGAAGCACCCGCACCCGAAGCACCCGCTCCGGCAGAGGACAAGCCGAAGGAGCCGGAGGCACCCAAGGAGACTCCAAAGGAGGAGACGAAGCCCGTTGACGTGAAGCGCACTTGGCGCGCCAAGATGAACTGCCAGATGCCCACGCGGGACTTCCTGAAGAACGAGACAATCGAACTGTTCGACAGCGAGGTCACTCCCCGCCACCGCGCACTGTTCGAGTGCCTCACGCCGGAGCAGGCGGAGCCGAAGAAGGCAGACCCCGACCTGTCGGTGATGGTCGCTCGCCTCAAGGCGGCGAAGATTCCGATGAAGAAGAACATCACGGACAAGGAAGTCCGCGAACTCTTCGACAAGTTCCTCGGAAGCGGCGCGACCGCCGGGCAGATTTCCGGCGACGCCAAGTAAGGAGCGAAAGCGATGAATGGGATAACAGTCACCATAAACGACAGGACAAAGGCGGCGACGTGCCGCGAGACCGTCGCCCTTTGCGCCAAGTACAGGGTGACTGTTTCCCCCGCTCTCGAAGGGAACGGGTTTCTCGTTCTGCACAGGCGTCACGTGGGACACGGCGCGCCGGACGGCAGACAGGTGTTCATAGGAGGCGACAAGGTTGTCGATTCCGTGAACAAGTGGGACATGAACGAGGTGTACGCCGTCGTCAATCTCACGACCGAAACTGCGGAGGACGGAACGAAGACGACTGGCGGAGAACTCGACCTTCGGTACAAGAACATCTGTCAGGACTTCATCGAGAAGCACGGAGCGGGTGCGAACGCCCCGCTCGTGTTCGCAATCTACGACACCGACGGCGGCGGACTTGCCGGAGAGGGCGAGTTTGACGTGAAGGTGGTGGAGCCGTACTACATCAGCGAAGACCAAGACCTCACCATGTTCGTGGGGCCTCGCGGTTCGAGCGTGACCGGCGTGCGTCTTGTCGGCGTTGACGGGTCTGGAAACTACGTTTACGAGTTCCAGTTCTCCGACGGCACGAGGCACAACCTCACGTGTCCCCGTGGCCCGACAGGGCTGTCGTCGAACGGCATGTACGCCCTAAACAAGACAACCGGGAAGTACCATGTCGTCAACGTGACGACGAACAGCCTCGGCCAGTTGTCGCTCAAGGTTGACCCGGACGCGCTTGACGAACTTCCCGCCGACACCTCCTATGTCACGCTGAACGACGTTCAGTCAATCACGGGCGCAAAGACCTTCCTTGCGAAGATTGTCGCCAACGGCGGAGTTGAAGGAAATGTTGTCGGCGACGTGACTGGCAATGTGACTGGCAATGTGACTGGCGGCCTTGACGCGAGGAACGGCGAATCGCAGGCGTTGGTAAAGAAGCAGGCTCGCGGCGACAACTCGGAGAAGGCGGCAAGCACATCGTTCGTGCATGACGCGCTGATTGGCGTGGGGAACGAGCCGCTGTTCACGATGCGCTCGTTTTCGGAGGACATGCGCACGCAGACTGGAGGGATATGGGTTCCGCTCCCGACGCAGAACAGGATGTACGGCCTAACTGGAAGCACGTTCCTGTCGAAGACGGATTTCCCGGAGGCATACGCCAAGTTGCTTGAGAAGTTCAACGACGCCTCTTTGCACAGGACTTCGACGAGCCACAAGATATACTACGGCTATTCGTACAGGAACGCGGACGAACTCGACTACGAGAACTTCAGCGACGCGACGGAGCCGTGCATCGGACTTGGTAGCGGACAGATGCTTCGCACTGACAACGCCTTTGCGCAGGTTTCCAACGACCAGTATTTCGAGTTCGTCATAAGGTTCAAGACGCAATATCCGAGCAGTGCCACCGGGCTTCTGTCTGTGAAGGAGCGTTGGCACGTCAACGGCGAGCAGTACGTGAACAGCGGCTACATCATGCAGTACACGCAAGACACGCTCTACACTGCGGCGGAGTACACGAAGGAAGTGCTTGGCGTGGAAGACGGAGACCCGATGATTGGGAAGTTGCCGCGATACTTCGGCGTGCATGTGAACGTCAAGAACTCGCACTTCGAGGTGTACGGCTCCAGCAACGGCACGTCTTGGAACGTGTTTAACACGACCAACCTCAACCACAGCAAGGGCAATCTGACGGCGAACACTTGGTACACGGCGCACATCGGGCGCGACGCGTCTGGCTGGTTCTTCGAACTGCGCGACGGCAACGACGAGAACAGCGGCGGCATCAAGCGTCTCGGAAGCGCGTCGTCCATGCCGAACATGGACGCGGAGATTGTAATCGGCAACAGCGTGTATGCCGGGAACTACAACATCCAATGCTCCGCAATCTCGCTCAAGACGCTAAAGCAGTTCATAAACGGCTCGACGACGCCGTACTACACGGCGGAGAACAATGCAACCACGTCAACGACGAGGTTCTTCTCCGACACGAAGCGTCAGCAGATTGTCACGAACATGAGTTCGTCGTCCTACAACTTCACGCTCGACCAGACGCGCGAGGGGTTCTACCTTCCCGTGTACAGGTATCGGTACGACAGAGACAGCAACATCGACGAAATAATCCACATGAGGCTGAAGCCATGAAGAAAGCACTTTCGATTCTCGCCGCCGCTTCGTTCGGCATCCTTGCGATGGCCGAGCCGGACGACCTTGCAACGGAGGCATACGCGCACTTCGAGGCCACCAACGAGGTGCATAAGGCAGTCACACCACTTGACGCGAAGATTGACGGCGTGTCCGTCACGAACAGGAACTTCACCGTCGAGAAGATGGACGAGGCGAAGGCATACGCTCACTCGCAGGCCACGAACGCGCTTGCGGAGGCGAACGCCTACACAGACCAGACCGCCGAATCGCTGGTGGAGGACGTGACGAACGTGGTGGTTGCGACGATTGCCGACAAGGTTGGCGACGTTGTGACGAAGGAGTACATCGAGAGCCTGAACATCGAGGTCGGCATCAACTCGAACGAGGTGTCGAAGATTGCGACAAACGTGGCGTACTCAATCACGATGGACTGCCCTACCGACGTGACGCGCAACAACCACACTGCCACGTTCGTGAACACGCACAACGGCGAGACAAGAAACCTGTTCGTGCTTGGGCAGGTCAACAAGACGAGCGGCTACGCTGGTCTCATGACGGTGGAGGACAAGACGGCCCTCGACGACGCAATCGGCATCATCGAGAACTGGGAATCCTACCTCGGCGGCTCCAACGTGGTGTTCGCAATCACGAACTACATGAGCGGCACGTACTCGAAGGACTACGCCAAGTTGCGGATAACGGAACTGCGCGACGGGCAGTACAACGAAATCTACGACAGCCGCAAGGAGATACTCGTCCACATCACGAACGAGACGGAGCGGTGCAAGCAGGAACTTCTCGGAGAGGTTGCGAAGACGAACGAGTGGGTTCAGGGGGCAATCGACCTCAAGGCTGACAGGGCGTGGGGCAAGTACACGAGCGACGGCAGTGACGCGCCGGAGGACAACGTGGTTTACATGACCGCGCCAAGCACGATATTCGGAGCGGGAAACGACTTCCAGCGAGTGAGCGTCGGCGAGGGCGCGATATGGGTTCTCGCAGACCGTGGCGCGCCAGTCTATACCGCAGGTGACGAGGGCGTGTTCAAGTTTCAGGACATCGGCGGGACAAACTACTTCGGCTTCGCAAAGTCTGATTCCTACATGATTGGTTGCGACACGGACGGAATAACGGTGCAGAACAGCGTCGTGTTCCTTCGGTACGGAATCAACATGGCTACGTACCCGACGATAATGTACAAGACATCGCTCGTTGACGGCGAGCCTTGGATTGCGCTGAACGATTCGTCCGGCAACCCGATACCCGGCTCACCAGTCACGGTGCAGTGGGACGAGGGAAGCACGGAGGACGAGAAGGTGGCGATGATTGCCGTCGGCGTGAGGCCTTCCGGGTTTTTCACGGCGCAGATTGAACAGGCCGGAGGAAGCAAGTTCTTCACGAACATGGAGGCAGACTTCCAAGGCGGACTTACATGCACGAACACCGCGCTTGGCGTGACTGGCGTAATCTACCCCGTGTTCAACGGGACTGCCGTTGAGTGGCAGTGGAGGGCGAGGTGATGGAGGAGTTGCGCCAGATTCAGGAAATGTTCGAGAACGCCATGCTCTACATGTGCGTGGCGGCTCTCGTGTGCATTTCTGTCGGCGCGTTCCTCTACGCGACAAGGGGGTACGTAGGCCCAGTGCTTGACAGAATCCGCAGGATGTCGCCTTTCGAGCAGGTCTTCATCGCAATCATGGTCGGCGGCATGTGCCTCTACGGTGGGGCGAAGGGAATCCACTACGACGGCGGCATACGCGAGAACCAGTCAAGCCCGTCGCTCATCACGAACTCCACGGTGCGCATAACTTGGGAGCGCGTGCCGGGAGCCGTCCTTCCGCTCGATTCGCCTGTTTACATTGATTACAGGCTCAAGGGAAGCACCGACGAGTGGGGCCTTCTGGGACAGGCCACCGTGCGAGACGGCATCTTCGAGACAACTCTCGCCAACGCGGAGGACTACGAGTTCAACGTGTGGGCGTACTACATCCCGCCGGAGCCTGTTCACACAAACGGCGTGTGGTCGTTCTCGACGATGAGGGACAGGAAGAACGAGAACATACTTCCGTTGAGGACGATAATAAAGGCAGATGTCGAGATACTGTCTCCGCCAAACCTGAAAGGAAAACAGTTATGAAGAGGATTGTTGCAGTAGCGTTGTGCGCATTGAGCCTGTGCGCAGTCTGCGGGGAGACGGAGGTCTTCCGCCTGTTGCGCGACAAGGACAGCGGGGCCACGTTCGTCGTCGGCGTTGACGGCGTTGCGAGGCCGTGCCAACTGCTCACGCTGGAGCAGTTCTACGCGGTCACGAACATGGTGGAGAAGTGGTACGCGCAGATGAACTCCACGAAGGAGGGGCGCAAGTCCCTACACGGCGACAAGGTGGGCAAGCCGGAGGTCACTACGAACGATGTCGGAATCATAGTCAAGCGTCAGAAGTACGAGGACGGGTACGTCCACGAGGAGACCGGGCGCATCATGCCGAAGGCGAGGAGGGCCAAGGCCAAGGTTCTGCCGGATGCTCCGCCTGCGCCAAGTGCGATTGTCGTAAAGAAGCCGTCGAACATTTCGCAGAGGCATTTCGAGATGCGTCAAGCGAAGGAGCGCGTCAAGATGCGTCAAGCGAAGGAGCGCGTCAAGAAGGGCATACCCAAGACGGTCACTATACGCCACGACGCGACAACCGGGAAAGACGAGGTGGTCGAATGAAGATGCTTGCAGTAGTTGCTCTCGCGCTTGCCGCCATTGCGTCGGAAGCCGCGCCGAAGTTCGTCACCGCGAGGATGATGAAGCGGAACGGCCTCACCGACGAGCAGTACGATATGGTGTGGAACATGGGACTTCGCCCCCGGATAGAGGTTGCGGCGGCGAGGGACTGGGTTTTCCGGGCAAGCAGGTACGAGAACGTGCGCGACTGGCTCGACGAAATCGGCAAGACCAACGACTTCGCAAGGCTCGCGGCGAGAGTTCCACACCTCACGGAGACCAACGCCATGCTCGTCGCCACGAACAAGGTGCTGAAGTTCGAGGTCAAGGACTGGCGCGACAAGGCTGACTACTACTGGGACGGGTGGACTAACTCCTACGCCACGGCCACGAACTACCTGTCGAAGTATTCGGTTGCGACGAACAACCTTCGCGTGGCGTGGCAGAACTACGTCAGCGCAAGCAACAGGGCGGAGGTCGCGGAGGCCGTCGCCGTCGCCAAGGCCAACCTCATACAGGGCGAGATTGACAGGCTCAAGGGCGAGAAGGCGGACCTTGAGGAGAAGATTGCGAGCGCGGCCTACATCGCGCTACGTCCGTGGCTCCGCCTCAAACTCGCGGCAGTCGAGGCGGCCATAGCGAAGTTGGAGGAAAAGGCGGCGAATTGACGCAGTTCGCCGTTGAACCAGAAGACCGTTATATGATATAATATAAGGCGCAAGGAGAGAGAATGACGACCGAGGAACTTTGGATGAAAATAGACACGAAGATGTCTATAATGGATGGCAAACTCGACGAGGTTGCCACCACTGTCCGGCTCCATGAACAGGCCCTCGCCAACGACAAGAAGAGCATTGAGGCCGTGAAGCAGGAGGCGAAGGAGCAGTACAGCAAGTTGGAGGCGAGGATTGCGAAACTTGAGCGGTGGATGTGGTTCACTCTTGGCGCGGGAGGCGCGGCTGGAGCGGGGATAGCGAAACTGCTCATGTAGGGAGAGGAAGATGCTCAAGATGATACTCGACTTTTTAGGCGGTATTTTCGAGGCGGTTGGCGGGTTCTTCAAGTGGAGGGCCTCGCCCAACGAGCAGTACAGGTCTGCCGAGAAGGATGTCGAGAAGAACGACGCCGCCATTGCGAAGAAGAAGCAGGAGGCGTCTGACGCGGTTTACGGAGGTGACGAGGTGAAGGTGAACTCTATAATCCACGGCTCGCTGTGCGTCGCCGTGTCGCTGGTTCTTTCATGCGCCGCCGGGTGCTTCAGCGGAAGCCCCGAAGTGCGCACGGTTCGCGTGCCGGAGGCGAAGTGGGTTCGCGCCGTCACGAACGAGACTGGAGCAGTTTCGCACTGGGAAGTGCCGCCATCGGTGATGACGGAACTACTTGACGCGAAAATCGAACGGGACGAACTCCTGAAACGTCAAAGAATAAACGAAAGGCTAAACTCGAAATGAAGACTATCTGGAAGTGGATATGCTCCTTGTTCACCAAGGAGAACATCGGCATCATCTGGAGGACGCTGTTCAACTCGGCGAAGTCCAAGATAACGACTGCCATTCACGACCCTGCCGTACAGAAGGAGGCGTTCAACCTCGCCAAGAGCCTTCTGACGAGCGACTTGACTGGTGAGCAGAAGAAGGAACTGTTCAACCAGAAGATGCTCGCCGCGCTCAAGGACATGGGCATCGAGGTCGGCACGTCAACGCTGAACGTCATCCGCGAACTCGCTCTTGAGGCCGTGAAGGAAGACGCGTGCGACGACTGCGTTGGGAACTGCGCGGAATGCGTTGTGAAGTCTGTGCTTGTCGCAATCGGCGTCGGACTGCTCTCGCTTGGCGCGAGTGCGGCAGTCACCACGAACGTAGTCACGAACGTCGTGTTCGAGACGCACGTCCGCTTCGACACCTACCCTGTGACGAACGGCTACGTCGAGGTGTATGGCGGGACGCTGACGACCAACAGGGTGTACGACACGCCGCGCTACATCTGGCGCAACGGCGGCCTTGCGCTCATCACGAACTACACGGACAAGGTTGTGTCCGGCACTTCCACGTCCCGCGTTTACAACGTGGAGTGGAACATGCGGCCCAACTACTACCCGGTCGCCGTGACGAACGTGTACACCAACATCTTCGTGAACGGAATCAACGTTCGGAGGTAAGCCGATGAGCGTCAAAGTCCTGCACGACAGTGCGCTTGGCGTGTGCCAGAGGGCGATGGCGGCTCTCCGTCAGGAGAACCGCTTGACCGTCATTTCACCCGACGCGCCCACAAAGGTCGAGAGGGCTTGCTACGACGCTTACGAGGCGAGCCGCCTTGAGGTTCTCTCGTCCTACGGGTGGTCATTCGTAAAGGCCGACAAGTTGACGCGAGGAGTTGCGGCGCAGGGAGAGGACGGTCGGTATTCGATTGCATACCCCGGCGACGCGCTGAAGATTCTGAACTGCTACGACGAGGACGGACACAAAATCCAGTTCACGCTTCGCGGCAACCAGAAGATTTACTCGCTTCAGCCGATATACCGCGTCACCTATATCTTCGACGAGGAGGACGTGTCGCTGTGGCCGCCTCTCGTGCAGGACGCGCTCGTCAAGACGCTCGCCAAGAACCTCTGTATCGAGGTGACTGGGCGTTCCGCAGACTTGCAGATGCTTGACGCGCAGTGCAAGGTGGCGGTGCAGGCGGCGAGGACGGACGACGCTCGCAGGAGTTCCACTGGGAACGAGGTGTACGGCAAGAACCACATCTACGAGTGCATGTGCGGTCGCAGAAACCCGTTCAAGAGGAGGGGTCTGTAAATGGTTCGCCTCGTCCAAAACAGTTTCTTCGGGGGCCAACTCGACTTCGAGATGATGGGCCGTCAGGACTACCAGCGGTACGCCAAGGGAGCCACGAAACTGTGCAACTTCAACGTGATGAAGCGCGGCGGCCTCGACAAGAGGCGCGGGTTCGACAGGATTCTCGACCTCGTTTCGGAGTTCTCGGCCTACGGCGTGCAGTCCACGACGAAGTTCAGGGCGATACCGTTCGCCTACACGAAGACGCAGGGGTTCGTTCTGCTGATGAGCGGCCCGAAGTGCGTCGTCGTCGGGACGAACCCCAAAAACCAGTTCAAGTATTACGACATCGACGACCTCGACGGCGTGTACACGGCGCAGGAGATTCAGGAACTGGACTACCAGCAGTGCGGCGACGTGCTGTTCTTGGCGCACCAGAACCACCCTCCGGCAAGGATAGTCCACGACATCGACGACGTTGGCGAGCATGGATTCCACTACTCGTCGCTCGACATCGGCTTCACGAAGTACGGCATCCCGTCAATCGTTGGCGCGTCAGGTAGCCGCATATCGGTCACGACCGACGCCGACAGCGTGAACAGCGGTTCGTCGAGTTCGCCAGTCTGGGGAACGCCGCAAGCCTCGCTTAAGACGGAACACTACGTAGCAACCGCCATGTTCGACGGTATCGAGACGCGCCCATGCACCGACTACTCCGGGAACAGCAACCCGACGACGAAGGCTTCAACTTGGAGCGGGACGACATACCGCATGCCGTGGACGGAGAGCCAGAAAATTTCTCTCACGATTACGCCACAGGCGAGGACTGCGAGCGACGGTTCGCTTGAGTACCCGACGGAGATTCGCATCTACAAAAAGGCGTTCAACTACTTCGGCCTCATAGGTGCAGTAAAGGTGACGAATCCGTCATCGGTGATGTCAGACACTGCGGCTGTCGTGAGCGGATTGACGCGGACGCAGAACTCCGACGAGACTTCCGTCGATAAGATTGACGACGACGAGGTTGAGGTCGCGTCGCACGGCAAGGGCCTTGTCGGTCTCGTAATCGAGGACGGGCAGTACGTCGAGGTGACGAGCCTCAACAGTTCCGTCGTAAAGGGGTTCGTTGACGTGGCACTCGGAAACTGCTGGTACGAGAAGACAGTCGAGGAAGGCGAGGCCGTGGCGATGACCTTCCATTACAAGGGCGCGGTTCCAGTTGACGAGAACGAAGACATGGAACTCCTCGTGACGAAGAACGCTTCCGGCGGCGCGGTTGTCGGGCGCGTCAAGATTCGCTCCGTTGGCGAGAAGGAACTCGTGGTCGAGAGGAACGACGAAGAGACGGAACAGCAGTTCCTGTCGCGTTGCGAGGAACTCTACGACGACTTCATCGCTTCGATAGGAGACGTCCAGACAGTGAGGATTCTCGTTGACGGGCTGAACGCCACGTCGTTCCGCCTTGAGGCGAACAACTGCGACATAGACATCTCGAACATCAAGGTGACTAACACTCCGTCGAGCATAGGCAACGTGACGTTCGACGACACCTACATCACGCCGGACGCGAGCATCACTCCAATCGACACAAGCGATGACATACCGATGTCGGCAACCGGGGACTATCCGGCATCCGTCTCGATTTCGCAACAGCGTCTCATCTGGGCGTCGTCGAAGAAAGACCCGGAGCGGATATGGATGTCGGAGATTGGCGACTTCTACTCCTACGAGGTACACGAGATAATGGTTGCCAACGACGCCATCGACTTCTCGTTGCCAGTGACGCGCTTCGCCAAGATAAACCACATCGTCGAGATGAGGAAACTCCTGCTGTTCAACAGTGCGTGCGAGTGGCTTGTCGATTCCGCGTCATCCATGCAGGGCTTGACGTATGAGACCATTCAGGCGTACCCGCAGTCCTACTCCGGCAGTTCCGCTCGCCTCAAGCCGATAATCTGCAACAACTCGCTAATCTTCTGCGAGCGTACCGGGCAGAGCGTGAGGCGTTTCGCATACGACCTGTCGAACGACGGATTCGCCGGAAGGGATGTCAGCATCCTGTCCGCGTCAATCTTCGAGTTCAACAGCATCATCGACTGGACTTACCAGCAGTTCCCGTACTCTACGCTGTGGTGCGCCATGAAGGACGGCTCTATGGCGTCGTTCGAGTACATGGAGGAACAGGACATCATGGCGTGGCTGACGCACAGGCTTGGCGGCAACGGCGAGTGCGTGTGCGTCGCAACGTCCTATGCGGTGTCTCCCGCGCTTGACGAGGTGACGAACGAGAGCGAGTACGAGTACGCCACCCACGAGGAGATATTCGCCGTCGTGAAGCGCGGCAACCAGTTGTGGCTTGAGCGCATGAGGCCGAGGACGAAGACACCGACGGACAACATGGCCCCGATGAGCGACACGCTCTACCACTCGCTGTGCTTGGACGGCATGAGGGTTCTCAACACGATGAACGGCTACCAGCCAACGACGGAGGAAGGGGCCGTGTGGATTCCGAAGGACACGACCGACGGCTCCACGATAAGCCGTGAAAAGGCACTTGAGAAGATTGCCGCAGGCGTCGAGGTGTACGAGGGATTCCCGTTTGACGCGATATACGTTTCGGTCTATCCGCACGTGAACAACGGCCACATCGGGAATGGGCAGTTCGACATAAAGCACGTGCAGGGTGCGGCGTTCCGCCTCATGCACTCGTTCGGCGGCAGTGTAAGGCCAGTTGGAGCGTCAACGGACGAGCCGATTCAGTATTTCTACAACGACCCGGAGAACGACCACAGGCCGCAGTTCGACGGTGCTGGCGGCGTGACGCTGTTCAACCACGACACAACGGTGATGGCGTTGCCGGGAGTGAACAACAGGGACGGGCGCATCGAACTGAAGCAGGGAGACCCATATCCGTTCAGCGTGCTGTCCTACGAACTGGACTTCGAGCAGGAGACGGGAGGGCCGCGATGATAGATGAGAAGAGACCGCCCGTCGTAGAGCAGAGCGTAGTGCCTCTTGGCGGAGACTACTACATGGTGAAGCACGTCACGAAGCCGATGTGCGAGATAATCTGGAACTTCATCGACGACAACCAGAGGGCGGAACTGTTCGCGCTCTATGGCAATGACGAAGCAACGGCGAAGGAAGGGCTTTGGCGCGAGATATGCGAGAGCGGACACCACGCGGCCTTCTACGACGGGCTTACGCTCGTCTGCGCTATGTGGGCGGAGTGGACGGAGATAAAGGGCGTAGGACGCCGCAGGGTGCTTGGATGCTTCTGCAACACGGAATACGCGAAGAGGATGACGCGGAAGTTCGTGAAGTTCACGCCGATATGCAGGGACGCCTTCGAGTTGACGGAGCCGAGCGACGTGGACGAACTGTTCGTGTTCATCGACGAGAAGTTCGACAGTTCGAGGAGGTGGGCGGTGAAGGCCGCAGGGTTCGTGAAGGCGTTTGACGCGCACTTCAACGGCTACCCGTTCGTGTGCTATGCACGGAAGATAGGAGGCCAAGATGTTTAACTGGGCGGCATTTGGACTTGCTGGAACCGGGGCCGGGCTTAAACTCGGCGCGGACATAGTGAATATCGGCACGACGCAACTCAAGTTCGCGTCTGCGAACATTCAGGCCACTGCGCAACTCACGCAGTCGATGGCGAACCAAGGCTCATACAGGAGCCAAGCCAAGAGTTTCCGCCAAGAGGCGGAGGACGCTATGAAGGCGGCGGGGCGTGCGCAGGAGCAGGGGCGTCAGGCGCGGGAGATGCGGCTCGTTCAGTTGGGTCAGGACAAGGGGCGCATCGTCGCAAGCGCGGCAGGCTCCGGCATCGAGGCGTCGTCGCGTGTCGTTGACAAGGTTGTGAAGGACACGGTGAAGAGCGCGTACAACGACGCCGCCGTGATAGCGCAGAACGAACAGCAGGCCACACAGCAGAAGTTGAACGAATCGCTTGCCATGAGCATCAACGCCGTAAGAGCCGACGCCAACGCCGAGATAGAGGGCTTGAACCAGAGCCTGATACTTGAGCAGATGAAACTCAACAACCGTGCGGCTCGCCATGCTATGATTGGCGGCATCATGTCTGCGGCTGGCGGGTACTTGCAGGGAATGGGCGGTGCGACCGCTATGGGCATGAGCGGAAACGCGGGAGGCTGACATGGGCATCAAGAGAGGAAACTTCGAGAATGTCGGACTTGGCGCGCTCGCAAAGGGTGCGAATCCGAACTACCACCAGCAGGCATCCGTCGCGTCCGGGCTTGGCGCGTTGGCGCGCGGCGTCGAGGCGTATGCAAAGGGCTGGGACGCGATAGCGGACGGACTGCGCGTGTGGGGAGACCTGTTCACAGACCTCGGCAAGAAGGCCGTTGACGCTGACAAACAGCAGAAGTACAACGAGCAGATGGCAAGTCAGGCGCAGGAGGAGTTCGACAGGGCTGTCGCCAGCGAAGGCCTGACGGAGAACGACGAGAAATACTGGCGTCTCCGCGACGAGGCGGCCCGATGGAAGGACAGGGCGGAGCATCAGAGCATCTTCGGCGTTTACAGTTCGCCACAGCCTACGCGCCAGTACAGGAAGCAATGGGAGAGCGCAGGGGTCGGAGACGACGAAATCGAGCGCAGGCTTGATAAGCGCATGGCAGTCCTTGCCCCGAAGGACGAGGACGGAGAACCTCTGGAGAGGGGAGACCGTGGTAGGAAGTACGGATTCGGCGGAATCCAGTCATGGGATGCGGAGGTGTGGTAATGGGAAACGAACTTCTCAAAAAAGACGAACAACTTGACGACTACGGTAAGGTGGTTGCGCTTGAGAACGCGCAGTCGCCGGAGGCGCAGAGCCAAGCGGTTGCCGCCCTTGGGAAAATCGGCGACAAGTATCTCCTTCCGCACGAAGGCCTTGACGCGATGCAGACGCTTGTCGAATACGACAGGCGCATGAAGGCCGTTGACAAACTCGACCGCGAGTTCTACAAAGGCGACACGAGGGCGTATGGACGCCACATAGCCGCGCACGCAAACGAGAGGGCGAACCGCCGCAAGGCGTTGGTCTCCGCAGTGAACGCGGAGATGAAGCACGGCATGGATGTCGCAATCAAGAACGACACCGAACGCCGAATCAACAGCCTCATCGAGATTGATTCGCTTGACGCGGCAGGCGTCCTTGCGAACCAAGCGGCTGACGGCGACATGGCTTCGCAGTCGCTCCAGAACGGAATCGAGCAGACCACGACAGAGAACGAGTTTGCCACGGACAGGCTCAAGGAGGAGCGCGACGCCAAGATTGCGGAAGCCAAGACGGAGGCCGACAAGAAGAAGGCGGCTGACGAGTACAGGGAGAGAAAGGCGGCTGTCGATACCGCGACGACTGCGACACGCACTGCAATAGGCTACGTCGGAATACAGGAACTGGCGAAGATTTCCAAGCAGGAGGAGGAGCATGCAAGGGGCAGGGCAACGTCGCTCCGCCAAGACCTTCGCAACATCTTCATGCAGAAGTACAAGGCGTACCTGTCGATGAACCAGAGCCACGAGATAGCCTACGCCAACGCTCTTGAGGCCACGCGCCAAGGTTCAATCAGGTACTTCTCGGAGCGCATGAAGAGCGGACAGGTTGGCTCGGTACTCTACACGCTCGACGAACTTGAAAAGACGGGCGACGAACTGTTCAAGGCGTCGGTCACGGATGAGACGCCGACTGGCGTTTACGACCCAAGCGCATACGGATTCTGCCGCAAGAGCGACATCCTTGCACTGCGCAAGGCGGCCAAGGCTCAACTCGAAGAGGCGCGTCACGACGAACTGACGAGGGAATCAATCGCAAACGCCAACGACAACGCAGTCCTGAAGGCGAGCGTCTATAACGCGCAGAGGCTCATCGACAAACTCTACTCAAGCGGTGAGGCAGTGAAGCCGGAAGACGAGGCGGTGCTTGCGAAGAACATCGGCGAAATCATGAAGGGCATCGACGCAATCTACGCGAGGAACCCGAAGGTAATTGGTGCGCACGTCAACACGATAAAGAACTACTACCGCCGCGAACAGGCCCGGTACGTCAAGGCGATGGGAGAGGCGAGCAACTGCCAGAACGAGGAGGACTTCCGCAGGAGGCTTCGACTGCTCGACAGCACGACGGAGCCTACGCAGAAGGTAAGCGTTCCTCTTCTCGACAGCAACGGGAACGTCGTGGAGACGGAACTTGAGATGGACACGCACAAGGCGTTCCTGACGACGTACTCGCTCGCTCGCAAGGCGGGGTACTTCAAGAGCGGGGAGTTCGCCATAAGCGCGAGGCGTCACAACGACCCGACGTTGAGGGCTTCGAGAATCCAGAGCGCGATAAACTCGTTCTTCGACACGAGGAAGTCAGGCAAGACATCCACGTTCGCCGGGGTTGTCCTTGACGTGAACAAGGACGGCTCAATCGGGATAGTCAACACCAAGAAGGAGACCGTCGGCGAACTCGACGACGCGCTCAAGGGCGACGTGCTTTGGTTCTTCGATTCCAACCTCAAGATACCATACGAGGTAATCCGCTCCGTAGTCAACAGGCTCGACGACTTCTGCGTGAGGTCGATGGTGACGCCGACCGACGACCAACTCAAGGAGGAACTCAAGAACGCATACGACGCGGCTATCGAGGCGCACGACAACAATGCGTTCAACGCCAACTTCCTCAACTCGCTTTCCGGCAACATCAACGCCAAGTTCGACCCGCAGGAGAACTACCGCAGGTACGCGGACGACCAACTCGAAGTCGAACTGCGCAAACGCCGTGGCGAGCAGGTTGACCCCGCCTTGCTTGAGCGTGTGGAAAATGGTAGAATACGTGCTGATTTCAAGGTAATCGAGGCAAGCGTAGTTCCTACCGCGAACATGTACAAGAGGTCGATAATGCGCGGAACCGACACGAAGGACGACAACGACTTCATGGCAATCGCGGAGGAGTAAGGAGAACATGGCTACTGTTAGACTTTTTAGCGAGCCTTCCGCGAGTGCGGCTGGCGGAGCGCAGACCGTTGTTGACGGGGGCATAACGCCTGCCGAGCCGCCGAAGTCGCTTGCCGACATAGCGCATAGCGAGCAGATTATGCGCGAGCGCGACAGGTTCATGCACCCGAGCGGCGTGGAGATGGCTAAGTTGCAGGCGTTGCACGACGTGTCGGAGCATTACAGCACGCTCCTCGACAAGATTGGCCGAGGCGAGGACGTTGGCGACATAGGGATGAGCGCGGAAGAGCAGGCCGGAATCCGCAAGTCGATGTTCAAGACGGAGAACGGCAAGACGACGTATTCCGGCAAGGTGCCTCTTGCAGACCTTGGCGTGTTTCTTGGCGTGAGGAACGGTCTAATCGAACCGAACGACAGGAACCTTCCGTTCATCATCCAGTCGATGACTGCGGTCGCGTCAAACGGCAACGTCCTCGGAGACTACGAGGGCAAGCGTTTCATGCAGTTCCAGAGCCGCTTCGACAAGCGCAACCACAAGGTGAAGGAGGGCGTCGATTCCAACACCGACACGGCAATCAAGGACAGGACTTGGACGCCAGAGGCCACGTTCGAGGCGTTGCAGAACCACTTTGACGCGCTCGAAGAGACACAGGCCACGCGGATGATGATGTTCAACAAGCGTCTGCTCGCGGAGAGTTGCGGACTGAACGCCGGAGAGGACTACTTCAAGTTAGACCACGACAGGCAGTTGGAGATTGCCAACAACCTGTCCGGCCTGTTCGACCGCAAGTGGCTGACGACGAGGATTGACGCGGCACTCCAGCGCACGTTCTCGAACGAATACGAGGACATCAACAAGATAGACGGCGGCGACGTTCTGTTCGACAGGCTGATGAACGGCGTGGGGTTCCCGGACAACGTGAACAAGTACGTCGGCGGGTTCCTTGACGCGGTTCAGAAGGGCGAGTATTACAGGTCGCGCGAGGAGTTTGCGAAGTATCTCTACGAGAACGGCTTTGAGCATACGGCGCAGTACCTGCAAGGGCCTTCTCACTTCGGCTCGTTCGGAACGCTTGCGTCAACAACCTACACCGACAAGGAGATTTCGGACGGCGACGAGACGCTGAAGGCCGTGAAGAACGACGACGGAACGTACTCGCTGATGGTGAAGCGCGGCGGAAGAATCGACCGCGAGGTCAACTTCAAGAACGAGGTGCTTGGCGCGTACAGCGACGAGGACGGTCGGTACGCGGCGATGAAGGCTATCGAGGCGTTGAACCAGAACCCGGAGGCGTGGACTATCGTGAACCGCGCCATAGACAAGCAGGGCGCGGCGATAGTCTCGAATGGAATGGACGCCGGGGAACTCCTCAAAGACCTTCTGTCGTTCTACGACAAGGAGGACACGAAGGAGTGGCATGAACACGCGAGGGAGGTTGCCAACTCCGTCGTGTCGGCTGTCGGCGCGCTCGACACGGAAGTCGGCGCGATGTACGCGGAGAGCGGAATCGGAAGGACTGTGGCTGGTGCGCTCAACATACTCTTGCAGTTTGGCGCGACGACCACGGAGTATTTCCGCGACGACGACTTCACGGAGGTGGCGACGGAGTTTGCGTCAAGGCACTCCAACGCCGACAAGGACGAGGCGTTCGCGTACCTCGAATCAATGAGGTCTGCTGCGTACAACCTCACGACGAAGAGGATATTCGACGACGGCACTCTCGTCGGCGGAGCGGCGCAGTTCTGGGTTGACATCTACGGTCTCGGCAAGGTGTTCGAGTTGGGGCAGATGGGGCTTGGGCTGGCAATCGAACTCGGCGGTCGCGGTGCGTATGCGTCTGCGGAGGCGATGAGCCTTGGCAACCGTGCGGCGAGCGTCGCGCTTGCCACGCAGAGGTTCGGTAGGGCCATGCAGGGCGTGAAGAACATGCGCCTCGTCAACGAACTCAACGACTTCAACAAGTCTGTGCGCGAAGTGCGCAAGATGACCGACATGTCGCTCGTCGAGAAGGCCACCAAGATAAGCGAGATGCACGAGACGTTCCTCGCCAAGGTAGCGGCGAAGTACGGCGGCGACAGGATGGTCGAGATAAACAAGTACGTTGACGCGCTCGCAAAGTTCGTGGGGAAGATTCCCGCCCTCGGAGCGATGTACAACAGCGACACTGACAACGCCTACCTCGCCGCGCTTCAGGACACCACAGTTCTCGACGACAAGGAGTTCACGCAGGAGGAGCGCGACGCGCTGATGAATTACAGCCGCGCCAAGGGCGGAGTGACGGCTGTGATGATGGCCGGACTTCTCCACGTGTTCCCAAAGGGCTTCAAGAAGATTATGAACGCGGCCAAGGGCGACCTCGGCATGGAGGCCGACGCGCTTGACAGGATGTTCCTCGCAATCTGCAAGGGGCAGGAAGGCCTTTCGACGCTCACGCCGGAAAACCAGTTCCTGTTCCGCGCTTGCGTCTCCACCGCCATGAGCAGGGCGTCGAAGGAGGCGGCGATGAACGGCGCGTTCATGTTCACGCTGAACGAGGCGAACACAATCATAGACAACAATAGGCGAATCTGGGAACGGCAGATGCTCGACCCCAACTTCAAGCCAACCGTATATGACATGCTTCGCGGCTCCGGCGACGCGCTGTGGGAAGGCGGCAAGGCGGCAGTGACCGCAGGGCTTCCTATGGCCGCGATTGGTGGTGTAGGCGGCGTGAGGGCCGCACGCGGCAGGGTGAACGAGATACGCAACACGAGATACGGCCTTGCGGAGAAGGAGATTGCGAAGGCTGGAGAGATGGGCGAGAACGACGCGTCAATCGTCATCGCAAAGGCGTTGCTCGGTCTCGAACAGGCAAGGCGTGACGGAGACAAGAAGGCGGAGAACGCCATATTCGAGGACATCAGAAAGGTTGGTGGCGCGAGGAGTGCGCAGTTCATGCGCCAACTCGACTATGCAATCCGCAAGAACCACGGCGACAAGAACATCGGGTACAGGACGCAACTCGAACACATGGTCGGACAGGACTTCTCCACGGAAGGACTGAAGAAGACGCTTGAGCGGGTCGGGCTTTCGCACTCCACGGTCGAGGACATCGGCGACGGCAAGATGCTCGTCACGATAGGCAAGGGCGACATTGACGCGATGGTGTCCGACGGCTCCGGCAAGCCAATCAAGATAGTGGTGTCGCACAGCACCGTGCCAGTGAGGGACGCTTCCGGCGCGTGGTCGAAGTCTTTTGTGAAGAGCGTCGTGCAGATGCTCGACAAGGGCGAACTGGCCGGGCGCGTCAAGGAGATTTGGGATGCCATGTCTCCCAAGCAGAAGCGTCGCGCAATGGGCGCGAACGAGAGCGGCGATATTGTCTCCAACCCAAGGAACACCAACGGAATCTGGGCGGAGGCGGAGCGCATGATGACCGACAGCGGCATGATGCGCGGCGTGTTCCTCGAATCGAAGGACGCAAAGGGCGCAGGCAAGATGTCGAACGAGGAGGCGAATCTCTACGACGGGCTTGTCGTGCTTTCGCAGGGGTCGAGGCGGTACGAGGAGGAGCAGGGCCGCGTCACGCAGGCGTTGCGCAGTCTTGAGAACATACGCAAGATGGCGGCCAAGGCGACCGGGAACGGAGGGGCGTCGGTCGAGACGTTCATCCACGAGATGTTCCACGCAATCACGGAACTTCTGCCTCTTGACGCGAACCTTCGTGAAGACCTCAAGAAGGTGTACGGAGGCGAGGCAAGGGGCGGAGACTGGCGCGAGAACTTCGTTGACGACTTCATCAGGAACTACAAGATAGGCGAGACCGACAGGCGTCAGATGGACGAGGCGGAACTCGAACGCATGTCGCTCTTCGACAGTGTTTCAAGCGCGGCGAGCAGACTTCTTCGCGGACTGTTCGGCAGGGATGTGAAGCCGGAGGAGCGCGTCGCGGAGGATGGAATCAAGGAGTTCGTCAACGACGCAATCAAGACCGCGCCGGACGAGGCGAAGACGATGCGCGAGATTGAGGAGATGGAGCGCAACATCGAGAGCCACGTAAACGAGATGCTTCCGCAGGAGGGAGAGGGCGGCCTCTTTGACTTCGGCAAGGAACGCCAGAGACTGCTCGACGGCTACGACATTGACGGAGCCGTTGGCGCGGCAATCGAAATAGAAAGAGAGGTAGCGAATGGAGAACGAGGATATTACATTGTTGGAAGAGGGACAGAGGCTGGACGACGGGCTGTTGCACTCTCCAACCTATCTGACGGACGGAATCTGCTTGTCGGAGCGCATGTTGTCGCAAATCGCTTCGGAACCCTCGAAGTATCTGAACCGCAGTACGAAAACGAGCGGTCAAGACGAGCCGAAATAAACGCGGAGATTACCGCATACGCCAAGAGGCAGAGGGCGTACACGGGGAACGTAGAGGCTTCGTTCAAGAAGATGGGCGCGACCTACCTCGCAAGCGGCTCCGAGGCCGACGTTTACCTGTCGCGCGACAAGAACTTCGTTTACAAGGCAATCACCCCCGACACTCTGTACGACGGCGACATGCGGCTGATGCTCGACCGCATCGCGCTCCACAACTACGTCTCGCCTGACGCTCCGTTGAAGATAATCGGGTTCGGAATGCACAAGGGCGCGTTGAACGTCATCGTGAAACAGCCATACTTCGAGGCGGGGTCTCTCGACACTCTGACGCAGAAGGGCCTGTACGCCGCTATGGAGGACGCTGGGTTCAAGCGTGTCAGCGGTGCGCACATCACCGACCACGGACAGGAGGGCGAGGAGGTGTGGATGTCCCGCGACAAGCGGTTTGTCATCGGCGACCTTGCCGCGAGGAACGTGTCGATAAGCGGAAGCACATTGCGCATCATAGACTGCGCGGCGTACAAGAACGTTCCGTGGTTGAGGGACAGGGCGAACATCCCGGAGAAGTTGAGGCCGAGGGGCCAGCAGACCTACGAAGAGGTCAAGCAGGCCATGCGCGAGCGCGAGACTTCCGCGATGGTTGAGTTCTACGAGAACATGGGCTTGACGCACGAGGACGCGGTGAAGAAGGCCGGAGGGCTTTTTCAGATTGTAGGTGCGCACGGGCTTGAGGAGATGTGCGGCGATACCATTACGCGCAAGGTTCTTTCCGACGTTAGCGATGCGTTCTTCAAAGCGTACAACGATGCGTTCCAGCGCGTCGCCTTCGATTCGGAGGCGGAGCGCACTGGCAATCCGACAGTCCGACGCAAGAAGGTCACGTTCGCGGAACTGAACAAGGCGGCTGGAACCGTGCCAGTCACCATCAAGACGAAGAGCGGCGTGAAGATTGACGCATACGCAATCTTCGGCGGCACTGGGTACGTGTCTGCGGAGCGTTGGCGCGACAACGAGGACATGTATTCGATGTCTGGCATGGCTACTGGCGATTCAGGGATTCGGTTCGTTTACGCTGGCGAGGCGGCGAAGATTCCGCAGGGCTACATGAACCAACTCGTCAACCCGAAAACGGCGAAGCAGATTTTCCTTGGCGACTTCTTCTTCAGCAAGGACGCCAACAGGTACGTGTCGAAGGAGGCGCAGGCCATGTTCGAGGCGTACCGGGAGCAGATTGACGTACAGCACGGCCAGCAGGTCAACATACCCGCGCTTGAGTTGACGCCAGTGTTCGTCAAGGGTAGCGAGGCGTACAAGAAGTACCTCGACGCGAACAAGCGGTTCGTGTCGGAGCCTTGGTTTGGCGACGCGGCGGAGCGTTCTCGCGGCGGGAGGTTCTCCGCGAAGAGGAACATGGTTCTCGTTGACAACCTCGGTTCGGTCATTGTACACCCGGACGCCAACAACAAGCAGATTGCGGCTGGCATAAACGAGGCGTTGGTGAGGAACGTCCAGTTGCGCGAACACTGGGAGAAGCCAGCGACGAGGGGTTCGCTTGAGTTCACGGCCAACATCGAGGACGCGTCAAAGGACATTTCGCGCCACACGCAGTTGTTCAGAATCGGTAGCGGACGGTTGCGCTCGCTCATTCTCGACGTGGTGAAGAACAAGATGCGCGACAGCCGAGTGCTTGGCAACAAGGGCCGTGGCTCTTGGTTTGAGCAGAACTTCGACACGCTCGCCGACAGGATTACCGACGCGCTCACGGAGGTGTTCAGGAACAGTTATGAACACTTCTCTTCGGAGGTGGAGGCAAACGCCTTCGCAAGTTCGTTCATCGACAGGAAGCGTCTCAAGGCGGCGCGTGAGCAGGGCAAGGCGGCCAACATCCCGACCGACATGCAGTTCATCAACGCCGAGATGCTCGACAGCATCGGCGCGATGAGGGAGTGGCAGGACAGCGGCCTCGTTGACGCGAAGGGTAGCAAGGTTCCGTCCGTGGAGCAGAGCCGCCGCGTCATCGACTTCTACAAGAGCGTCGTCGCACAGGCGGTGGAGAGTGTGCTTCACGGTAGCGGACACGACCGCGACGCGGAGCGCAAGTGGTTCACATCGGACTTTGGCGAGGCGGCGGACAAGATGTTCCGCGAGTTCGTAAGCCGCAAGATTGAGGCCGACAGGAGGGCGTATGCGGAGTACCGCGACGCAAGCGGCACTGGCTACGAATCGAGCGGCGAGGCGGTGAGGACTGTTCACACAGACCTCGACAGCATTGGCTCGGCAAACGACCCGATGGTTCGCCTTGTCGTGGACTTCCTGCGTAGCGAGGGCGTTGAGGCACTCGCCATGCTGAACGACGGCAAGAGCGAATACTTCAAGGAACTCGACAGGCTTGCGCGCGAGGACAGCGGCA